>Ga0070658_10001922_pt1 | contig 17489 bp, 11 predicted proteins | sample KBSC13metaG_FD_64664 | JGI IMG/M metagenome (GOLD analysis project Ga0070658, IMG submission 64664) | Corn rhizosphere microbial communities from Kellogg Biological Station, Michigan, USA - KBS C1-3 metaG | ecosystem: Host-associated > Plants > Roots > Rhizosphere > Soil ...
TCGACATCGTGCCCACGGATGCGGTCAGCCATATTACGATGCCCTTGAATCTGGCGCTTGTCTTGGATCGCAGCAGTTCTATGGGTGGTCGAAAAATGCGTGATCTGCACCAGGCGGCCCATCTTCTGATGGATCGCCTGGAGCCCGAGGATCGCATTGCAATCATTGCTTTCAGCAGCAGTTCCAGCGTTCTGATGGCCTCTTGCTTCGCCCGAGACAAATCCAAACTGAACAGCACCATCGATCGGTTGAAGGCGGGCGGCGGCACGAATATGTCTTCCGGTATGGTCGATGGGCTCGCACAGTTGGCAGGCAGTGGGGCGGAACGAGTCTCCCGTATGATCCTACTGACCGATGGGCAGACGACCGGAGCGGCCCGCTGCCTGGAGATAGCAGATCAGTGCCAGGAGCGGGGAATACCGATTACCGCGCTCGGTCTGGGCAACGACTGGAACGAGAAACTGCTCACCGGCATCGCCGACAAAACCGTCATGCACGGCGGCATGGCCGCCTACCTCAACGATCCTGCCGACATCGCCACCGCCTTCACCCAGTCCGTCGCCATCATGCAAGCCTGTGTGGTGCGCAACAGCTACCTCACCATCCGCCTGGTCAAAGGCATCACTCCGCAACGGGTCTGGAGAGTCTCTCCGCTGCTCTCCGAACTCAGCCCCGCCGTTATGGGCGAGCGCGATATTCAGGTGCCTCTGGGCGATCTGGAGCGTGGGGTCGGGCAGTCGGTGCTGGTGGAACTGGTGACCCAGAGCCGCCCGACCGGAGTAGCGCGCCTGGCGCAGGCTTCTCTGACCTACGATGTGCCGACCACGGGAGTGACGGGCGCGGCGGTGGAGTCGAACCTGGTGGTGACGTTTGTCAACGATCTGGCGCAGACGACCCACAGCGATGCGCGTGTGGAGAAACTGGTCCAGGAGGCGCGGGTGCATCAGTTAAAGACCCGAGCGCTTCAGTCGGAGCAGGATGGCGATCTGACGCAGGCGGCGCGTTTCACGCGTCAGGCGGCGACGATGTTGTTGGGGAGCGGGGATGCGGCAGGTGCGCAGACGCTTCAGAACCAGACGGTGCTTCTGGAGCAGGGTCAGGAGACCTCGACAGAGTACAAGAAGGAAGTCAAGATGGGACAGGCGACCGTGCGTTTGACGCGCCGCCTGGGACAGTAGCAAACACCCCAACCCCCATGGCCCCTGTAGTCCTGATACGAACCCACTAAGGAGCAATATAGGATGTCTCAAAAATCCTGTCCCTTTTGCGGAACCCCGCTGGCTCAAGCCGGCAGTCGGTTCTGCCGGCGTTGTGGTAAGCCTCTCACTACCACGGCTGCGCCTCCCTCGGCGACGGCCTTTCCGCAAGCCACAGCGCCTTCGGCTGCTGTGGACCCATCCCTTCCCACGGCGTCTGCTCCTGCGGGAAGCGAGGAGTCCAGGGTGATGAAGACCCTGCGCAGCACCGGATCCAGCGTCGTCTCCGGAATCTCGAAGGCGGCCTCCGCGACCTATAAGGTAGTGTCTCCTCATATTCCACGCGTGGGAGACGAATTCACGAATATCGATACCTACGCTCTCAGCGTGCCTCGCACGGCCGAAGCGACAGTCGCCTTATTGGCTCAGAACCTGACGCAGACGAGCCGTACCGAGCGAGAAAAAGCGAGAGCCATTTTTCGGTGGATTGCGAATTCGATCGACTATGACGATACTGCACAGAGGGCGGGGGCGCAACGTCAGGAGACTGCAGAAGAGGTATTACGCAGTCGGCACGCCGTCTGCCAGGGATATGCCAATCTCTTTGCTGCGCTCGCGCAGGCGGCCGGTCTGGAAGCCAAAGTGGTCGCCGGTTTTGGTAGAGGAAGCGGATACTGGCCCGGCGCAGCCTATGGCCCGAACGAGAACCATGCCTGGAATGCCGTCCGAATCAATGGGAGATGGGAACTGCTGGACTGCACGTGGGGAACGGGTTACTACGACCGGTATGCCGGTCGGACCGTACGCCGCTTTGAGCCTTTTTACTTTTTAACGGATCCCGGGGAGTTTCTCTACAGCCACTTTCCTGCGGATTCGACCTATCAGTTCATTCGACCTTCGCTTTCGCAGGCCGAGCATGAGCGTCTGGCCGATCTCAAACCCGCGTTCTTCCGCAATGAACTCAAGCTGGACAAGGAGAAACAGAATACTCTGCTCTTCGATCAGAGTGTGAAGATCGCATTTCGTACGCCTTCCAGGGCTTTTCTCTCCGCGACTCTGGAACGCGCGGATGGGAGTAGAGATGAAGGGGCTACCTTCTGTCAGCGTGAAGCGCGCGACTATAGTGTCTACGTCGTGACGTCTCGCGCAGGGGAGCATATGCTTCGGATCTTTGTCGGTTCCAAAGATCAGGCAGTACAGGAAGAGGCGGTGGTCTATCGCGTTACGTCCCGCTCCGGCACCGGTCACCCTAATAACCTCCCGAAAGTATATTTGCCTTTTCAAACGCATGGAGCGCGCCTGGACAAGCCGTTTAGCGGAACTCTGCGAGCACGCACGATTCAGCACTTCAGCATCACCGTCCCGGACGCCCTCAATGTCGCTGTCATGACAGGCGGCGCCATGGTGCACTTGCCGCGCGAAGACGATCATTTCGCCGGAGATGTCGACCTACAGGCAGGCCCTGTCACGATAGCCGCCCAGTTCGGCAGCAAACCCCAGCCAGGCCAAGAAGTCAGCTACGAAGGCCTCCTCGAATTCCAAGCCTCCTAGTATTTAGGGCTTAAAGGTTTCAGTCGCAGCAGGGAGGATAAATGACTCCATTGCGAACTGCAATCGGTAAACCCTAAATATTTCTACGTGTTAAATCTAAAAATAAATTAAAATAAGACGCACTAAGGAGATAATTCGTGTATTTATGCATCTAAAGAGATGTGTCATCTTGGGCATATCGTTTAACGGAAGGCCATGTGTATAGCCAGACGGTTAACACATCATTCCTGATGCCCTCCCTGTCGTCGTTATGACAGGCAGAAATGCAATATACATCGCGCCTTTACGCGTTTTATGTCTGCTTGTTCGTTTCGGCAGACTTGAAAGAGGATATAAATGCCACATCCAACTGTAGGTAATCCGATTGAATTTCAGTCTGTCTTCATTCATATAGACGGGGATAAGTTCCGCTTCTCCCAAAGTGCAAAGAAGATGCTCTCCCGCGAGAGAGACTTTCCAAATAAAACTGCCAATCCTCTCAAGTTGGAGATCTGCGACTACAGCCCATGGCTGATTTGTAACTTTGCAGATGGTAGCAAATCTGTCGTGCTATTACCTGATCACGCTATTTCGCTTAAAGTTTCTCTCAATCATGCTGCCTCAGGCACCTATACGCCAGACATCATAAATGGCTATGTATTGATTCAGAAGGGAGACGATCAAGAGAGGATTCCCATTACCTTTGAACCGGCCAATGAAAATAGCAGGATAAAGTGGCTTCGTCGAACTGGCATCGTTGCCTCCCTCATCATCATGGTCGGGCTGCTCGGCACGATCAGGCTGCCTGCGTTCAAGCAAGGAGGTAACCTGAAAATAGAGCGGTCTCTCGTTCAGACGCCGCTTGTCCCAAATGGGAAAGAGTTGCAGATGGTAGATGCGAAGATACCGTTTAAAATCCTGGATAATCTCAAGAAGGATAAAATGGATGTGGCGATGCAAGGCATATTGGGTGCGTCGGCTGACATCTCCGCCGAAGATGCGGGCAAAGAAAAAAAAGCACAAAGCGTTTCGACAGAAAAATGCATTACGAACTTTGTCAAAAGGGTCAGGGGTGATTGGGATCATTGGCCTGACGAGAGGAATCTTCATAAGGGCCTTGACGCGTATTTCTACGATTGCACCGGAATGAATAAACTTGCCGTTAACGACGCACGTGTTTACGCTATCATGGGCTTTCTTGCTGCTGCGCGCGCCGATAAAGGTCCGAAAGAATCACAGAACGAATACTATAAGCAGGCGGCCGCCTATTGGGAGTTGGCATCCGGTGGCGACGCAGAAAAATGGCGAATGCCGAAGAATCAACCCGCCGTGCATCATGAGAAGATCAAGCCCAAATTGCATCAATGGCTGGCGGCCATATATCTTGCGCGTCGTGGTTCCCAAAACTACAGCAAAGCAGCAAGCGAAATGAAGCAGTATAAGGATGACCCCAAAAATGAGACGCTGAGCCCCGAACTCTTGGCGTGCCTGGCAAGCCTGGAGTATATGCAGGGAGATACGCGCCGATTTCGCGAATTACTTCAGCAAAGTGACGCGAGCAAACTGAATGATTTGGGATTGCCCAATCTATTTACAGCAGAGAAAACGCGTTTCAAACTTGACACGCCACACGTCACCGTGTCTTTTGACAATAAGCAGGTTCAGGGCAAGTACCACGAGATCCATATAAAGGAATCGGACTGGGTAGGGGCTCTGGATATCAACTGTAAGGCATTTGGCATGGTGATGTCATTCAGCGACCAAAACCTCGCCAATGCATCGTCGCCATCGTTTGCACTTTTTGAAGCTCCTCTGCCAACGTCTGATTCGGGCAGCGAATCTCCCGAGTGGTCGGACTATGAGTTACACAATGGCATTTACGTCATGGGAGTGCTCAGTCCTCCTAAAGTTCAGAAAGGCGACCTGATCCATGGGGAATTTCAAACGGCTTACGTAGCCTCGCTCGCGGATGATGCCTGTCTCTACCAACAGGGCGAACTTACATTACGTTGGCAGACATCGCGTGCACGAGCCATAGACATTGATCTGGTCCTCCCGGAAGATCTCTATCCAATCGAATATGAGAAGACCGAAGGCATCCCTTCCGGGACACTAATCAGTCGTTCAAAAACGAAATCGGAGGTGGAATTTGCCGTTACTCCCACCTTGTTTGCGGCTCCGGCGGATGCCGTTGCGCCTCAGTACTGGGCAGAAGTAAAGCTTTATTGTGAAAAATCGAATGCCTTACTCGGGCGTCTCGCCTTACTGGTGCTCGGCGATCTGATTTTCACGATAGCAACCTTCGCCGTACTGTTCATAATGACCCGAGTTGGGCATAAAGACGAACTGCATAAGCTATTTCAAGTGCTATTGCCTTTGTTTATCGCAGGTTTAGCAGGCGAGTTCTTTTGGAAGTGCAACCAGAGGAGCGCTGCCGACGTTTTCCCAGGAGCTGCCTGCTTACTGATCTTCACCTTTCTTTTGTTTTTAGCCCATATTGCCTTGCCACAGTTGGCAGCAGTTCAGTATCTGGATACTTCTATCTGGCAGCGGAGGAGGAGCGCACTCTGTCTGTTCCTTTGCCTCGTTCACGCATTTGTGGCAAGCCATCTGATGCATCACTGTGTCCTGGGGCAGTCTGCTTTCCTGCCTCTGTCGGTCGCCGTCTTCTTGATGCTCGGTGTGATGATGTCCTCGATCTGGACTCTCAGACAATCTATGGGAGGAAAACGCTTCACACTATTCGGTCTCGCCGTCATGGTATGTTTTGTCTGGCTCGTAGGAAAAACATGGGATGAGATCCCCGCCCTTTCTCCCGTGCCTTTCCTGGGCAACTACGGTTCACCTTTCTACGTTCTCGGTTTTATTGGGGTGCCTCTCGTCTGCTTTGCGCTTGTATCGGTGTTACCGATGACATGGCTGACAATATTAGCGAATAAGGCGAAACCGTATTTGCAACCATACGATCATGTCGTTACCCTGACGCAACAACATAAATATGACCCAATTTTTTGGTTGACGGTGATAGGGGCTTCCTTCGCAGTGATGCAATCATACACACAGGTTGTCAGCATTCCTATAAAACCGTTCTAAACGAAACTGGGCGGATTGCCTCAATGATGTGTCCAGACAGTTGGAAGGAGGGCGTTGATGAAGCGACGGTTTTATCTTTGCTTGGTGCTAGCGTTGCAGTTGGGAGTCTTGCCGGTTTTGGGAATGGGGCAGGGCGTGACGACGCTGTCGGTGCGTGCTTCGGATCCATCGGTAAAGAAGGTGATGGGGGATTCGGAATCGGCGGCTATACAGACATGGCCTTCGGCGACCACTTCGGTTCCGAAATGGTTCAATTCGGAGTTGCAGCGCGGGGATGGCACGGTCTGTCCGATACGCGCCGGGAATGCCGTTACTCCTCTAGTGGATGGGGAAGAGACGTTCCGGGCGATGGCGAACGCGATCCGAACCGCCGATGGCAGCGGCCCGAACCACTTCATCTATATCGCCGGATGGTGGCTGGACTACGACTTTCCCCTGGACGGCGTCAGCACCTTGAAAACGCTGCTCGACCAGGCGGATAAGAAGGGAGTGGAGATTCGGTTCCGCAAACTGCAACCGGCGCAGCTATTCGAACGACTCGGAGATTGTGGCCGGCATCTATGGGGGCGAGGTCGCCGGCACTCTTAGGAAGAAGTTGTGGGCAGAACATCTGGGGATGAGCAGTGCAGGAGGAGAGCAATCGGGTTTGTCGGCAGGCTACCATGCCTGGACCCATCCCCCGGTCGGCGCGCACATTGCAGCCTATGATTGGAAGACCGTCGTTTTCGACCCGACGAATTCGATTGGAAACACCCTCTTTGGTCCCCTGCTGGTGGGCGGCAACTGGTGGGACAAACTCATCGATCCGGACGGAGGAGCCGCCAATCCCTGACGGGCGCCTCTTACACTCCACAGAAACAGGACTTCACACCCAAGAGGTGTCTTCGGAATAGCCATGCGATCACTTCGCAGGCAGGACAATGGTATTGTCATGGCAGATTTGCACATCTCTGATTCCTACGAGCCCCAGGATGCTCTGCTTCTTCAATACTATGAAGCAGAGCCTCCGTTCGTTGAAAAAGCGGAGGAGCGTGCGTTCTCCAGAATTTGTGAGTTGCTGGACAGGCTTTTAACCTATCTTGCTTTGCCGGCGGAGGAGCGAGAGACGCTCCGTGGCATGGTCAGGAATAAAATCCTGGACCGTTTGCGACAGGGCCGTACGGCGGAGGAAGCGCGTATCCGAAACCCTCTCGCCTACCTTCGGATCGTGATTAAAACCATGTCCATCGATCTCTTACGTCCCAACACTCCTTACCGAAGGATGCACCAAAATATCCTAAGGTGTGTGAACTCTGCGCATGCTGGCGGTCGGTTTGCCTCCTGGAAATCGAGTTCTCTCCTGTGGATCGGATTGAGCCGTTGGCAATCTCCACGAGAGTTCAATAGTACGGCACAGTACCAGGCTTTCTGTGAAGATCATCGAAGTTTTTCTCGGCAGGCGCTCAAGCATCATAACCCCGATGAGTTTTCCCTGCCGGATCTGCTGGAGGCCCTCCTGGACTGGGTGGACACACCTCTTCAGGCCGTCGCACTAACTCACCATCTCATCGAACTGCTTCCCGAATCTCCCTGGAAGTCCAAAGAAACCCTCTCGCTCCAAGATCCGATCCATGGCGACCTTCTTCTGGAGGCCGGGCTGTCCCAGTCTGCCCCGAGCGACGCATCGCAGTACGACTGGGAGTTGTGTTGGCAGATTATTTCCGAGCTGGCGCAAACCTTCCCGGACGACATCGCTGCCGTCCTTCTGGCTCTGCCTCCCGAGGCTCTCGAACTGTTGGTGGGCACCCCCCATTGGCGGGTCGAGATCGCCAGGGTTCTGGGAGTGTTGGGGGGAGAGGGTCCTCCCTGGGGAGGGACAGGGGATTTTTCGGACACACGGTTTCTTGCAGAGGACCAGATCTTGCAGTTTCTGGAAGAGAAGATGAGTATTAAGATCAGTGTCGGGTACTTGCAGGTCAAACGCAATCGTATGAAAAAAAAGATCGTGGCAGCGTTGAAAGGACATCCGGAATTTGCCGGATGAGTGTAAGCCGATGCTTCGTCTGCCGTCTTTGGTGAAAGAGGGCGTCTGCAACGGCGAAATGGCAGAGTAATGATGATTATACCCAGGGAATGTTTAAACCTTGATGAACTCGAAAGGCTAGCGGCGCATGCGGCAGCGTTGACGGAGGCCGACGTGAGCGCTTGCGCGCACCTCGATGGCTGTGCTGCCTGTCGCCGTCAATACCGACGTCTCTTCACCGAAAGGCATCCTTCCGCAGCAACAGGGCTGGCACAGATGTTTACCCCGGAACACGATGTTTTGGAGTGCCCGGAACCGGAACTGTTGCTGGCTCTTGCCGAAGATCAGATGGAGGCGTTTGAGGCAGAACGGATTCAACGGCACCTGAGTATCTGCCTCCTTTGTAAAGCGGAACTGGCGGAACTGGAAGCACTTCATGGGGCGTTGCTGGCATACACCCCCGAACCTGATTCTGCCGAGTCAGAGGTTCGAGCCTCCGAAATCCAATCTGCGGAAACCTATAGCCTCCCTCTTTCTGCACCTGTAGCAAGGCAGGAGGCCTCCTCAGGGCCACTTCAACTCTCACTCAACCCGCAAGAGGCGTCCAGCTCGATTGTGGCCAGGTCGCTTGGAGATGCCGCGGTATCGGCTCCTCTACGCAAGCGGGGCTGGTGGGCGAACGGATTCTCTCCCCGCTCCTTTGGCTGGGCGGCATCCATCGCCGCTATCGCGATTGTCGCTGTGTTGATCTATCATTTCCGTTTGGGGTCGGAGGAGGAACACCGTAGAATAGTAGCGTGGAACGCAGAGAAGATCCGGCTTGGCAACAGCCCTCAGCCACCCGGCGTCCGCCAACTGCTGGGCACGAACGCCCTGACCTTTGTAGAGAGAGGAGCAGCCCGATATAAGCGCCTTCATGAAGGGGTGCAGTTGATGGGGCCAAACTCTACGCGCGAATTTGTGGAACCGGTATTTCCCGTAAGCGCCGTAATCGAGACGAATCTACCGCATTTTCAATGGAAACCGTTTGTGCCGCACACGTCCAATCCGATGCCCCCAGTAGATCACTACCATATCGAGTGGCAGGATACTCGAAACATCATGGTGTCTCCCAAACGCTCAGTATCCATTCCGGCAGCGCAACTCGAATGGGAATTACCAGCCGACCAAGGGTTGATTCCGGGCCATACTTATACCTGGCAGGTGAAAGCCTTCGGCGCCCCACATAAGAAGGGAGAGACGTCTCTCGCAGGAGGAGGGGGCCAGTTCACAGTTTTGGACACCGATACGTTGGCGCAGTTGAAGCAGTATGCTAACTCCCCTCTGGGACTGGCCGTGCTCTATACGGAAGTGGGAATGCCGAAACAGGCGGAAAAGGCCTTGGATCAGTATTTGGAAACGACCCCCGGCTTTCCGCCCGCCCTGCAACTGAAGCAGCGGCTTACGCAGATGCAGCGCAGCGAGCACGCGCCCTGATCTTTCACGATCTCTCTCACTGCCAATCTCCCACGAGCACCAGGCCGGCCCAGTAGTACGGATGCCCCCAACCGTGATCCCGATCCAACATCACAGCCTTCTGGGCTGCTCGCAATGCCTCATCCTTGCTCTGGCCAGCTGCCAAGGCGGTGAACAGTTGGTCGACCAGTTTGCCGGTACTGGCCGAGTCCACCTGCCAGAGAGTAGGAACGACGCTTCTTGCGCCGGCCAACTGCCATGCTCGCGTCATTCCCACGACTCCCTCCGTCCGAGTCTCGCCCTTATAACCTCCCTTTGCCGTTCCACCCAACCCGGTCTGGCATGCCGAGAGCACGACCAGATCGGCATGCAGATGCCAGGAGAGTATGTCATAGGCGAAAAGTAGACCGTCATCCTGGTCAGAACTGCCCGGTATGCTGGGGGATCCACGTCCGACAAGGGGGGCCACAGCGAGCGCCGAGGAGAGCGGATCTGTATCGTCCAGCAAGCCATGACAGGCGAATAACAGCATACGGGCCGTCGGTGCATTCTTCGTGATGTTGTCCCGGTTCGCCGTCTTGCGGTTGAGAGAAAGCACCGCCTGAGCGCCATAGGCAGTCTTCAACGTCTTCACCTCCTCGTCCGTATCCGTTAAAGGGGACAGCGGTATTGTACGCCGCAATGCAGTCTGGATATCTGAAACGGGAAGGAGAGACTCCCATGAGGAGTAGTCGGGATTTGTGACGACGAGGATACTTCCAGGAGGCATGGGCCTGGGCAGCAACTGCCGGGTCTGTTTTATCTGTTGATAGACGCGGAGCGAGACTATGGAGTGCAGAGGCCTGTACAATCCCATGAACTGCTCCCGGGCCTGCACAGGCAGGTTCTCCGGAGAGAGGAGGGCTGCAAACGGCAAGCGATGCAGCGGGCCATCCGGGCAGATAAGCACGCGTTTCGCCATGTCGATCTGCGCCTGCGCCGGCAAAATCAGCGTTCGATAGAGCTCCCGTGCCTGATTGCTGTCAAAACTTGGCGGCAGATTGCCTACCGGCTCGAACATCGCCTGGAAGTTGGTAACACTGGCGTTCATCTGCATACGGGAAACCGGAATTCGATGTACATTCTGTAAGCCCTGGTGCGTTACCACAAACAGGATGGTTTCCTCCGCGCATATCGCATAAGCGAGCAGAACGGTTCCAGCGTCCAGGCTCTCCCACGGGCGCCTCTGTTCGAGGGGGGGAGGAGAGGTTGAGGACGTCGGACGCAGGTCGGCTTCCATTCGGCGGAGTTTGGCATCGGTATCGGCAATCTGCAAGCCCAGAGCCGAGGCTTTCGTGCGATCGTCCTCTCCTTTGAGCGTCGCGACGCTCAGTTGGTGCGAGAGCCCCCGTCTTGCCTGCCTGAGCCGTTCCCGTTGGTTCCACAACTTCTGCGTCGCCGGATCGTCCGAAGGCGCGTTCATGGCGCTGCCGTGCTCAAAAAGCAGTTCGCTCAGGCCGCGCGCCCGAGAGCGTTCCAGCGTCAGAAACGCGGCCTCTCTGTTTTTGAGCGCAAGTTGTGTCAGCAGCAGGCTCTCGAATGCGTGGGAATTGTTCTCTAACGCTCCCATCCGTGCGGCAGAATCCGCCGTGGCGTTGCGTTGCTGTTCGATGATACGAACTGCTTGTTCGAGGTAGGGCAACGCCTGTTGGGGCTTGCCCTCGTTGAGCAGGAGTTGCCCGGAGTTTCTCAGCACAAACGCCTCGTCAAAGGAAGCGGGAGCCGAATTCCGTACCCTTTGCAGCGCGTCTGCATAGTACTTCGCTCCCTCCTCTTTCTTGCCGCGCCGCAAAGCAATATTTGCCAGGTGGGTGCAACTGGTAACTAGCTCCTTAGAGTGAGGCGCTTTCTCTAATCGGATCGTGTACGCTTGTTTGAAGAGCGCCTCTGCGGCGTCCAGGTTGTCCGGATTTTGACTCAGGAGCAGCACACCCTGATTATCTTTGGTGCGCGCCGCATCCAATGAGTTAGGCGGCACTATGGACAATGCGCTTTTATAGTCGTTTTCAGCAGCCTTCAGGTCGCCGCGCGACTGGGCGATATTGCCCATATTATTCAGGGTTTGAGCCAGATCGGGAGAGAGGGGCGTCGGCCCCACCTGCATTTCCAGCGCCAGGTGATAGTAGGCGTCGGCTTCGTCCATCAGACCCCGTCCGTAGGCTAGACTGCCCAGATTTCTCCAGATGCCCGCCATCATCGGCGATTTGGGGTCCGCCTGTTTTACCAGGCTCCAATAGCTCTTTTCCGCGGCCGCCAGGTCGCCCCGAATCATCATGATGACGGCTAGATTATTGCGTATTCCCACGGCATCCTGGGAGTTGGGAACCACGCGGTTCAGAATGTCCAGCGCCTTCTGGAACTGCTGCCGGGCTTCCTCCATCTGGCCCTTTTGAAATGCGTCGCTCCCTAATTTATCAAATTCGACGGCGCGATTTCTCTCCTGTGCCTGTTCTGGGGAGAGCGGCGTTTCTGGAACATGCACGGGAAAAGGCGGCTCGCGGTGGGCCAAATCCGCCTTAGGTCGTGTCGATCTCCACACGATGACGCTGCCGATACCGATGAGCAACACCAGAGACGACAGGAAGAGCGGCAGGGAAGTCCTGCGCGGAGAACGAAGGGAAGGGGTTGGAATAGAGGGGGAGATGGTAGGATTGGAAGCAATAGGCGGCGCAAGTTGCTTACCGCATTTCCTGCAAAATCGTACGTGGGCACTGCGTTGAATGGTCCCGCAAGTGGGACAAGAGATAGCATTCATGGGACATCCTCACTCTTTGTTCGGGTTCAAGAGGATATTCCTACCATTGCCGGGAATCCCATGTGGGAGCAAAAGCAGGCTTCCTTACCGTGTCTATCGCAATAAATCCAACAACGGGCAGGGAAAGTGTAAGGACGGGAAAGATTGGCCGTCTCTCCTATCATAACCCTATTGTACTGGATTATTTCCCTGAAAACATTTCCGCCGGGCATCCGCACCCAAAATTCTGCCTGCGTATTTCCCGCCAAACAGCAAGCGCGGCGGCGAAACTTACCAGTAATCGAAGGCGATGCGGCACTATCTAGCCAAAACAAATCAAAAATGACACTTCTTTGCCTGTAAGGAGAATCTTCGATGTCGCAACTAGTATGCACCGTGTGCGGAGCGATTTCGTATAAGGCAACCGCGCGCTTCTGCTCCAAATGCGGCGCAAAAATGTCTTCTCCCGTCGCCGTGCCGCCTTTCGCTCCCTCTCCCGTGCCTACACGTCCACGAATCGGGCGAACGATAGCGATCTCGGCCGCGCTGTTGCTGGTCTTAGCGGCAGTTTTTGGGGCGGGTTGGAAAATCGGCCATCCAACGAGCCTTAAGCCTCCGAGGGGGGAAGAGATCCTGCTGACATCAGGGGATCGTGTCCACCCTGCGCCGGCACCGGACACGCACGCCCCTCCGGCGCCCTCCGAGAGCCACGATACTCCAGGAGCGGACGAGGTGTCTTCTGCCCATTCAGATGCGCCCAGAGTAGCAGATGTCGACATACGAGATGAACCGATCGACACATTCAAGGAGGACGACGAGAGCGAGGGCGATACTTCCAGGCGAACGGAGGGACACCCACCCACGACGGACGGGGAAGAAGAGGCGCCTCCCCACACGCCGAAAAAACGCGTATTGATAGGAACATCGCCGTTTCCACTGCCCGGGCTCACGGCTATTCACAAACGGACGCTGGTTCCCGTGGATTTAGATCAGGACCTGGACGCGGCGAAGGCGAAATTGGGGGACCGATTTACGGTTACCGCCCACAAAGAAGCGGATGAAGGCGACTTCGGTTCCACCACCGAAGAGGATATGACAGTGAATGGACTGCAGTTTGAGGCCCAGGTCATCGGAGTACGCAAGGCGATGGATGGCGCTCCTGCTGCAATCTTCTTTCGTGTAGCCTATCTGCTCAAGCCGTCCGGCAACAAACTGCTCGTTATTCCCATTGCGGCCTCGCTGTTGAAGCCAAGGAATGCCGCTCCCAGCTTTATGGATAGCGACGATCTGGCGCACGTGGGACAGGAGTACGGCAGTAACCTCGGTCAGATGATGCACGGCATCGATGGAAACTTCCACGCGGGCGCCTGGGGATGGTTGGCAGGCAGGACGATGGGGGCGCTTATGGCTCGCCAGCCTTCCTACATCAAGGGCAAGCTGAAGAAGGGGACCACCGCTGTCGTCAGGATCGAAACGAACACCTACTACTAAAGGAGAGATCCATGCGAAAATGGCTTCAGAGATTGTTCGGCATTGTTGCCATGGGGACGTTGCTATCTTCAACTCCGATTAACGCGCAGCATGAACCAACGCGCCCGCCCCGTCGCCTGGAGACAGAGAGGCGATCTTCCGAGAGTTATGGACGCCATGAAACCGCTCGCGAACGCGAAATAGTCCGCGAAACAACGCGCGAACAGGAGCAACGCACGCGGGTGACGGAGACCCGGGCAGAACGAGAATGGCGCCGCCTGGACCCTGTCGAAAAGCGTCATCAGGCCGAGGCCATCGGTGAGGCCGGCATGATGAAGGCGGCACGACAGCTTGGATACGAGTCCGCTCTCAAGCCCTCGGAATCCAGCAAACGTCCTCAGGGCTATGATGCTGTGTTTCGCGATCCAAAGACGCGTGAACTTATCGTCGGGGAAGCGAAGGGTGGTTACAATGGTCGTTCGATCGAAGGTACCTTAGGGAACGGCTATGGGCATCGTCAAGGCACTATCGGATGGGCGGTGGCCGCTGCGCACGAGATCCTTCGTCCCGAATCTACCGCGAACAGAAAAGAGCGTGCCGTGGCTGCGGATATTCTAAGAGCCTATGAAGAGAAGCAGCTGCGTGTAGAGGTATTCCATACCGAGCACCGCTGGGGAGAACCACTTGAAACTGAGGTCGCTCGTACAGGAAAACAGCGCAATGAGTCGTCCAGGCATGAGAGGAAATAGGCGATTGAGGATCTGCAGAATCATCCCTCTCTATATGTGCCAACATATAGCCAAGCGCTTAATCCTATTTCGTAATTCACTACCTGACACAACTTCTCGCCAACAAGGCCATCGATACAAAGACCTACTATCTGCCTTATGTCCAACTGTTGCTTAAGAGCCTGCCGGAAGCACCCTGCGCGCTGGTGATCGATGGGAGTGAAGCGGGCCACCGCTGTGTCCTCTTGTCCACCAAGATTGTGATGCAGGATGCTTCCCCGGCTACGTTTTTATAGAAGGACTGATAGGTAACGCAGCGGTCGGTGCGTCGAGACGCAGGTCTTTGCGGATGCCGGCGTCCAGCATGCCCGTCGGCGCGAATCTGCGCAGGAAGCGGAGGCGACCTGCAGCGACACCCGCCGTATAGCGGAGTTTGGGACGCTCCGCGAGGGCAGCCTTCAGCACGACCTCCGCCACGACGCCTGGCTGGTCGGCAGTTTCCATCACCTCTTTGACTCTCCTATCCACAGCCTCACGGGCCTCGCGATAGGTGTCCAGTTTGGCGTCGGGCTGCAGGAAGTTGGCGTCGAACGGCGTCTTCGTATAGGCAGGTTCGATCACGGAGACCCGGATGCCCCGCGTGCGCAGTTCGTGGTCGAGCGATTCCGAATACCCTTCGATCGCGTGCTTGGTCGCCGCGTAGAGCGCCCCGTACGGCATCGGCAGGAAACCCAGCACGGAGCCGATGTTGAGGATGCGGCCGCTCCCCTGTCGGCGCATGTGGGGCAGGACGGCGCGAGTCATCCGGACGACTCCAAAGAAGTTCGTATCGAAAATGGCCATGGCCTGGTCGAGCGAACTCTCTTCGGCCCCTCCGGGCGCGACGCCAAAGCCCGCGTTGTTCACGAGCAGATCGATGCGGCCCGCGCGCCGGATGACTTCCTGAACGGCGGCTTCGACGGATTCATCGCTGGTCACGTCGAGTGTCAGCATCTCGAACGCTCTCTGGTTCGCCGATCCGGCAGGCGCTCCCCGTCTGCTGGTGCCGTACACCTGATAGCCCGCCTTCGCGAGCCGCTCCGCCGTTGCTTCTCCGATTCCGGAGGAAGCCCCTGTTACCAGCGCTATTTTATTCTGCATCATGTCCTTTTCCGATCTACGAGAGTACGCGCATCATCCTATGATGCGCATAATATATGATGTGCATCATATATTATGACGAACGCAGGATTGCCCTGCGTGAACGTGGAGTCAGGCGTCCGGTGGGTCGAAGTGCTTGAGCGTCGCCTCACGTAACGCCTCGGAGAGTTTGGGGTCGTCCACCGCGCGCGCCAGCAGCAGCGTGCCGACCATCGCGGCGACTGTCACGAGCGCATGCTCGTGCGCACCGGGCTGCCCCCAGTCGGGCGACTGACGCGCAACGAGATCGATCATCTCCTTGATGCGGCGTGTGGCCACATGCCGTACCTCGGCTGCCTGACGCGGCATCTCCGAACCCAGTGCGGCGACCGGACAGCCCGTCTCGGCGCTCGCCAGGTGCTCTTTGGAGAGGTAGGCGTGCATCATGGCCTTCAGCGCCTGCTCCGGCGGTACGGAGGAGGCGACCTTCTCGGCCACGGCGGCAGATTCGGCGCCGGCGCGATCCGCCGCTTCGGCGAGCATCGCCTCGCGCGAAGCGAAGTGCGCGTAGAAGCCGCCGTGGGTCAGGCCCGCCTCCTTCATGATGTCGGCGACGCCGGTGCCGTTGTAGCCGCTGCGCCGGATGGCGCGTGCCGCGACCTCGACGATGCGTTCGTGTGTGGCTTCCTTGCGCCTGGAAACCCGAGGTGACGAAGGTGATTTTTTCATGATGGTCATCATATTACTGTACGAACGATCGTTCTCCGAAGGTTGCCTCTATTTCGCAAACGATCCACTATTTTGGCCGATCCTGCTTTCCGACACGGTTTGACCCGTCCTATCTGAGTTTTTCGGATACGTCTCCCCTCCCCAAATCCTGAATTCGATTTCGGCAAATCCTGAAATCGATTTCGGGCGGTTTGCAGCGACTGCATCTTTCATGCAACAATATGCTCGTTCCCCTGCCGGCTGATCACGAAAGGATATGCGAAGTTGAACATACGTCCCGGATTGTATCCTCTGCTGCTGCTTGGCGCACTCGTCGGCAGTCCCTCTGCCCTCCATGCGGCGCAGGAAGCGACGCCCGCGAAACAGATGCCGCCTGCGCAGAAGGCGGACCCGATTGTGGACGATCCCGGTGCGATCATAAAGACCTACCTGATTCAACATACCACGCCGACGGAGTTGAAAACCATTCTGATCAGCCTGGTTCCCAATCTGCAGGTGGTCCTGGGTCCTCAGCCGAAGTACATCCGGGACGTCCCGGCAGGAGAGGCGCTGGGCACCGAGACCGAAACGCAGAGTTCGTCCAAGGCTCCCGCCGGTGGAAAGGATGTCAGCGTCAGCGACCAGTTCGTTCGCATGCTCCTGCTGAAAGGACTGCCCGCAACGATCGAGAAGGCGCTGGCTATTCTGAAGGAGGTGGATATCCAGTCGCCCCAGGTTCTCATCGAGGTAGAGGTGATGGAACTCACGGAAGGATTGACCAACAAACTCGGCATCGGGTGGGACTTCGCCCCCAACGGGACCACCGCGGATTTCACTCTCGGCACGCCCAAGCAGAAAGGCACCTGGGATTCTATTACTTTCGGTCGGCTGGATCGGTCGCCGATCAACTTTACGGCAACCCTGCAGGCCGCTCTGCAAAACAACAAGGCCAAACTTCTCGCCAGTCCGCGCCTGATGGTGCTGTACAACCACCGCGCCAAAATCTTTATCGGAGATGAGGTGACCTATCTCGTGGGCACCAATGCTTCGCAGAACGGCACCACCTTCACCACCAACAAGATCAAGGTCGGTGTGGAGCTAAACGTGACCGCCGCGGCGAACCCGGATGGCACCATCAATCTGAAAGTCAATCCGGAGGTCGGCACGTTGACCAGTCTTGGCACCCTGCCCAACGGGGTATCGCTTCCCGATATCGGGCGCCGCGCCGTGGTCTCCTCGGTGCGGCTCAAAGACGGCGAAACCATGGTCATCGCCGGTCTCATCGGGCAGAACGAAGCCAAAATGGTCAATAAGATCCCGTTTCTGGGAGACCTCCCACTGCTCGGGCATCTGTTCCGCCAGGACAGCAAGAGCAAGACCAAAGACGAACTCGTCATCTTTCTCAAAGCGACGGT
>Ga0070658_10001923_pt1 | contig 17483 bp, 17 predicted proteins | sample KBSC13metaG_FD_64664 | JGI IMG/M metagenome (GOLD analysis project Ga0070658, IMG submission 64664) | Corn rhizosphere microbial communities from Kellogg Biological Station, Michigan, USA - KBS C1-3 metaG | ecosystem: Host-associated > Plants > Roots > Rhizosphere > Soil ...
CTACGACCTGCTCTCGCCGTACCACGACTGGGGCCCGGTGCCGATCACGGCGACGGCGGTGCTGAAGGCGCTGAAGCTGACCGGGCCGATCACCGATGTGACGACGACGCCGAATCCCGCGGGCCGCGTCGGACAGCTGAAGCTGACGACGCCGCTCAAGACGACGACCGTGCCGGCGACGACGCTGCGCGGTGCGATCGGCCTGCGGTCGACGTGGTTCACGGTCGGGCTCCTTTCGCTGACACCGCCGCAGCCCGTCGCGCCGATCGCGTACGGCACCAAGGTGTCGCTCGCCGGCGTCGTTCGCGGGTTCGCGGGCGCCACGCTCGAGCAGAAGCCCCTCGGGACGGACTGGCAGCCGGTGCGCACGATGACGACCGGGACGGCGCAGGTGTCGCCGACGATCACCACCGACTACCGGCTCGCGACGACGAGCGTGGCCGCCGGCTCGATCCGCGTCAAGGTCATGCCCGCCCTCACGGTGGCGACGGTTGCATCGACCGGCGTCACGGGGTCCGAACAACCCGTGCTGATGGGCGTCACAGTGGATATCGAGCAGCAGAACCCCGATCTCACGTGGACGCCCGTCGCAAACGGCCTCGTCGAGGCCGACGGGACGTTCAACGTCGCCGCCGCGCTCACGGCCGGGTCGACGGTGCGTGTCGTCGTCACACCGCCGACGAGCTCGGGATACGTCGCCGCAACGAGCGCGCCGCAGATCGTGACCGGTTGATGCGGCGCGCGCTCCTCCTCGCGCTCCTCTGCGCCCTGGCGTGCGCGGGGACCGCCGCGGCGTTCACCCCGACCGATCCGCTCGCGCCGAAGCAGTGGTACCTGCAGGACGACCACGCCTTCGACATCTGGCCCGTGCCGCCGACCTTTGCGGCGACGGTGAAGGTCGCGGTCGTCGACTCCGGCATCGACGCCTCGCTCCCCGACTTCGCCGGACGCATCGCCGATGCGCGCAGCTTCGTCGGCGGCAGCCCGACGGTCGACACCGACGGCCACGGCACGTTCGTCGCGGGGATCATCGCCGCGAACATGGACACGCAGGGGATCGTCGGCATCGCGTACAGCGCGCAGTTGCTGATCGCGAAGGTGGTCAAGCCGAACGGCGAGATCCCGCTCGATGCGGAGACAGCCGCCATCAGATGGGCCGCGGACTCCGGGGCACGCGTGATCAACCTGAGCCTTGCCGGTCAACGCGATCCCGTGCACCTCGACCGCGACACCTATTCGCAGGAGGAGGCCGACGCGGTCGCCTACGCGAATGCGAAGGGCGCACTCGTCGTCGCGGCCGTCGGCAACTCCGACGACGAGTCGGGACAGCCCTGGCCGTATGCGAGCTATCCGGCCGCCCTGCCGCACGTGCTCGGCGTCAGCGCGCTGACGCACACCGGCAACGTCCCGGACTACTCGAACCGCGACGGGGTCTACAACGACATCTCGGCGCCCGGCTCCGCCATCTTCTCGACGTTCCCCTCGAGCATCACCGCGATGCGGCCGACGTGCCTCGACCAAGGGTTCTCGGATTGCGGCGACGACGAGTACCGGAACGCCGAGGGGACCTCGTTCGCCGCCCCGCAGGTCAGCGCGGCGGCCGCGGTTCTCTTCGGTCTCGTGCCGACGCTGACGAACTCGCAGGTCGAGTCGCTGCTCGAGCACAGCGCCGACGACGTCAACGCCGGAACGGGCTGCCCGCGCTGCGCGCTCCTGCGCGACGCGTTGAGCGGCTGGGGCCGGCTCGATATCGCCGCGGCGGTCGCGGCGCTCGCCCAGCCGCTGCCCGCAGCCGATGCGTTCGAGACGAACGACAATGCCGGCACGCAGGCGCACGCGCTCTGGGGCGCGACCCAACGCGTGCGGGCGACGCTCGACTACTACGACGACCCGGTCGACGTGTACCGCATCGTGCTGCGGAAGGGCCAACAGCTGAAGGCGACGGTCGCCGCCGCCTGGCCGGGCGCGAGCGTACAGCTCGAGCTGTGGCGGCCGGGAACGAAAGAGGTCGACCGCCCCGCAACCGTGCGGAAGCTGCGCGCGGCACAGTCCGCGGTTCCGGGCGGCGTCCAGCACGTCCGCTTCGTGGCCCCCAAGCTCGGCACGTATTACGTCGAGGTGCGCGCGTCCGCGCCGGGCTTCGGCGCGTACACGCTGCAGCTGAAGAAGTCCTAACCGCCGTTCTCGCGCAACTCGTCCGCGTTCACATCGCGAAGGATGCGCGCCGGCGAGCCGACGACCACCGTGCGCGCGGGCACGTCCTTCGTGACGACGGCGCCTGCGCCGACGAACGCCTCTTCGCCGATCTCGACGCCGGGACAGAGGATCGCGCCGCCGCCGACCCGTGCGCCGCGACGGATCGTCGGACCTTTCATCAGCGCCTTCCGCTTCTCGGTGCGTCCCATGAAGTTGTCGTTCGTCGTCACGACGCACGGCGCGATGAAGACGTCCTCCTCCACGGTCGAGTACGCAGTCACGTACGCCTCGGCCTGGATGCGCGTGCCGCTGCCGATCGTGGTGTCGTTCTCGACGAGCGCTCCGCGGCCGATGACGACGTCGTCCGAAATCGTCACACGCTCGCGCACACACGCTTGGTCGCCGACGATGCACCCGGAGCCGATGGACGAGCCGGCGAAGACGATCGCCCCCGTCGAGATGACCGTGCCGGCGCCGATCTCCGTCGGCGGCAGCGGCTCGCGCTTCGCGGTCGACTTGCGGCCGAGCGTGGGCTGCTTGCCGACGACTGCGTGCTCGAGCACCCGCACGTCGTCTCCGAGCACGGTGCTCGGATGCACGACGGCGGTTGGATGAACGTCAGCCATCGAGGGACGCCGTCAACATCTCGAGTGCGCGGACGACGCGCGCGCCGTCGCGCGCGACCTTGGACTTGTCGTGCTGGCCCGCGATCAGCTCCAGGAAGTATGCGCACTCGCGGCGCAGCGGCTCGGTCGTCTCGATCTTCGGGATCGAGATGTCGCCGGAGAAGAGCTCGCCGTTCGGGCCCGCGCGCTTCTCGTAGACCGTCACCTTGCGCTCGGGCTCCATGTCGTCGAACACGACCATCTTCTCGCGGCCGACGACGGTCATCTTGCGCATCTTGTGCGGGTCGAGCCACGACAGGTGCATGTGCGCGATCTTGCCGCTCGGGAAGCGGAGGAAGCAGAACACGACGTCCTCGACGCCGGGGTGGATCGACGCGCTGCCCTGGGCGGTCGCGAGCTCCGGGTCCTCGTCGAGGAGGTAGAGGATCACCGACAGGTCATGAACGCCGAGCGACCAGAGCGCGTTCTCGTTCGAGCGCACGATGCCGAGGTTGACGCGGTTCCCGTAGACGCAGAGCACCTCACCGAGATCGCCCTTGTCGATCAGCTCCTTCACCTTCAGCACACCGGGGTGATAGAGCAGGAGGTGTCCCGGCATCAGCACGAGATCGCGGGCATCGGCGAGCGCGACGAGCTCGTCCATCTCGGCGGCCCGCATCGCCGGCGGCTTCTCGACGAACACGTGCTTGCCCGCGTCGAGCGCCCGCTTCGCAAGTGCGTAATGCGTCGGCACGGGCGTTGCGATCACGACCGCGTCGACCGAGTCGTCCGCGAGCAGATCGTCGAAGTTCGTCGTCGTCCGCGCATCGGGGTAGCGGGCGCCGATCTGCGCCAGCTGCCCCTGGTCGAGATCGCAGAGCCAGGTGAGCTCCGAGAGGTCGCTGAAGTTGCGAACGAGGTTTGGGCCCCAGTAGTTGAGCCCGACGACTCCGATCACAGTTTGAAGACGTTCTCCGACACGGCGCCCTTCTTGCCGGTTGCGTTCCGCAGGTCGACGATCACCTGCGCCCGGCCGACGAGCTCTTCGTAGTCGATCGAGTGGTGGTCGGTCGCGATGACGACGCAGTCGTAGCGCTCGGGCTCGTAGGCGACGCCGGTCATCTCGAGCCCGTGCTCGGAGAAGGACGGCACGTGCGGATCGTGATACGAGACCGCGGCGCCGGCGTTCTGCAGGAGCGAGATCAACTTGACGGCCGGCGACTCGCGCATGTCGGCGATGTCCGGCTTGTACGCGACCCCGAGCACGAGAATCGATGAGCCCTTCATCGCCTTCTGCGCGTGGTGGTTGAGCGCCTGCGAGACGAGCGAGCGGCAGAAGTACGGCATTTCCTCGTTGACCTTGCCGGCGAGCTCGATGAACTCGGTGTAGAAGCCGAACTCGCGGGCCTTCCAGGTCAAGTAGAACGGGTCGATCGGGATGCAGTGCCCGCCGAGGCCGGGGCCCGGACTGAAGCGCATGTAGCCGAACGGCTTCGTGGCGGCTGCGTCGACGACTTCCCAGACGTCGATGTTCATGCGGTCGCACAACTGCGCGAGCTCGTTGACGAGCGCGATGTTGACGGAGCGGAAGATGTTCTCGAGCAGCTTCGTCAGCTCCGCGGCTTCCGGCGTCGACAACTCGACGACCGTGTCGATCGCGCGCCGGTACACATCGGCCGCGCGCTTCGTCGACTCCTCGTCGATGCCGCCGAGCACCTTCGGCGTCGTCTTCGTCGTCCAATCCTCGCGGCCGGGATCGACGCGCTCGGGCGACATCGCGAGATGGAAGTCCGTGCCCGCCTTCAGCCCGGAGCCCTCCTCGAGGATCGGGAGGAGCACTTCGCGCGTCGTGCCCGGCCACGTCGTCGACTCGAGGACGACGATCTGGCCGCGCTGCAGCACCTTCGCCACGCCGCGCGTCGCCGCCTCGACGATCGAGAGATCGGGCTCGCGCTGCCGCGAGAGCGGTGTCGGCAGGGCGATGAGGATCGCCTCGGCGTCGCGGAGCTCGTCGTAGTCGGTCGTCGCGCGGACGAGCTCCTGCTCGACGAGGGGACGCCAGCGCTCGGTCGCGACGTCTTCGATGTGGCTCTCGCCGCGGTTCAGGGCCTCGACGACGCGATCGACGACGTCGACGACGAGCACATGGCAGCCGGCCTCCGCAAAGGTGGCGGTGAGCGGCACACCGACGTAACCCGCGCCGATGATCGCGACGTCGTACTTCATCCGGCGCCCAACAGTAGTGCGGAGGCGATTTTTTCCGAAGCGTGACCGTCCCCGTAGAGCGGCGGCAGTTCGTCGGGAAGCCGCGCATCGCCGACGGCAGCTGCGATCTCCGCGCGCTCGGCGCCGACGAGGACGTTCGCGCCGACGCGAACCGTGTCGACCCATTCGGTGTTGGGCCGGACGGTCACGCACGGGACCCGATACCAGTACGCCTCCTTCTGGAGCCCGCCGGAGTCGGTGACGATCACCCTCGCCTGCGAGGCGAGGGCCGCCATGTCGAGGTAACCGAGCGGCTCAGTGACCCAGACCCACTTGCCCGGAGCGACCCCGACCTCTGCCATGCGCCGGCGGGTGCGCGGGTGGACGGGAAAGACCACCGGCGCGTCGATCCAGTTGAGGCCGTACACGATCTGACGCAGGCGCTCGTCGTCGACGACGTTCGCCTCGCGGTGAATCGTTGCAACGACGTACGTCGCGGGGTCGATCGGGAACCGCCGCAGGACGGTCGAACGCTCGCGCGCGATCGGGCCGAAGCGAAAGCATGCGTCTGCCATGACGTCGCCGACGACCTCGCGTCGCCCGGCAACGCCTTCCCGTTCCAGCTGCGCAGCCGAACGATCGTCGGGACAGAACAGGAGTGCGGAGATCCTGTCGACGGCGATGCGATTCCGTTCCTCCGGCATCGCGAGGTCGAACGACCGCAGCCCCGCCTCGACGTGCGCGACCGGCACGTCGCCTGCCGCCTCCGCCCCCGCGAGCGTGGAGTTCGTGTCGCCGTAGACCAGGACCCAATCGGGCCGCTCGTGTGCGACGGCCTCGGCGATGCGCGGCCGCATCGCGTCGACGTCCGCCGTGTGCAGGTCGAGCCGGTACGCCGGCTCGGGCAGGTCGAGCTCGTCGAAGAAGACGGCCGACATCTCCGCATCCCAGTGCTGGCCGGTGTGCAACACGACCTCATCGATGCCTCTCTCGCGCAGCGCGAGCGAGAGCGGGCCCGACTTGATGAACTGCGGGCGATTGCCGACGACGGACAGGACTTTCACCGCTCCGAGGCTACAATGGCCCCCGCCCAAACTTGGGTCAGACGGGCCGTTAGCTCAATTGGCAGAGCAGGGGACTCTTAATCCCAAGGTTGGAGGTTCGATTCCTCCACGGCCCACTCTCCGCTCTTTGCAACCGACGAGTCCTGCGTCAGACTTGGACGGATGAGCCAAACGGAGGCCGGACTCGCGGACGAGCTTCGCCGCCTCGTCGTGGAGCGCTCGCACGACCTCGTCACCCTGATCGAGCTGGACGGCACGATCGCCTACGCCTCGCCCTCGTGGTCGCGCATGCTCGGCTGGGACCCGGCCGAGGTGGTCGGGACGCCGCTCCTCGACTACTGCCACCCGGACGACGTCGAGCGCGGCCTGGAGGCGATCGCGGCCCAGGCGCGAGGCGATGAGATTCCGCCGATCGTCACGCGCCGGAGGACGAAGGACGGCCGCTGGCTGAGCGTCGAGTCCGACTCGACGCCCATCTACGACGCGGAGGGCAACGTTACGGCGATCATCGGCTCGGCTCACAACGTCACGGAAAGCGTCGAGCTCCGCGGTCGCATCGACGAGCTGCACGCGCTCTATCGCGTCGCAGACGCGGTCGCGCGGACGACGACGCTCGACGAGCTCTTCGACGAGGCGCTGGAGGCGCTGATCGACGCAACCGCCGCCGACCGGGCGTCGTTGCTGCTCTACGACGGCGCCGGCGTGATGCGCTTCCAGGCGTGGCGCGGCCTCTCGGACGCGTACCGCACCGCGACGGAAGGCCATGCACCGTGGGCCCAGGACGACATCGATCCGCAGCCGGTGCTGATCACCGACATCGGCGACGGCGGGCTCGCGCCCGACGTCACGGAGGCCGTCCGGCACGAGGGGATCACGGCGCTCGCCTTCGTGCCGCTCGTGCACGCAGGAAAGCTGCTGGGGAAGTTCATGCTCTACGCCGCGGATCGTCACGACTGGTCGGACGGCGAGATCCGCCTCTGCCTGACGATCGCGAACCATCTCGCCTCGGCGACCGTGCGCTTGCGGACGAGCGCGGCCTTTCGCGCACAGCGCGAACAGCTGGAGACGGTCATGCGGACGGTCGACGAGGGGATCCTCGTGCAGGGCTCCGACGGAGCCCGCGTCTACGCCAACGACAGCGCGGCGCGCGTGATCGGCTTCTCGAACGCCGCCGAGCTCCTCGCCGCCGACCGGGAGGAAGTGCTGGGGCGCTTCGAGATCCTCGACGAGAACGGCGCGCCGCTGCCCCCAGACGAGTTGCCGGGCCGCGCCGCACTGCGCGGCACGACCGCACAGCGAGTCATCTGCTACCGGATCAAGGCGACGGGCGAGCGCCGGTGGTCGCTGGTGCGCGCGAACCCGATCCGCGACGAGACGGGCGCCGTCGTCGCGTCGGTCAGCGTCATCCACGAGATCACGAAGGAACGGCGCGCCGACGAGCGGATCGCCTTCCTCGCGCGCGCGAGCGAGCTCCTCAACCAGACGCTCGAGATCGACGAGACGTTGGCGGCGCTCGCCGATCTCGCCGTTCCGCACTTCGCCGGTCACGTCACCGTCGACGTCTTCGACGGCGACGTCCTCCGCTGCGTCGGCGCGCGACACCGCGAGCGCGACCTGAGCGAGCTCATGCTGGAGCTGCGGCACAGGTATCCGCCGACGGTGCACGACCATCCGGTCCAGCGCGCTCTGCGCACCGGTGAGCCGCAGTTCGTGCCGGACGTGCAGGCCGAGGCAGAGGCGATGGCACACGACAGGCAGCACGTCGAGGCGATCCGCAAGCTCGGCAACGAATCGGGGATCGTCGTCCCGCTGATCGCGAGAGGCCGCACGTTCGGTGCGATCACCTTCGGAACCGTGCCGCCGCAGCCGCGATTCGACGAGGCGGACGTCGAGCTCGCGACCGAGCTCGGCCGCCGCGCGGCGGCCGCGCTGGACAACGCGCTCCTCTACGAGGAAGCCCAGGAGCGGGCGCACGCGGCGGACGCGCTGCAGTTCGTCGACGACGGCGTCTTCCTCGTCGATCGCGACGGGATCGTTCAGCTCTGGAACCCTGCCGCGGCCCGCGCCTTCCGCGTTCGAGCCGACCGGGCGATCGGCCGCCACGTGCGCGAGTCGATCCCCGACTGGGAGACGCTCGTCTCGCAGACGAGCGTCGCGGGCGGCATGCAGGCGATTCCGGTGACCGTGAAGGGCGACGAACGGTGGCTGTCGGCGTCGGCGGCCTCCTTCTCCGGGGGCACGGTGTTCGCGTTCCGCGACATCACCGAGCAGCGCGCGATCGAGCAGCTCCGGTCCGACTTCGTGTCGACCGTTTCGCACGAGCTGCGCACGCCGCTCGCGGCGATCTACGGGGCTGCGCTGACCTTGCAGCGGGACGACGTCCGCCTCGAGGACTCGCAGCGCACGGGGCTCCTCGACGTGATCGCGAGCGAAGCAGACCGCCTCGCGCGGATCGTCAACGACATCCTCTGGGCGAGCAGGCTCGACTCGGGTCAGATGGGGATCGCGATCGAGAAGTGCGACGCGGAGGCGATCGTGACGCAGGTCACCCACTCGCTCCGCTCGCACGCGCCGAGCACGATCGTCCTCGACGTCGACGCGGAGCCGAACCTGCCGCCGATCGCGGCCGACCCGGACAAGCTCCGCCAGGTGCTGACGAACCTCGTCGACAACGCGATCAAGTACTCGCCCGACGGCGGCCACGTCTACGTGCTCGTCACGCGGTCCGGCAACCGGATCCGCTTCCGCGTCCAGGACGAGGGTCTCGGCATCCCCCCGACCGAGCAGGCGCGGATCTTCGAGAAGTTCTTCCGCCTCGACCCGCAGCTGACGCGCGGCGTCGGCGGCACCGGGCTCGGCCTCTACATCTGCCGCGAGCTCGTGGAACGGATGCACGGGCGGATCGGCGTCAACTCGGACGGCCGCTCCGGCTCGACGTTCTGGGTCGAGCTGCCGCTCGCGTAGAACGAACGCGGGGACAGACCCTTGCTGAAGAGGGGTCTGTCCCCGCGCGGTCTTTAGTACGGACCGGGGCCGTCGTCGACGTAGGTCGTGCGGCGGCGTCCGCCCGCGAAGTAGCCGGGGCCGGCCCAGCTCGACCAGAAGATCATCGAGAGGACGATCCCGATGATCCCGACGATCAGGAGGATCCAGCCGATCGTGTGGATGTTCACGCCGGAGACGTTCGTGTTCACCGCAAAGGCGAGCACGGCGCCGGCGGCTGCGAGAAAGATCCCAACTCCGAGACCCATGTAGTTGTCTCCCTTCGTTCCGTTACGGGGGTGTGGGAGTGCAACGGATGACGGCGCGTCGCGGTTGCGGGTTCGACTAGTCTCGCGGACGTGCGGAGGAGCCAAATCCTGACCCTGGTGGGGCTCGGGACGCTTGCGGGCGGAATCGCCGCAGCCGTCGCCGTCCTCCTCCCATGGCTCCCGTCGCCCGCGTCGCGCGAGGCCGGCCGCATCGACTTCGTCTTCTGGTTCGTGACGGTCATCTGCATCGTCATCTTCTCGATCGTCGCCGGGGCCCTCCTCTACTCGGTCGTCAAGTTCCGCGCAGCGCCCGACGACGACTCGGACGGGCCGCCGACCCACGGCCATACGGGCCTCGAGATCTGGTGGACGCTCATCCCGACGCTGCTCGTGACGGCCATCGGCGTCGTCAGCGCGATCGTCCTCGCGAAGGACGACCGGGTGGGCAAGAACTACCTGCACGTCAACGTGACGGCACAGCAGTTCGCCTGGAGCTTCACGTATCCGAGCGGCAAGAACATGACGACGGGCGTCCTCCGCGTGCCCGTCGACAAGTCGCTGCTGCTCACCTTCACCTCGAAGGACGTGATCCACTCGTTCTGGGTGCCCGAATGGGGCCAGAAGCAGGACACGGTGCCCGGAATCCACCCGACGCTGCACATCACCCCCGACAAGGTGGGGCGCTACCCGATCATCTGCACGGAGCTGTGCGGCCTCGGGCACGCGACGATGCGCACGTGGGCGATCGTGATGACGCAGGCCGCGTTCGACAAGTGGCTCAAGGGCCAGTCCGCCGCGACGAGCTCGCCGAACACCACCGTCTCCGGCAAGGCGGTCTTCACGAACAACGGCTGCGGCGCGTGTCACACGCTGTCCGCCGCCGGGGCGACCGCGAAGGTCGGGCCGGACCTCGACAAGCTGCCGCAGTGGGCGACGCAGGCGAAGCAGCCGCTCGAAGCCTTCGTCCAGAGCTCGATCACCGACCCGAACGCGTACGTGCAGCCGGGCTTCCCGAAGAACGTCATGCCGTTGACGTTCAAGAGCCTGCCGAAGGCTCAGCTCGACGCGCTCGTCCAATACCTGATTCAGTCGAGCAAGAAGGGGTGAAACCGAGACCGTGACCGCAGTCACCGCCGACCAGCACGTTCCCGCGTCGCCGACGCAGCACGGCCCGCTCCGGCGGGCGCTGCTCGGGCCGGGATGGATCCGCGCAGCGTGGATGTTCTGCCTCATGGGCGCAATCGGCTTCGGTCTCGTCGTCCTCGCCCGCTGGGGCGGGGGCTGGCATCCGCTGCTCTACAAGCAGCCGATCGTCCTCGTCTCGCTGCTCGTCGCCGCGCCGGTCGGCTTCCTCGCCGGGCTCGGGACGTTCGACTACTGGACGTACTACGCGCTCGGCCACCCGACCCGCGCCGAAGATCACTCCGGTCACGGCGCGCGGACGTGGAAGGACTACTTCCGCGTCAACACCGACCACAAGGTGATCGGGATGCAGTACCTCGTCACGACGGTCATCTTCTTCCTGATCGGGGGCATGCTCGCGCTGATGGTGCGCGCGGAGCTCGCGCGGCCGGGGATGCAGTTCGTCGACACGCAGACGTTCAACGGCCTGTTCTCGGTGCACGCCTCGCTGATGATCTTCCTCTTCGTCATCCCGGCGTTCGCCGGGCTCGCGAACTTCGCCGTGCCGCTGATGCTCGGCGCCGCCGACATGGCGTTCCCGCGCCTGAACGCGCTGTCGTTCTGGCTCCTGCCGATCGCCGGGATCATGATGGTCTGCTCGTTCCTCGTCCCGGACGGCGCGTTCGCCTGCGGCTGGACGGGCTATGCGCCGCTCTGTTCGTCGCATCAGCCGCTCGGCGCGGTCTTCTTCAACCAGGGCGTCCAGTGGGCCGGCGCGTCGTCGATCATGACGGCGCTCAACTTCCTGGTCACCATCATCACGATGCGCGCGCCGGGAATGACGTTCTGGCGGATGCCGCTGCTCGTCTGGGCGAACTTCACGACCTCGCTGCTCGTCGTGATCGCGACGCCGTTCATCGCAGGCTCGCAGTTCTTCTCGATGTTCGACCACGTGATGCACACGTCGTTCTTCGACCCCGGAGGCGGCGGATACGCGCTCGGCTACCAGCACATCTTCTGGTTCTACTCGCACCCGGCGGTGTACATCATGATGTTGCCCGGCTTCGGGATCATGAGCGAGGTCATCGCCGTGTTCTCGCGAAAACCGATCTTCGGCTACCGGCTGATGGCCTTGTCGCTGATGGCCATCGTCGTGCTCGGCTTCTCCGTCTGGGCGCATCACATGTTCGTCTCCGGCATGGCGTCGTGGCTGCGCGTGCCGATGATGGTGACGACGCTGCTGATCGCCGTGCCGACGGGGATCAAGATCTTCAGCTGGCTCGCGACCATCTGGAACGGGAAGCTGCACTTCAACACACCGTTCCTGTTCGCCCTCGGCTTCCTCTCGATGTTCGTGATCGGCGGCCTGTCGGGCGTGATGCTCGGCGCGGTGCCGATCGACATCCACGTCAGCGACACGTACTTCATCGTCGCGCACATCCACTACGTGCTCTTCGGCGGATCGGTCTTCACGATCTTCGCCGGGATGTACTACTGGTTCCCGAAGATGACCGGGCGGATGTACAACGAGAAGCTCGGCCAGCTGCACTTCTGGCTGACGTTCGTCGCCTTCAACTGCACGTTCTTCCCGATGCACCTGATCGGTGTCGAGGGGATGCCGCGCCGCGTCGCGGACTATGCGCCGAAGTTCGCGGCGATGAACATGTTCATCTCGCTGTCGTCGTTCGCCCTCGGAGCGTCCGTGCTCGTGTTCCTCTACAACATGATCACGAGCTGGCGGACCGGCGAGCTCGCGGGACCGAACCCGTGGCGCGCCTTGACGCTCGAGTGGCAGGTCAGCTCGCCGCCGCCGATCTTCAACTTCACGGAGATCCCGCAGGTCGTCGGCTCCCCGTACGAGTACGGCGTCCCGGGCGCACAACACGCGATCCTCGCGCCGTCGCGTGCGACGGAGGTCTCGTCGGAGGTGCCGGCGTGACGCACATCCTCGTCGTCGCGAACGAGACGGCCGCGTCGCGGTCGCTCGCCGAGCTGATCGAGCAGAAGGCGAAGTCCGGCGACGTGCACGTGACCGTCGTCGCGCCGGTCAACCAGCCGCGCCAGGGCTACGTCGTCTACTACGACACGCGCCGCGCGGCCGCGCGGCGGCGCCTGGACAAGACGCTGGACATCCTGCGAGCGCACGGCGTCAACGCGAACGGCGTCGTCGTCGAATGCGATCCCGTCTCGGCGCTGCGCGACGCGGTCGATCAGCTCGAGCCGGACGAGGTGGTCGTTTCGACGCATCCACAGCAGCAATCCGGCTGGTTGCGGCGCAACGCCGTCGAGCAGATGAAGCGGGTCGCCGGCGACCGGCCGTTCCAGCATGTCGTCGTCGACGTCGAGGCGGAGACGGGTGACAAGAACGTGCTCGTCGTCGCGAACCAGACGGTGCTCGGCGAGCCGCTGCTGCAGAAGATCCGCGACCGCGCCGCGCGCGGCGACGCGAGCTTCCTCATCATCTCGCCGCAGGGCGACAGCGCGGGCTCCTACGAAGAGGCCGAACGTCGTCTCCTGCGCGCCGTGCAGCGGCTGCGCGGCGAGGGGATCGACGTCCACGGCCAGATCTCGCACCCCGACCCGTACGCGGCGGTCCTGCAGACGATCGAGGACGAGCGCGTCGACGAGCTGATCGTCTCGACGTTCCCGGGCGAGCGGTCCGGCTGGCTGCGCCGCGACCTGCTGGAGCGGCTGCGCCGCGACACGAAGCTGCCGATCGAGCACGTCGAGGTCGACGTTCCGCAGGAGGTCTACGCGTAATGGTCGCGCACGCGGAAGCCCATCTCGACCATCACGGCGACCATCCGCCCGAGCCGCACTTCTCGTCGAGGATCTCGCCCTCGATCCTCGGCATGTACCTGTTCATCGGGTCGGAGATCATGCTCTTCGGCTCGTTCTTCACGGCGTACTTCTTCGTGCGTGTCGTCAACGGCGACACCTGGCCGAGCCTCCTCAGCTCGGTGCCGAAGGCGTTCCCGCTCCACCTGCCCGTCTACCTGGCATTCATCAACACGCTCATCCTCGTGACGTCGTCGTTCACGATGCATTGGGCGCTGAGGTCGGTGAAGAACGGGAACGCGTTCGGCCTGCGCGCCGGCCTGCTGCTGACGTTCCTGATGGGCCTGACGTTCCTGATCACGCAGGTGACGGAGTACCTGCGCATCGGCTTCAACACGAGCCAGGGAGCGTTTCCGACGATCTTCTTCTGCCTGACCGGCCTCCACGGCTGTCACGTCTTCGTCGGTCTGACGATCTTGCTCTTCATGACCATCCGCGCCTTCCGAGGGCATTTCGATCCGGGACACCATCACGGCGTCGAGATCGGCGGGATCTACTGGCACTTCGTCGACGTGATGTGGATCCTCGTGTTCCTCACGGTCTACATCATCTGATGCCCCGGAATCCGTTCCGCAGCGAGGCGGAGATGTTCCGCTTCCTCGGCGTCGTGATCGTCGGCGCGGTGCTCGTCGTGCTCGGAGCGTGGATCAACGTGTGGGTGGGCGTCGTCGTCGCAGTCCTCGCGGTCGGCGGAATCGTCTGGTGGCTCATGCAGGAGCCCGTGCCGGGGGCTGCGGAGCCGACGCCGAAGCTCGAGTCGCACACGCCCGACGGGACGCATCGCGTGCTCATCCTCGTGGCGCCGGGCGGCAGTGCGCCGGCGATCCCCGATCGGGCGACGCAGGTCCTCGTCGTCGTGCCTGCGCTCGCGTCGACGACGGAAGCGTTGACCGGCGCGGTCGACGACCGCCGCGCGGAGGCGGAGCAGACCGCGCAGTCGATCGCACGCGCGCTCTCGCGCGACGGCCGGTCGGTGCGGTGCGAGGTCGGCGCGGACGATCCGGTGCTCGCCGTCGAGGACGCGCTGCGCACGTTCGGCGCGGACGAGGTCGTCGTCGACGGCGACGACGCGATGGTCGAGCAGGTTCGCGCTCGCGTCGCGGTGCCGGTCACGCGCGCGTAGACGCGTCGTTGAGTCAAGCGCCGGAGCGGCGGAAATGCGCGAGTGCCAGGCGGAGCACGTTGCTCGCCTCGGCAGCGGTTCTGCCGGTCGCCCCGACGACGAATCGTCCGATCGCGACCGCTCGCACCCGAAAGAGGGTTCCGCCGTCTATCGTCATTTCCGTCTGCGCGAAACGAGCCGCCGCCGCCTTCGTCTTCAGCAGCGCGTAGCTCTCCGACTCGGTCGTGTGCGGGCTGATGAAGTCGATGCGGACCCCGCCGAGCGTGCTGATTTTCAGGTTCGGTGGGAGCCGGAAGATCTTTGCGCGGCTGAACCCTGGGGGCATCTCGGATGCCAGCACAGGCGTCGTCGCGAGCTCTTGCAGCGACGGTGGAAGGGCCTGCGCGTGCGCGAACATGGCAACTACTTCGGCGGAGCCCCTCCCGCGGATTCGACCCATTCGGGGGAATGTCTGGCCGGCACTCGTGACGCGGGCGGCGACGCGACGCCTCCTAGACTGCGATTCATGGAGCTCACCTGTGTCTGGCGCGGCGAGTTCGAGAATGCCGAGCTCAACGCGCTGCACGCTGAAGCGTTCGACCACCGTGTCCTCGACGACGATTGGAAGCACCAAGTCGAAGCGCACAGCCTCGGCTGGGTCTGCGCTCGGCAGGAGGGCGAGCTCGTCGGCTTCGTCAACGTGGCGTGGGACGGCGGAGTCCACGCGTTCCTGCTCGACACCATGGTCGCCAAGCGCGCAGGCAGGCGGGGAATCGGGACGCAACTCGTCGCAGTCGCCGTCGCAGAGGCGCGCGCCGCCGGTTGCTACGAATGGCTGCACGTCGATTTCGACGATGACTTGCGACCGTTCTACTTCGACGCCTGCGGCTTCACCCCGACGACTGCCGGCCTGATCCGCCTCTGATTCGGCGCTGCCGCCGGCTCACGCACCTGACGCGCCGTGTGCGCCCGCGAAGCTGATCCGGTAGCGCACTTCGGGCACGGGCAGGCCGAGGAACTCGTCGGCTTTCGTGACGCCGTCGAGCACCCACCCCTCCCGCTCGTAGAACCGTCGCGCGCGCGGATTGTCCTCGAGCACGTACAGCGTCGCGTCCGAGTAGGACGCGCGCAGCAGCCCCTTCGCCGCGTCCATCAGCTGCGGCCCCGCGCCGCTGCCCCAGGCCTCGGGCAGGACGTAGATCGCGAAGAGCTCGCCTTCCCCGTCGACGTCGGTGCTCGGCCCGACCGACACGAAGCCGACGACCTTCCCGTCGTCCTCTGCGACGGCGACGTTGCCCGACGCAATCGCCCGCTCCGCGAGCGTCCGCCGCCGGGTGTGGTCGATTGCGGCGAGCCGTTCCGCCCCGAAGACGTGCTCGTACGCCGCCTGCCACGTGCGCACGTGCACCTCCGCGACCGCCGCGGCGTCCTCCGGACGCGCGGGCCGAACGAGCACGGGGCTACTTTCCGGCGGAGGAGGAGACGAACTTCGCGACCGCGGCGATCTGCGCGTCGGAGAGCTTGCCCTTGAACGCAGGCATCGGCCCGCCGCCGACTTCGACCTGATGCTGGACGGTCGCCTGCGCCGGCTTCAGCTGGTCGAGGTTCGGTCCGACCGTGCCGGTCGCGGCGGCCGCCTTCAGCGTGTGGCAGCTCGAGCACTCGGCCTTGAAGATCGTCTTGCCGTCGGTGCCGAGCTGGGTCGGCGGCTTCGCGTTCGAGCTCCCCGTCCCCGCGACGGCCGCGACGTACGCGGCGACGTCCTGTGCGTCCTCGCCCTTGACGAGGCTCGGCGGCATCGGCGCCGAAGGCTGCCGGATCTGCAGCAGGACGACGTTCTGGATCGTGTTCTGCTTGAAGCCCTGCTGCTTGTCGCCGCGGAATGCGTCGTCGAGGTTCGGCCCGACGGTGCCGGTCGAGCCGGCGGCGGCGAGCGTGTGACAGCCGGCGCACTTGGCCTGGAAGACCTTCTGGCCGTTCGCCTGGTCGGCATGGCTCGACGCCTTGCCGCCCGTGCCGCAGCCGGCAAGCAGCAGGACGGCGCCTGTGAGGAGCAGGGACTTGCGCAAGCCGTTACGCAGGAGGGTTGTTTCCGGTCGTCCCGACCTTCGAGACCGCCTCGTCACGCGTCGGGTAGATCGTGAAGACGCGGTCGAGGCCGGTGATCTCGAAGATCTTCGTGATGTTCCGGTCGCTGCAGACGAGAGAGAGCTGGCCGTCGTTCGACCGCAGCCGCTTCACGCCGCCGACGAGGACACCGAGGGTGGTCGAATCGATGAAGGTCGTGTTCGAGAAGTCGACGACGACCTCCTTGCCGCCCTGCCCGATCACCTCGAGCAGCTGCTGCTTGAACTCCGGCGCCGTGTACAGGTCGACCTCGCCTGCCAGCGAGATGACGTACGCCTCGTCGCTCAGCTGCTCGGTCTTGATGTCGAAGTTCATCCATTCCCCCCGGCTCGGTGTCGGGCCGAGATGTTACTTCTTCTTCCTCCTACGGGGCAGGAGGTGCAGGCGCCAACTGCTTGATCAGCTGCCTGATCTGCGCGGCGCTCGACGACGTGGGATTCAGCACGAGGTACTTCTTGTACGCCGTGACCGCCGTCGTCGTATTGCCTGCCGTCTGCGAGGCCTGGGCGAGCTGGAACCACGCGTCCGCATTCTTCGGCTGGAGCTTGGTCACCGTCTGCCACGAGCTGACCGCGCCGTTGTAGGCGAGCTGGACCTTCTGCTGCAGGTCGGTGACCGACGCCTGGACCGAGCTCCTCTGCGCGTTCTCGATCGGGTTCGTGCCGAGCGCGGTTGCGAGCTTCCCGTTCGCCGGGTAGAAGGGCGCGCTCGGCGCCGCCAGCTGCAAGAGCTGGTACGCATTCTGGTACTCGGCGAGATAGGTCTGCGCCTGCGTCGACTGCAGACCGGCGAGCTCCGACCAGGCCTTCGTGTCCTTCTTCTTGATGTTCGTGTACTGCAGCAGCGCGTCGATCGCGTTGTTCGAGTCGCCCTTCGCCTCGTACGCGGTCGCGAGGTCGCGGTAGCCCTTCGCGTCGCTCGGGTGCTTCGAGATCTCGTTCTGCGCCTTCGAGACGGACGGCCCCCCGCCGCG
>Ga0070658_10001924_pt1 | contig 17475 bp, 14 predicted proteins | sample KBSC13metaG_FD_64664 | JGI IMG/M metagenome (GOLD analysis project Ga0070658, IMG submission 64664) | Corn rhizosphere microbial communities from Kellogg Biological Station, Michigan, USA - KBS C1-3 metaG | ecosystem: Host-associated > Plants > Roots > Rhizosphere > Soil ...
CCGGCACGAGCCGCGCCGAGATGGTGCATCACAAAGCCAAGCTCTACGAACTGGGCGGCGTCTTCACCGGTCTCGTGCACAAGTGGAACCCCAAGAAGTAGCCTGATGTCGCCGATCCTTTTCTATCTCTTCGCGGCGCTGACGCTGGTCTTTGCGGTCGCGGTCGTCGCCAACCGCAACCCGGTGGCCAGTGCGCTTTGCCTCGTTGTGTCCTTTCTTGGCCTCGCCGCCTTGTTCGTAGGGCTCGACGCTTACTTCATCGCGGTGATCCAGGTGCTCGTCTACGCGGGCGCGGTCATGGTGCTCTTCCTCTTCATCATCATGCTGCTCGATTTGAAAGCGGAGGAGCGGCGCAAGATCAACCTGCCCGGTTACGTGGGCGGCGGACTGGTGGCCGTGGCCTTCATCGCGCAACTCTGGTTCATTCTCGGCCGGTTCACGGCGGGTCATGCGCCTTTCCCGCCGCTCGCGCAGGAAAACGTAGACGATGTCCACAACGTTGGCATGACGCTCTTCTCCACGCACAATCTGCCCTTCCAGGTGATTGGCGCCCTGATCCTGGTCGCCACCATCGGCGTGGTCGTTCTCTCCAAGCGTGAATTGAAATGACGCTCACCCTCAATCACTACCTCCTCGTCAGCGGTCTGCTCTTCGCCATCGGTTTCGCCGGGGTGATGTTCCGCCGGAATATCATCATCATCTTCATGTGCCTGGAGTTGATGCTGAATGCGGCGAACCTCTCGCTGGTCGCCTTCTCCCGCTTCAACCTCGTGAACGGCCTGCCCAACTACAACGCGCAGGTCCTGGTCTTCTTCATCATCACCGTCGCCGCCGCGGAAGTGGCGGTCGGCCTGGCCATCATCGTCGCCCTCTACCGCGCCCGCCAGACCACCCATGTTGAGGACATTAACAGTTTGAAGTTCTAGCCCGACATGGACGCCCATTTTCCCTGGTTCATTCTTCTTGCCCCGCTGGTCAGTGCCATCCTGATCCAGCTCTTCACGCGGCAATCCCGGAGCGTCAGCGCCGCGATTTCCGTGGGTAGCGTGGCGTTCACGCTGCTGGCCAGCATCTTTATTTTCTTGAATCCGGGGGAGGGAACGAGCGAGGTCCCGTGGCTGGACTTTCGCCCGGGCTTTTATGTGCCGATCGGTGTCACCGTCGATGCCCTGAGCAAGCTGATGCTGCTCGTCGTCACGGGCGTAGGCACGCTCGTCCACGTCTATTCGCTCGTTTACATGCGCGAGGATGAGAGCGAGGCGCGCTTCTTCGGCAACCTGTCGCTCTTCATGTTCTCGATGCTCGGCATCGTGCTCGCGAACAACTTCGCGATGATGTTCATCTTCTGGGAACTGGTGGGCGTGAGCAGCTACCTGCTTATCGGGCATTGGTTCAACCGGGATTCCGCGGCGAAGGCGGCGAACAAGGCGTTCATCGCGAATCGCATCGGCGACTTCGGTTTCATGATCGGCATCCTGATGGCCTGGACGGCCTTCGGCAGCGTGATCTTCAAGGACATGGCCGAGGTGCGCGACCAACTCAGCCTGCCCGGCGCGTTTTCGACCATCATGGTGCTGATGATCTTCTGCGGCGCCGTCGGCAAGAGCGCGCAGTTCCCGCTCCACGTGTGGTTGCCCGACGCGATGGAAGGCCCGACGCCTGTGTCCGCCCTGATCCACGCGGCGACCATGGTCGCGGCGGGCGTTTACATGCTGGCGCGTGTTTCGTTCATCATTCAGCTTTCGCAGACCGGGCAGGACGTCATTGCCTGGGCCGGGATCTTCACCGCGGTCATGGCGGCGCTCATGGCCACGCAGCAGGACGACATCAAGCGCATCCTCGCCTACTCCACGCTTTCGCAGCTCGGCTACATGATCAGCGCGATTGGGCTGGCGGCGCCGGGCGCGGCGATGTTCCACCTCTTCACGCACGCTTTTTTCAAGGCGCTCCTCTTCCTCGGCGCCGGCGCGATCATTCACGCGATGCACCATGAGCAGGACATTTGGAAGATGGGTGGCCTCAGCAAAAAGATGAAGTGGACATTCCTCACGTTCACGGCGGGTTACCTGGCGCTCATCGGCGCCCCTGGATTCAGCGGATTCTTCTCCAAGGATGTGATCCTTCTCGCGGCCTGGCAGCAGAGCAAACCCATCTTCCTGCTCGGGCTCGGCACGGCGTTTCTCACGGCCTTCTACATGACCCGCCTGTTCGTCGTGACCTTCTTCGGCAAGACGCGGAGCGAAGCCGCCGATCATGCGCACGATGGCCCGGTGGCGATGACGGGGCCGCTAATTATCTTCGCCATCCTGTCGGTGATCGCCGGATATGGCATCATTGCCGGCCCGGCACTGGGCGAGCACCTTTCCCATTCCGTCGAGGAGATCGAGGGGCTGGGAGGGGTCTGGATCGTGCGAGTCCTGGCGACGGGCGCCTTTTTGGTGGGGGCGGGTTCGGGATATATCCTCTACAAGGGACAGTCGAAGGACCCGATCCTCATTCCGCTCTTCAAGAACAAGTTCTACATCGATGAACTCTACGCGGCGCTCATCGCCGGCACGCAGGACCTGCTCGCCGTCATCGCCCGCTATATCGACCAGTGGTTCATCGATGGCCTGCTCGTACGGGGATTGAGCGGCGCCACGTGGGCGACCGGCTTCGCCTTGCGCTTCCTTCAATTCGGTAATCTCCAGGGCTATGCCTTCCTGTTTGGCCTGGGTGTCGTCGCCGCGATCTACCTGCTCGTTTTCCGCTGATGCTCTCGCTCATTATCTTTCTCCCGCTCCTGGCCGCGTTCGCCATCCTGCTCGGCGCGCCTGGCCGCAAGACCGCCATTGGCGCGTCGGCCCTTCAGTTTGTGCTGACGCTCTTTGCCCTCCTGGGGTACGACAAGGCCAAGGGTGGGTTTCAGCTCCTGTCCACCTGCCCTATCCTTCCGGAGTGGAAATTGAATTATGCGGTGGGTGTGGACGGCTTGAGCCTGGTGATGCTTTTTCTCACGGCCATCGTCACGCTCGCTGCCGTGTGGGTGTCGCCAAAGATTGAGAAGCGGGAGAATCTGTTCTACGCGTGTCTGCTCTTCATCAGCGCCGGTGCGGCGGGCGCGTTCGCCTCGGTCGATCTGTTCTTCTTCTATGCCTTCCACGAGTTGGCGCTGATCCCCACCTTCCTGCTCATCGGCTTGTGGGGCACCGGGGAACGCTTCACCGCCGCGTGGAAGATCACGATCTACCTTGGGCTGGGAAGCTTCGTCCTCCTCATCGGCCTCGTCGATCTCTACCTCGCTGTGCCTGAGGCGTCGCGCACTTTCAATCTGATCGATCTGCAGCAACTCGCCGCGACGGGCATCATTCCCGCCGAGGCGCAGAGCCGGCCCTACATCTTCCTGCTGATTGGGTTCGGAATTCTCATCTCGCTCTTTCCCTTCCACTCATGGGCGCCGCCGGCTTATGCGTCCGCTCCCGCCCCGGCGGCGATGCTGCACGCCGGTGTGCTCAAGAAGTTTGGCCTCTATGGCTTGATCCGCGTCGCGCTGCCGCTCCTGCCGGAAGGCGCCAAGTCCTGGGCGTGGCTGCTGCTCATCCTGCTGGTGGGCAATATCATCTACGTGGGTTTCGTGACCATCGCGCAGAAGAAACTCGATCTGCTCCTCGGCTATTCGAGCGTGATGCACATGGGCTACATTTTCCTCGGGATCGCCGCGCTGAATGTCATTGGCGTGAGCGGCGCGGCGCTGCTCATGTTTGCCCACGGCCTCTCGATCGCCGCGCTCTTCGCCATGGCGGGCTTTCTGCGGGAGAAGAGTCCGCTCCTCGCCCTGGACAGCTTTGGCGGCCTGGCCAAAGCCGCCCCCTGGCTGGGCTTTACCTTCGGCCTCGCGGCCTTCGCCTCCATCGGTCTGCCAGGCTTTGCCAATTTCGCCGGCGAAATGACGATCTTCTTCGGCGCCTTCAAGCCGGCGGCTGGGTTGATTTCTTCGAATTTCTATCTGGCGACCGTTTTTGCGCTCTGGGGCGTGGTCGTCTCCGCTGTGTACATGCTGCGCGCCTACCGGGCGATCTTCCTCGGCGAACCCGGGAAGGATATCGCCACGTGGAGCGACCCCGCGAAGGCCATGCGCTGGCCGGTCGTCCTTTTGCTTGCTGTGCTCCTGCTCGCCGGATTCGCTCCGCGCGTGTTCCTCGCTTACGTCCAGCCGAGCATTGAAGCCCTCCTGCCGAAATGATTGACTCGATTTTCCTCGAAATCGCCGTGCTGCTGCTCGGCATTTACATGCTGCTGGCCGAATCGTTCAGCAAGAGCGACGACAAACGCGGCCTCGCCAAAACGGCCATCGTCATCCTGACGGCGCTGATCGGCTTTTCGTTTTTCGCCAGGGTCAATCCGGCGGGCACCGACCTGGCCAAGATCTTCTACAGCGCTGATCCGATTGCGTTCTTCTTCAAGCGCATCGCCCTGCTCACGACCATCATCGTCCTGATCATGTCGCTGGAGTACAAGAGCGTGCTCGCGAAGTTCATCCCCGGGGTGACGCCGGGCGCGGGCCTGGGCGAGTTTTACAGCCTGCCGGTATTCACCTGCGCGGGCTTGATGTTCATGGCGAGCGCCGTCGATTTCCTGCTCATCTTCGTCTCGCTGGAATTGGTGACGATCAGCTTCTATGTGCTCGTCGCTTATATGCGCCGGCAATCGGCCTCACTCGAGGCGGGGGTGAAGTATCTCATCTTGGGCGCGCTCAGCACCGGGTTCCTGGTCTACGGCATTACCTGGATCTTTGGTGTGACCGGCGAAACGAATCTCGCCGCGATCACGCACGTGCTGCAAACGAAGACGGTCGACCACGCGCCGCTGCTCTTCGGCATCGTGCTGGTCTTGATCGGGCTCGGCTTCAAGGTTGCGGCCGCGCCGTTCCAGATTTGGGTGCCGGACGTTTACCAGGGCGCCCCGACGCCGATCACCGCCTTTCTGAGTGTCGGTTCGAAGGCGGCCGGCTTCGTCGTTCTCCTGCGCGTGCTGGTGCCTTTCCTCGTGGTGCCGGAGGTCAGCACCAAGGTGCTCGCTCTCCTCGGCATCATGGCGGGAGCGACGCTCATCTACGGAAACCTTGCCGCGTTGCCGCAGGACAATTTCAAGCGCCTGCTGGCCTATTCGAGCATCGCCCACGCGGGATATTTGCTCGTCGCCGTCGCGAGCTTTCAGAGCACGGAGGCGAGCCTCGGTTCCACGGGAGTCGCCGTCGGATACTATCTCGCCGGGTATCTGCTGATGACGCTCCTGAGCTTCCTGGTGATGATCGTGGTCGCCAAACATTCGCGCGGAGATGACATCCTGCACTTCAATGGCCTCGCCAAGCGGTCGCCATTCCTCGCCTTTGGCCTGTTGGTCGCGATGATGTCGCTCGCGGGAGTCCCGTCCACGGCGGGCTTTGTGGGCAAGTTTTTGGTCTTCCTCACCGCCGTGCAGATGCAGAAATACACGCTGATTGGCATCGGCTTCGTCACGGTTGCCGCCGGGTTCTATTATTACCTGCGCGTGGTAGCCGCGATGTATTGGCAGGAGCCCACGGACAATACGCCGATCGTGATCGCCCCGCTGACGCGTTTTGCCATTGGCGTACTGATACTCCTGATTTTCGTCTTCGGCATCTTTCCGAAGCCGATTGTCAACTCGCTGCGCGGTGAGCCGCCGGTGATCACGGTGGTCGAACCGCACGTGGCGGAGAAGTAGTGGGTTGGGCTGGGGCGTGATGCATTTCTTTTTCCGTTAGCTCCGCGAGAGGCGTTCCGGCGAGCCGCCGGAAACCACAGGCGGGCCGCCTGTTCCACCCCGGGCATCACAAGCGGCGCGTTATCCAAGTGCCTTTCAATCGCATTGCCCTGGGAGAGTCGGAGTCGCTATTTGTTAGCCATGAACAAGCGATCCTGCTCCGCGTTGCTCGCGTCCTTCGTCATCGCTGGCATCGGCCAGCTTCATGCCTCTATCGACGGCCAGAACGAACTCACGATCGATTTCACCGATGCGAAGGATGTGGCGGAGAAAGCCGCCTGGTCTCCGGCTGACATGGTTGGCGTGACGGCTACCGGGTTGGGGTGGGATGGCGAAGCGGTGGCAAGTCGTGACGGCTGGATCCAGACCAAGCCCATGGCTGTGGGTCTGTCGTGGCGTCCGGCGTCGTCGATCCATTTGCGTGTGGAAATCACGCCGGAGGCGAAGCCCGTCACTCTGGGCAATGGGCAGAAGACGGTGCCGTGGGCCGGCGAAGCTTTTGCGCGCTACAGCCCGGATGGTCTTCATTGGTCGAACTGGCAGGTGATGGTGTGTGACCGCAAGAGGACCGACGCGCGGGCCTTTAGCGGCGAGATCACCGTCCCACAGCGCGAGCGCCGGGAGTATGGCGAGTTCCTGTCCGAATACGCCAAACTCGACGTGCCGTGGAGGAGCGACGAGGAGGCTGCGGTGGGGTGGATCTTGAAGCGGGCACCGGATTTTTTCGGGCGGTCGCTGCCGTTCATTGGGTACGTGGAGTTGCTTTTCGAGTTTCCATTCCAGGGCGGGCAACGGCTGACGAAGCTCCAGGCGAGCGCGGCCTATGGGATGAGCGGCGTCCACTATCCGCCGAAGGATGAGAGTGTCTTCAACGAGCGGCAGACGCCGTGGAGGTTCAAGGTGCAGTGAGGGGGCGAACGGATGGAAGGGTAACGTAGAGACGCCGAGACGCAGAGGAGGAGGCTTCAGTCGAGGCGCGTTTGTGCCATCTGGCGGGTGCCCCGTATCCGGTCATTCTGAGGAACGAAGAACCTCTGATCTCTTCCGGCATCTGACGCGACGTTGGCGAGGAAAGGCAGAGATCAGAGGTTCTTCGCTTCGCTCAGAGTGACGGTGGGAGGAACGCGTCTGGTAAATACGAATCTGTTCCCCTATGGGAACTTCGCGACTGATGAAGAAACGCACCTTCCCCTGCCGCTTAAAGGTGGAGTGATCAGTCGCCCAGTTCGACGTTCCAATACGCGAGGTCGACGAAGTGCCGCCAGCTCTCGTGGCGCTGGCCGTCGAAGGTGATATTGACGAAGGGGCGCCACTTCGGGCGGACGGGCTTCTTGATCAGGTGCATGCCGGCTTGGTGAGCGAGGCGATTGCCCTTGCGGGTATTGCAGGGGATGCAGGAGCACACGATGTTCTCCCACGTGGTCAGGCCGCCTTTGTCGCGCGGCAGGACGTGGTCGAGATTGAGGTCACGCTTGTCGAAGACCTTCCCGCAGTACTGGCAGGTATTCTTGTCGCGCTCGAAGATGTTCGCGCGGGTGAATTTCACCTCTTTCTTCGGCAAGCGGTCGAACATCATCAGCACGATGATCCGCGGCACGCGAATCTTGAAGGCGATGGTGTGGACCATTTCCTCCTCGGGCTCTCGATGGGAAAAGTCGCGCCAGCTCTCGAAGTCGTGAGTCCGGAAATTGTTCTCGCCATCCGCGTAAACGACCTGTGCGTTGCCCTGGCATACGAGGGTAAAAGCCCGTCGGACTGTGCAGACATTGATTGCCTGCCAGAGCCTATTCAGCACGAGTACTTGACGGTCGAGCATAGGTGAAATCCCGCATACGGAGCGCGGAATTTGCGCGGAAACTAGCAATGCAGCGGGGGTGTGTCAAATATGGGCGGCCCTTCGTGACGAGAAATTCACCTCAGGTCGGAGGTCGGAAGGCACGCGGCTCCATCCTGATCTCTGACTCTGACTTCTGACCTCTGGTTTCAACGCGGCGCGGTGTTGCGGTAGTGCTCGCCGAGACGCGGAAGCCTGTTACATTGGCGCACTCCCATGAAAATTCGTCATTTCCTGCCGGCCCTGCTCATCGCTGCGGGCCTTTCATTTGCGACCGCCGCCGATGATTTTTCTTCGTACAAGACGGCGGACGAGTTCTGGAAACACATCGAGAAGCTCAAGGAACAACCGGAGGCGCAGCCGAAGTCCCGGGATGAAGCGCTGCAGATGGTCACCGAATGGCTGGGCAATCAGCAGAAGGCGGCGGAGGCGTTTGCCAAGGCGTTTCCCCAGGATGCGCGCCGCTGGCAGGCGGAATTGCTGGCGCTCCGGGCGCGCGCGCAAATGCGCCGGTTCTCTCCCGGCGCCGGTGTGCCCGAGGATGACCGGAAGAAGATCGACGAGATTTTGAATGCTGCCGATGCGCCGGCGGCGGTGAAGGGTGAGGCGGCTTTCATGGGGGCGATGTTGACGACATCGGGGATCAATGCGGCGAACCCGGAGACTTTCGTGCCGTTCTACAAGGCCGCCGCGGATTTTCTGGCAAAATATCCCGACCACCCGCTGGCGAAACAGATGGTCCAGACGGAGTTGCAGGTCGTGGAAAAGGACCCGACTCCCGAAGGTGAGGCGGTCTTGAAAAAGCTGGCGGGCTCGCCGGATCCGAATGTCGTGGCGGCGGCGAATATGGTGGTCGAGAAGCGCCAGAAAACGGTGGAGCTGAAATCGAAGCCGGTGGACATCAAGTTCACGGCGACCGATGGGAAGGAAATCGACCTGGCGAAGTTACGGGGCAAGGTGGTGCTCGTGGATTTCTGGGCGAGCTGGTGCGGGCCGTGCATCGGCGAGATGCCGAATGTGGTCAGCACCTACAAGCGTTTGCACGAAAAGGGATTCGAAATCGTGGGCATCTCCCTCGACCAGGACAAGGGCGCGATGGAAGCCGCGCTGAAGCAGCATGAGATGACGTGGTCGCAGTACTTCGACGGCGCGGGCTGGGACAACAAGATCAGCAAGAGCTACGGCATCAACTCCATCCCGACGGCGTGGCTGATCGACAAGAAGGGGATGCTGCGCGAGACAGGCCTGCGTGGGGAAGCGCTGGGTGCGGGAGTCGAGAAGCTGCTGGCGGAGTAGAGGCGTCCATGAGGGAAGGGCTGCGACACCCTTCGGGGTCTTCCTCTGGTGGGACGGGATCCGGAGGTATCGCTCGTTCCTCGCTCGACCTCCGGCTAATGGCTGGGAACCCTTCGGGTTCAAGACGCCGATCTCAGGACTCCACGACGGATTTCGTGGCATCGGCGACGTGCCTATTGCGGTCCTTTGGTGGTAGGAGGCGCGAAAGTCGCTGGCCCCGGCGGCCCGCCACCTTCGCCCGGCGTGCCAAAGCGCCGCAGCTGCGTAAGCATTACCCATATCTTCCGAGGCAGGCGCGAGCGCAGGCCCGTAGGGCCGACATCTTTATAGAAGCCACGATCAGAAGGCATGAGTTCCGTAGGAGCGGCATCAAACTGAGGAGGTCAATCAGTGCGGGCGAGGCTTTTCGATGCCGCTCCTACGGAGCTGATCGTTTTTCTGCGGGTGAAAGCTATAAAGATTCGGCGCCTACGGAGCCGGCGGACCGCAGCCAAAAGATGTGGGCAATGCCTGGGCAGCAGCGGCGCATTCCAAGAACGCAAGCGTCGATCGGAGGTGCCAGCCTTTTCGAGCCGTTCAGGATTGCTGGAAGGCTAGGTAGCGTTGCCTGGGTGGTGGCGCTCTTACTGGCAATGGCGGTGGCGTGGCCGTTGCGGGCGGCGCAGCCAGGCCTGTTTGTCGCCGTGGGCGATGAGGGCCGGCGGATGACCTCGAAGGACGGATTGGTTTGGGAAAACGACCAGCGCTGGAGTGACAATGACGTGGGGGGCAAGGCAGGTGCGTTGCTCGATATTGCCTACGGCGCCGGGTATTTCATGGCGGTGGGTGGGAAAGGGAAAACCGATGAGATACTCGTGAGCCGCGACGGGCGAGCGTGGGAGGAATTGATGGACGGCGACGGGCGGATTGAAACGGTTACTTTCGGGAATGGGCACTTTGTGACCGTGCAGGAGGGGCGGCTCCAACTTTCCGCGGAAATAGACCCGAGGGCCTTTCAATGGAGCGATGCCCTGCCGTGGAAGGGGGCGATTCATGCGCGACGCTGCGCGTGCGGCGATACGGAGGCGGGTTTTCGATATGTCTTCATCGGTGATGCGGATCTGGAGCGCGATCAACGGCATGCCTTTTGGCGCGGTTCCTCCGAGACGGGGATGCGGTGGGATCACTCGATGCTCGATACGCCGGAGGTGCGCGACATTGCCTATGGGGCGGGCTTCTTTGTCGTGGTGGGTCCCGATGGACGCATTGAGAGTTCGCACGATGGGCAGACGTGGACCGTGCGGGCCGCGACACCGAACGAGGAGTTCTCGCGCATTGTCTGGACGGGCAAGCGCTTCTTCGTGACCGGCGGCACGACGCCGTGGACTTCGCCCGATGGGATCGCGTGGACGAAGGAGAATTCGGCGATTCCGTGCCGCGTCGTGTGGGCGCGCGAGGGCTTGATCAGTTTCGGAGTTTCGTGGAGTGGGGATTTCTATGTGTCCAGCAATCTGTCCGAGTGGAATAAGATCGCTCTTCCGCTGGGCCCGGCACTGCGGGCGGTGGCGTATCGACCGGAGGAGTGAGTCGGGACCGATCTCCCCGCTTAAGTTAGATACGTCGTACGGTGCAAGAAAGCGATCTTAGACCGTATTCTATCCACTTAACGTAAATTACGAGTTTGAGATGGGTTCGTCTCGGATTTGCTCATCGTAAGAAGGCTGAAACTCCAATATTTATTATAAAATATGGAAATTATCATGCCGGCCGATTGATGTGTAGGAATTACACCGCAACGTTTCTATGGTACAACCAATGCTGTTCATCTGTTTCGTTAAACGAACAACAATCCAAACGAACACATACTTATGATCGCATATTTTGTCTCTCGTATGGCCAGTGGTGTGGCCACGGCCTTTGGCGCAGATGAAAAGACCGCTAGCGCTTGGGCAACTGTAACGGCGGGTGCACTGACGGTCGTGGATCCCATCGGTGGCTCGGTCGGGATCGCGCACGCGGCGGCGAAGGTCGCAGCGGCAAATGGAAGTGCTTTGGGCCGGGGCATTGATCGGACAATGATGGTGACCGGTTTGGCCGTCGGGCTGGCAGACGTCTCCTCTCTCGTGGACGGAGCGAATGCCCTGGCGGATGTGCCGCCTCCCGGAGCGGATGGTTCCGTTCCCAGTTCACAGGCCTGATTAGCGGCGTCGGCTTAACTAAAAGGTTACCGTGGTCCGCAAGCCGACGACGAAGGCGTCGGTGGAGCCTTTGACTCCGCTTGGGTTCACGATGTACTGGACGTCGGGCTGGATGCTCCAGAAGGGTGCGAGGTTCACTTTGTAGGTGGCTTCGATCACCGTTTCGCAGGTGGAGGGCGGGTTGCCCTGGAGCACGTCGGCGTCGGAGAAGTCGCGGCTGATCGAGGATCGGGCGATGGCGACGCCGGCCACGTCGAGCGGGCGGCCGGGGACGAAACCGGTGAAGTTGAAGCCGGCGTCGAAGTAACCGTCGACAAAGCTGTAACGCGAAGGGGCGAGACCGCCGCGAGCGAAGACGCTGATCGTCTTGCCGCCGGTCTTGTAGATCTCCTGGTCGAGCACGCCGTAGAAGGCGTAATTCGTTCCGGTGCCGGAGAGGCTGCCGGTGCCGAGGGCGTCGCGCGCCTGCGAGTTCCAGGTCGAGTACTGGCCGCGCTGGACGAAGGAGCCGAGCTTGTAACTGCCGACGAGGCCGCGGTCATTGGGCGACTGGTTGAGGAGGTATCCCATTTCGAAAATGAGCAGCGCGCCGTCGCTGTCGTTGATGTGGAAGTGGGTGCCGTGATTGTTGTTGCCGGCGGGATCGGCGTTTGAATCCATGCCGAAGGCAGCGGCGCGGAGGTAGAAGCTCGAAACCGGTTGGACGAAGAGGCGCACGCCGGGGCTGGAGACGGGATAGATCGGGGCGTTGCTGAAATTGGAGCCCATGAGAGTGAAGGCGCCGAGGGTGCCATTGATGAAGAGGCTGGAGCTGTCGGAGGTGAAGAACTCCGTGTCCGCCGCCATCATGCCCACGCGCACGGAGGCGCGTTTGTCCCAGAGGCCCTGCTCGAGCCAGAGTTCCTGGAGACGGATCGAATTGTAACCAGCGAGGTTGCTCGTATTGCTGAAGTCACCGATGTATTTGCCCGAGAGGCTGGGACCGTAGATGTAGAGGAGGTTGGTGTGGATCGTGGCGTCCTTCCAAAAGCCGGTGATTCGCTCCAGGTCGAGGTCGACCGCGACGTTGAAGAGACCATCGGCGATGACGCCGTGATCCGCGCCACCCGAGTTGCCGAAGACTTCGCCCTGGTAGATCGGGGTGATCGAGATGCCCTTGTAGAGAAGCTGATTCCGGAAGTCGCCCCAGTCGCCGGTGAGAGTCTCCTTCTTCCAGAAGGTGGCCTGCGGGCCGGTGAGACCTTCCGGGCGGTCAAGGGCGGCGGTGGCGGCTCCGGAACCCGTGGAGTTCGTCTGGCCCTGCTGCGGCGAGGAATCGAAAGGCGAGTTGAATTGGTAAGGCGCGGCGAAGGCGTGGGCGGAGAGCGCTGCTCCAGCAAGGACGGCGATGTACGTAGTTCGAGTGCGTTTTGGTGTCATAGAATTTAAGCGGGGTGCGGAACGCCCCGAATCAGGCCGCCAGCGAGTGAACTTCCTTTTCCGGCTGTTCCACCCGCGGCGCGGGGGCGTCGGACCTGCGCGACTGGAAGCGGACCCACAGCCAGGCGCCGCCCACGTAGACCAGGGCGAGCGGCGGAATAAGGAGGCCTTCCCACGAGGGATAAAGGCCGAGCCACACGCCGGTCCAGGCCGGGAGCGAGAGCCACTCGATCGGGTGAATGGGAATCCAGCCGACAGTCTGGAAGAGCCGCACCGTCGAGCCGAGGAAGGTGACCATGATGGACACGACCAACACGCCGGTCACGACGAGCAATTTCCGGTAGGGCAGTTTCGCGCCGAACTTGAAGATCGCGAGCCCGAGCAGCCCGATGAAAGCGCCGGCGGCGAGCACGCCCAAGGCCACGGGCTTGGGGCTGCCTTCGAGGAGCAGCGATTGCATGAAGAGCGTCGTCTCGAAGCCTTCGCGATAAACGGTGAGGAAGCCGACACCGAGGAGCGCGAGCCACTCCCAGCGCGTGGAAACGTTTTGCTGCGAGGCCTTCGAGAGCGAGCGCAGCTTGGCATTCCAGCCCACCCAGTAGAACTTGTGGAAGACCCAGTTCGTGACCATGAGCAGGATGATCACGGCGAGGATCGAGACGACGGCCTCCAGCTTCTCACCGTAACGGGCGAGCGATTGGATGAGCGTCTTCGAGAGCCAGAAGGTGATGCCGCTGGCCACGAGTGCCAGCCACGCACCGGAGCTGATCCAGCGCCGCGTCCCGGCGTTCGCCGCGCCGCGCAGGCCGGCGAGCAGCGCGGCCAGCACGACCACCGCTTCGAGTCCTTCGCGGGCGACGATGGAGAAAGTCGTGAAGGTAATGGTGGCGGGGGAAACCGCGACCTTAAGCAGGCCCACGGATTCGTCGAGCGCGGCGAGCGTGCGCTCGTAGCCGGCGGTCAACTCCTCAATCGGCGCATGGCGATCGAGCAGGGCCTTGATGCCGGGCTCGTGACCGGTGCCATCGAGGAAACTGCGTTCCGTGCGGCGGCCGAGTTCCGAATTGCGCGGCAGCACCCGCACCTCAATCTCGGAATCGAACGAAGTGTAGGCGTCGAGGCGGAGCGATTCGGCCTCTTCCCATTGGTCCGCCTTGGCGGCGGCCAGGGAGTCGATCAAGGCGGTCCGCACTTCGATGGCGGTTTCCTCGATCACGTCGCCCTTGGCGCCCGCGCGGCGGGCGCTGAGCTGGAATTCGTCCTCGAGGAGCGACTGCACTTTTTTCGCGCTTTCCTCGACGGCCTCCGGCGGAGCGAGGCGGCGGATGCGCATGGCGAGCGCTTCCAGGCCCTCGTGCAACGACTGGTGATGTGCGGTGAACGCCTCGGTGCGGTCACGGCGCCACACGGGGGCGAGTTCATTGGTCAGCGCCTGGGATTGCTCGGTGAATTGTTTCGCCTCGCGATACTCCAGCATGATCGTGATGTGGCCATCGTGGACCCCGTTGCGGTACTCGCGCGGCACGAGCTTCACGAAACGAACCAGCAGGCGCTCCAGGCGCGTCACATCGGTGGGATCGAGCAGGTTCGGCAGCGTGGCTTCCACGTTCTGGCGCCACTGGGCCAGGGCGCTCTGGTTGGCCTCGCTTTCAAAGGGCGCGCTCAGGGCCGGATGATCGGGCAGCGCCTGCGTGGTGGCGGGGAGATCGGCCGTTTTCAGGATCTCCGCCGGGAACGCCGTGAGGGAAAGAATCTCCGCGCTGTAGGCATCCACGAAGGCATCGGTCGCCTCGCCATTGGCGACGCCCTGTTCGAGGAAATCGAACAATTGCCGGGCGCGCATGACCTGCCAGCTAATGTATTCCCGGGCCAACACCCGGCTCACGCCCGGCTGCTTCACATGCTGGATATCGGCTTGCTGGAGGAGCATCGCGCCGTCCACGGCGTTGGCATACTTGGGGAGGGCGATGCAGGCCCTCCAGGCCCGCGCCTCGGCGGCCTGTCCGACAGCCTGGGCCCGGAGCATTTCGAGCGCGGCTACGTGTTGCATGGCGCCGCGGGCAGCGCCGGTCTGGCGCGCGACATTCTGCCTTTCGGCCTGCGCCGAGGCTCGATCGATGACGGCCTTCGCCGCGTCGCTGGCCAGTCCGCCGCGCAACGTCTTCAAGCCCTGTGCGGGCGTATTTTCCGGCGGGATCTTTTCGCCGGCATACACGTCGAGCAGGGTGTCATTCATCCGGAGCTGGAGGGCCGTGAAGTCGTCCGTGAGATCGGCCATTGCCGACCCCAGTGTCACGGCTAGGATCGCCAGGAAGGCGCCGAAATGCCGGTAAAATGGAGTGCGCATGGGATGGGAGGCTTTAGGCCAGGATGGGTTTCGGCGGCAGCTTGAGGGAGAGGATGGCGACGACCTGCTTGAGCCTGGGGACGAGTTGATCGGTCATGGCCTTGGCCTGGTAAGCCATCTCCTCGATTTCCTGAACGGTGAGTTTGTTACCCCTCTTTTCGCGGGCTTCCACTTTGTCGATGAAGCTGAGAATCGACGCGTAGTCCTGCTCCAGCTTCCTGGCGAGCGCCGCGTCTTTCTTCGCAATCTCGGGCATGATCGCCTTGTAGCTCAACTGGAGGCTGAACATGATGCCGCGCATATCGACCACGCGGCTCTCCGCCACGTAGCGGCCGAGGGCGGCGTTCGGATTGTAGCGGGAATCTTTCCAATCCTCGAAGTAGCCGTTGAGCGTCGGGGTCATCCAGACGAGCGCGCCCACGCATTCATCGAGGGTGGGCTGCCAGCGCTGGCTGGCGGCGAGCAACTCGTCGATCTTGCGGGCGCACTCCAGGGAGGCCGCCGCGAGGACGTCGGCGCGAGGCACGACTTTGATTCCCTTGGCCTTGGCCGAGGCCTCGGGCGAGAGCGGGCGCACGTAAACGGCCCGGGTGCCCCAAAGCGCGGGTTCCATCACATAGTGGAAGAGGTTGCCGTTGTGGTCCACGATCGTCTTGCCGTCCGCCGATTTCAGCACGAGCGGCGAGGCGGGCGAATCGGTCGAGGCCTCGGACTTCGGTACTCCGGCGTCGAGATAGGTGTCGAAATCGACGAGCGGCTTCACCCCGGCGACGATGCCTTCGATGGTCTCGTAACCGGTATTGTGGATGGCGCGATAGTCGCCCTGCATCTTCGTGATCAGGCCCAACAGCTCATCGCCATCCTTGAGGACCGCCTGATTGTAGTCACCGCCGGAGGCCTTGACGATCTTCTCGTAGGCCGCCGCGTTGGTCACGAAATCGTGGGACGCCTTGTGCATGGTCGTCACTTTGCCGACAAGATACGACTTGATCGCGGCGAGTCCGGTGGTTTCGGCGTGGACGGAAAAGGAGGAGGCCTGGAGCAGGGTCAAAGCGAGGGCGGCAGCGGCTCGAAAGCGGAGAGTGGTAATCCCACGGAATTTCTTCATGGGTGCACCATGGATGGGGTTGTTAACGAGCGCTTGCGCTGGATTGCTTTATTGTGTCGCCAGATTGCGGTGGAAGCGTGAAGGCGGCATTCGGCCTCGCGCCAACTGGCCGGCAAACTCCTCTCGCTGCAAAAGCCGGATGGCTCGTGGTTCAGCGAGGCAGGGCGCTGGATGGAGAAGGATCCGATCTCGTGACGGCGTATTGCCTGCTGGCGCTGAACCGTTTGCGGGTCGATCTGTAGGCCCTCCCCAAGATCTGGGAAGGGCGACAATCGGTGCAGCAGAGGCCGTCTACGTAGCGGCGAATTCATTCGCCGAACCTTGGCCGCAGTGCACGCGTTGGTTTTTCGAAGCGGCCTCGAAGGTAGTCGATTGGCTCTGCAGCGACGGGTCCGCGAATAAATTCGCGGCTACGTAACGGACACCTTGGTTGGACGCGCTCTATGGGTTCCAGTGGTGAGAAAGCGTTTGACTCGCATTGGTAATGAGACTCACTCTCAATACCCATGCTCTGGCCGGATGCTCCCTCGCCTACACCACCAGTACCGTCCGCTCCCAAGCTCGCGGAGCAGGCCGTCTGGTCCCACGTCCAAGGGGAATGGCGTCCACTGGATGGGAGCTTCTTTGATGGGGGTGTCAGCATCGAGTGGCATGACTTCCGGGTCGATTCCGAGATGGATTGGGCACGGAGTTTTCATCCCGGCTGCCTCGAAATCTGCCTGAATTTTTCGGGCTCGGGTTCGATCCAGGATGGCGCCGCCCAGCGCCGGTTGGAAGCGGGGCAGGTCGCGCTCTACACGACCCATCCCGGCCGGCCCAAGGCTACGCGCGCGGCGGGTTCGACGCATCGCTTCCTGACGCTGGAGATGGGCCGCGAGTTTTTGCGCACAAATTTTGGGGACCAGCTCGACCGTCTGAAGGAGCCGGTGCGCCGGTTCATCGAAAGCAAGGGCGCGCCGCCGCCGTGGCTGGAGATTGCGCCGTTGCCCACCAATCTGCTCTCCACGCGCATGGAACTGGTCCAGCCCCCGGTGCCGGAAGGTGCTCGCGCGATCTGGTATCGGGGCAAGGTTCTCGAGATCCTGGCGCATCTCCTCTTTTCCGCCGACGACCCGTCGGAGCTATTCTGCCGCAGGCACCAGCGGCACAACCGTGAACGCGCCGAGCGGGTGCGGTACCTCCTGGAACGCGACCTGGATAATCCTCCCACGCTGGAGATGCTGTCGCGCGAGGTCGCGTGCAGTCCGTTTCATCTCAGCCGCATCTTCGCGGAGGAGACGGGCATGAGCATTCCGCGCTATCTGCGGACCAAGCGGATCGACCGTGCGGCCGAGTTGCTCCGGACGGGCAAGGCGAATGTCACCGAGGCGGCGATGGCCGTGGGCTACAGCAGCTTGAGCGCCTTCAACAAGGCCTTCGTAGAGCAGATGGGGTGCTGTCCGGGGCTGTATCCCGCGGTGAAGATTTCCGGGCGAGGGGCGAAGGGACCGGAGGCGTAGGAATCAGACTAACAACGCAGGTCGGCGCGGAA
>Ga0070658_10001926_pt1 | contig 17447 bp, 18 predicted proteins | sample KBSC13metaG_FD_64664 | JGI IMG/M metagenome (GOLD analysis project Ga0070658, IMG submission 64664) | Corn rhizosphere microbial communities from Kellogg Biological Station, Michigan, USA - KBS C1-3 metaG | ecosystem: Host-associated > Plants > Roots > Rhizosphere > Soil ...
TTACGGCATACAGCGGTTGCATATGCTAATGTTGGCTAAAGAAAATAGTTTAAATATCATTACTGAATTATCATTTATATCCAGCAAATTTATTTTTATTAAATAATTTGTTTTTGAAAGGATCCGTTAGGGCAATAAACAACAAGTCGGAATGACTTCTGATGTAATGTTGTTGTAATAACTGTAGAAGCCAAATGCTCTCATAGGTGTTCAAATCACTGTTTGGATGCTGGCTGTAGTATAGCTCGTTTTGAATGAGTAAGCTGTGAAGCAATCTGTCTTCGAGTTCTGACATGCTCACTGGCTCATTTACTTCCGGCACAGGCATGTAATTCTGCAAGCAAAGGCTTATGAGTTTTGAAACCGTTGGTGCCGTAAAAAAAGCGACATCGTTTTCCTCTTGATGCTTTACTAAGAATTCTACAACCTTTTTTCTCTTTTCTAAACTGAGATTAGAAAAACACTTTTGGAGAATAATCATTTGGGCGTCGAAGTCTTTTCTGGCACTATTGAATAAAATTCCATTTATTTTGGAGAGTTGAAGAAGCAAAAAGTCCGTTGGATATTGCCTTAGAAGGGTAAATGCATTAGTAGGTACGGGATGATCAGTGAACTCAGTATAGTTTATAACAGCAATGGGTTTCATGGAAACTTAAAACAATTAGAATTTTATGAGTACTTACGAGCCCGCAAATCCAGCAAACTTTACTACAACTCATAACCAAATTGGTACCAACATCTCCATCGGCTTTGCCCGTATACGCTGGTTGCGGTATATTTTGTAGCGCAGCTTCAAAAGCTTCCTCAGCAAATTTCTATTTTCTTAGGTTACAAATGTACAGAAACATAATGGCTGTACAGAAACGTAATGGCGATTTAAGCTGTCTTCGCCATCAAATGGCTCAACCAACTGATCATTAAATTGCGGAGTAGAGATGCGAAAGGTTCTTTTCATGCTATTAAATAAATGCTGTAAAAAAATCCGTAGTACTGTGAATTAACGTTCTGACATTTCCAGTATATTTAAGGGATGAATAATTATTGTTTTGCGCCTTCCGTAATTGTGCGAACTCCCTTATATAGCCCGACGTGGACCCGGAATCACGGCATAGAAAAAATTGTAAGTGACCCTTCTTTTCAAACCGCCTTATTTTTGGCAAGCCGGGACCTGTACCGGGAACTGCAGAAAAGGAACTTTCGGTATGACACGTTAAGCGATAAACAAAAGCGTACTGTTTGGAAGTATATTAACCGTGCATCGTTTCGTTCTACTCCGTTCGGACTTTTTTCTTCTGTTTCGCTGGTGGACTGGGATCCTGAATTTCATGGTATCGTTTTGTCGGAACCCCGGTTGTGTATAAAACTTGACTTCCAGGTGCTTCATGAGATGTGGGAGGTTTTCCAGAAGAATGAAGTGTCGCCTTCAACCATTTTCCATATTAATCCTACTTTTTATTTTTCCTGTACTGATTACAGATATATAAAAAAGAAAATCGGAAGCGCCGGTGAGATCAGCTTTGAGACGGTGTCGGTTGCTAAAAATTCCTTTTTGAAAAAGACGTTGAATTTTTGCACGGGAGGCCGATTCTTTCAGGATATCGTTTCAAATGTGTGTGAGGCTGCTCTTTGCAGTTATAAAGAAGCGGCGGAATATATCGCGGGATTAACAGAACGCCAGATCCTCATTCCGGATAGTACTCCTAATATTACCGGGCAGGATTATTCCCACCGTTTGTTGAATCATTTGATGAGTTCTGATGCAGACCGGCTTCTCAAATCCCGCTTATATGCTATTTTCACCAACCCTCTCAGGACGGTTCAACAATGCCAGGCCTTTGCCCCCGAACTGGATTCTTATGCGGGCGATAACTCAAAGGGAAATCATTTCTATTCTTTAAGCGAACGGCTGCCAGTAAAAAATAAAATTTCATCGGCTCTTCAGAGCCGCATTTACGAAGGACTTCATTGTCTCTCTTGTCTCTCCGCACCGACTCCATGTGAGGATATGGAGAAGTTTAAAAAAGCCTTCCAAAGGAAATATGAATCCAGGGAGGTCCCGCTGTTAGAGGTTTTGGATTCACAATTTGGAATCGGGTACGGGGATTTTGAAATAATGCGGGGAAACTATCCGATTCATAAAGCACAGAGCTATCACAGCTCAGATAGCCAGTCAGAACCACTTGCAATTCGTGATGTTTCAGACTTGCTGTTAGGTGAATGGCAGGCAAAGAGGATTGTCAATCCAACTGAGTTAGAGATCACAGATGAGTTACTGTTGAAATTGAAAAACAATTCACAGGGAAAAAAATGTCCCGCGAGCATATCAGTGGTGTTTAGAGAGCTTGGCAATAATTTGGTTTTGGAAAGCGTCGGAGGCTCTTCTGCTTTACAAATGATTGGCCGGTTTTCTCATTTCCCGCAAATACGGCAATTTGCCGCCAGGATTGCAGAGCAGGAAGACAAAAGTAACCGGGACGTGATATTTGCTGAAATCGTACATGTTGGCGACCTCCATTCTGCGAACATCAACCGGCGCACACATTTGAGAAAATTTGAAATACCCGTTATGACTCTTTCAACCCTGGCACAGGAGAAGCAGATCTGTCTGGGAGATATTTTTGTATCGGTGGACGCCGGTACTGTTTTCCTTATTTCAAAAAGGCTGAAAAAGATAGTTATACCGCGCTTGTCCTCCGCTTATAATCACACGAAAAGTTCTCTTTCAGTTTTTAGATTTCTTTACGATATTCAGAATCAAAATCTTCAGCAGCACTTTTCTTTTTCCCTTGAGTCACTTCTACCGGGAATGAAGTTTTATCCGAGGGTGAGGTATAAATCGTGCATCCTGCAGTTAGCCACGTGGTGTCTGAAGCCCCATGAAGTAAAACACCTCTTTGTAACTGAAGGCCATGCTGCTTTGGCACGGTTCCGGGAATTGGCGGCCTCCATTGCGCTGCCCAGATATTTTTCTTTAGTCCGTTATGACAACTTTCTTGTTTTTGATTCGGACAGTGAACAGGAGATGCTATTGTTTCTGGAAGAAATTAAAGGAGCAAAAAAAACGATTAAGTTGGAAGAGTTTCCCTATGATCAGAACGGAGGAGCTACAAGGGAGGCAGCGGGCCATTCTCTTATTCCACAGTACATCGCATCCCTGTACTCACATCAGGAAACCTACACGGGGCCCGGTAAAGGCGATCGGTGCATAACCCGTGCCCCGAAAATAAAAGAAAATGGAGAGTGGCTCTATTTGAAGATTTATTGCCATCCGCATTCGGCCGATACGATTCTGACCGGATATTTGTTCCCGTTCGTGAAAAAATATTTGAAGACGCAACAATTGACGGACTGGTTTTGGGTACGGTACCAGGATCCGGACCATCACCTGAGGTTCAGGGTAAAAGTACCTAAGGATGCAAAAATTCCGGTATTGCAATGCCTGTCAACCTGTCTGCATAAGCTTTCTCTCGGTGGGCTGGTGGAATATTATAAAGCTGATGTTTATGCAAGGGAATTTAATCGCTACCCGCCTGAACATATCGTGGCGATTGAGAAGATCTTCACGGCCAGTAGTTTTGTGGTGGTTCAATATTTAAAAAGCACAAGAACCGGAGATTTCCGGCATGAGGAAATCATTAAAGAAGCTGTTGTGACCGTATATCATATCCTAAAGTATTTTTCCTTCCGGGCTGAGGCAATCAGCCGCATGTGTAAATTCAAGTTTGAGTATTTTTTTATTGAATTCCAGTCTCCCAAAAAAATGAAAGCCGATATGGAATCCCTTCACAGAAGCTTGTATGTTTATGTTATCTCGGGTTTTGATAACGCGGGAAGAACGCGACGATTCCGGAATTTGCAGCGTTCTGTGCAGGTGTTTGTAAATGAGTTTGAACAGGGGAGCGCTCCGGGGAACAGGCTAACCGATGTCGTGTATGATATAATCCATATGCATCTCAACCGGCTTTTTACCTTTAATCAACGATATTATGAGATGGTTACTTATTACTTACTCTACAGATGCATGATGACCCGAATGCATAGGAATACCTAGCCTGATCTTTTCGTTTTAACAAGGTGCTGCTCCAGGTGTATGGTAAATGCTTCTTTGTAAGTCGCCGTTATGGTAAATCCCTGTCGGAGGTTCTGTAAGTATGCCTGGTTCCCGTCGACATGACTGATCTTATCTGTGTTGATGATCGTAGACTTATTAATGCGTAAAAATCCGGAGGGAAGTTTTTCCTCCATTTCTCTTAACGTAAGGTAAGTGAGGTATTTTTTTTCCGAGGTAATAACAGATAAATAATTTTTTTGACTTTCAATAAAAATAATATCATCAAAAAACACCTTAACCAATTTGCCTTTTCCTTCCGACTGTATGTACAGGAAATCCGCAGCCTTCCTTGAGGGGATCGCTTTTGTCTCACCTTCCTGAATTTTCGTAACACATTTCAGGAACCTGTCATACGAAAATGGTTTTAAAAGATAATCGTAAGCGTTTAGCTCGAATGCTTCGAGTGCAAAATTCGCATAACCTGTCGTAAATACAATTTTCGTTTTCGACTTTAATTGCATAGATAATTCGGTTCCTGAAATCTGGGGCATATCGATATCCAGGAAGGTGATATCAGCATACTTGCCGCTTTGTTCAAACAATCTGACTGCTTCCAAAGGGTTTTCACTGGAACCTGCGAGTTCAAGTACCGGTGTTTTTTCAATGTAAGACCGGAGACTTTTTATAGCGTGAGGTTCATCATCTATGATATAACACGTTAGCATATTTTTATAGTTTTAATGTTAAACTGACCGAAAACACGCTTGCTGAATTGGCAATGTCCAGTTTATATCTCCCTTCATAGAAAGCTTCCAGCCGAGTTCTTACGTTTTGAATACCAATTCCTGATGAAGGAAGGCTGACCTTTTTTAATTTGCTGTTCGTTGCCTGAAAATACAAAATTTGCGCATCAACCCAGAGATTTAAAACTACGGGATTTACAGGATCCGAAAAATTTCCGTGTTTAAATATGTTTTCGACAAAGGGAACCAGTAGTAAAGGTATCAACCGAACAGCTTCAAAATCTCCCCTATACTGTTCGTTAATAAAAAGTTTGTTCTCAAATCTGAATTTATTAATCCGGATCAGATTAGCGATTTGCTCTGCTTCCCTTGCAAGAATAACCCTGCCATCTTTTTTGGTTTCTTCCAAGGAATATCTCATCATGTCAGCGAGGCAAATCACGGCTTCCGATGCTTTGGGAGAAAGCTGATGAATTTCGTTATTTATAAAATTCAGCGTATTGAACAGGAGGTGCGGGTTTATTTGGGATTGAAGGAAGGCGTTTCGCGTAACCATTAACTTAAATTCCAGGTCTTTCTTTTCCTGTTGCTTTAGAAGCGCAGTTTTTTCAGCATCCTTGAGTTTATGGATCCTCTTATAGCTTCTCCTGATAAGCCAGAATGCAGTGCTAAATATCAAAAAATAAACGAACCGCCACAAGTGCTCAACGAAGATGATTCTGTTCGGATATATAAATGCGGTAAAGCTTCCGGGAAATTTTGCAAAATTCAAATCAGATGCGTTGATCAATATAAGGTAGGCGATCAATTCAGCAATTAGGAAACCAGAAAACAGGAGCGGTTTTTTCCGCGGTGTACCAAATGAAAAAGGCAGAGCCACAAAAGCATGAAAGTAGAAAAGGCTGATGTTTATCAGATAGGGGAATACGAATGCGCTCCAAATTGAAATATCTGCAGTTTTCCAGCGGATTATCGTAACGAATGAAACTTCATATGCAATAAAAGACATCCAGCCGATCAAGTGGTAATAGATGTTTTTGCGTCCAGCGGCTTTGGTGCTCATAAAAATAAAAATGACAAATATCCATTTTTGTCTACAGAATATTTGAATTGGTGTAAAATACTAAATATATATCGTACCAAACTATAATTTGGAGGTAAAAATAAACTAACCATGATGATGGCAAAACGTAATCTTTTTAAAATTCAAAGTAAAGTATTATTTGCATTTGACAGTATAAAAAAGGCTGATGCCTTTCATGCCGGCGAAACTACAACTGGGACAATAACTCTCACCGGTACAGGAATTTCGGCCATGTCGAAGCAGGTTAAAAATGTGACAAAGGGTGTCGAGGAAACCGCTCGTTTGTAAACCGGCCAGGTTTGTTATTGAGGGGAGGAGCAGCGCTTGCAGGCGAGCCGATTCAATAGCACGAAATTACGAATTCAGAATGATCCAGTATTCACGTTTAGTCAATATTGGTTTTACTGAATTGATTTATGAAACAAAAGTGGTTGGTCAGCGCCAACAACTTCTTTAAGAAACCCGACCACCCCGGAAACTGCGATTATGCGTAATTTTTCAATAGTATCTCAAATTGTTCTTTTGGTTAGTATGACTATCAGCCAACATAAAGCAAACGCTCAATTCACCATCACCGGAAGAGTCGTAACACAAAACGGAGAGGCGCTGCCTTTTGCAAGTGTTTTTGCGACTGATAGAAAAGGTGCGGATCTTGACCGTACTTATTGTGACAGCACCGGCAGTTTCGCCTTCACACCGTCATTCAACCACGACACTATTTTCCTTAGGGCTCATTACTTAAGTGATTCTTCCGTCGCGGTACCCGCCAGATCCGGTGACTCCATCAGGAAGTATCTCATAACTGTGGAAATGTCGCGGCAGCTAAAGGAAATTGTTCTTTCAAATCATTCCTTCCCGCTAATAGAAAAAAAAGTTGACAGGCTTATTTTTAATATTGATGACAGGGCACTGTTTGCCAACAAATCAGTCTTGGAGATGTTAAAATATGTTCCCGGAGTAACTGTCTATCACAATGCCATATCCATAAACGGTAAAGGAAATGTCGGTGTTATGATCAACGACAAGCTGGTCTATCTTGATGGTAAAGATTTGATGGATTATTTAAATGTATATAAAGATGACATTGCCAGAATTGAAGTTATTTCCGCTCCTCCAGCTAAATACGATGCTGAAGATATTGGCGGCTTATTGAACATCGTTACTAAATCTAATAAGCTTTTGGGATTGTATGGAGATGTAAATATGAGTCTGCAAAAGAATAGTTTTTTTTCCGGTAATGACGGGCTGAATCTTCGATGGAGGCACAAGAACCTGAACATTGTGACATCCTTGGGGTATTCAGGCGGCGCTTACCAGGAACATATTATCGACAACTATTCGTTTAAATATCCTTCCGGCAACCGCTGGGCAAGCGTTCAGAATAATAAAATGGGTTTTCGTTATTACAGAGCAAGTACCAGCCTGGAATACAACTTATCAAAAAATACGAGCCTGACGGCATCCTACAGCTTTAATTATAATAAGTCAAATGATCGGATAAACCAGTTGATATTGTACTATTCAGGAAATCTTGATTCGATAGGCAAAGCAACCGGGAGTGACAATTCTCTAAACCGTAACCATATTATTGACATAAATCTTCACAGAAATCTGAACAAAAGCGGAAGAACAGTTGATTTCTATGCTGACTACGTGGATAAGTTAAGCAATGAAGATTACGAGACGGTAACAGCCAATTATCTGAAAAATGACAGGGAGCCAACCGGCACCAGCTTCCGTCTCTTCAGCTCCGGGAACACACCAAAAAATCTGTTTAGTATCAAGTCTGATCTTGCGTGGCCTGAGCTTATCTTTAAATTTAAAGCGGAATTTGGATTGAAATATATGCGCTTTGACAACCGAAGCACGATTGAATACGGACTAACTAAAAATGAGATAAAGAATCCCTCCCATGACGCCTTCAAATATTCTGAGAATATTTCTGCGGCTTATTTCAGCCTCGACAGGTCTTTTGGAAAGATGACTTCCAAAATAGGCGTCCGGTATGAAAACACCTTATCAAAAGGTACCTCTCTGAATAGCGGGGAGAACAGTAGGAACGTGTTCAATAACCTGTTTCCTGACGTCTTCCTCCTGTACCACTTTAGCGATGTATTTTCACTGGACGGATCTTATAGCAGGAGAATCAACAGGCCCCGGATATGGGATGTAAATCCGTACAGGTGGTATTCCGGTATTTACTCTTACACTGTCGGAAATCCCTTTTTGCGACCGTCAATCCAGGATAATCTTGAAGTGAATGCTACGTTTAAGAATAGCTATTTTCTCAATTTAAATTATGCAGTCTCACACCGACCTATTGTGACGCTGCCCGGCCATGACGCTGATACCGTGATCAACGCCAAAGTTAACAACGGAACTTTATACCGGTTCGGCGGATCTTTCAGTGTCAATCTTAGCCTGATGAAGTTGATACAAAGCAGTTTCAGCGTTTCAGTGAATAGTTACGATTATCATTCACCTGGTTATTCCTACCAGCTCAGCCGTAGCCCTGTTGAATGCACGTTAAGCACGGAGCAGGATATTCAGGTTGGAAACTCGTTTTCGGCAGGAGTCAGCGTTACGGGGAATCTTCCCGGAGGCGGTTTTGAGATCATGTCGCAAAGTGGAAGTTTTGATGTCGATCTCGTAATTCGAAAAATGTTAGCAAAAAACAGGCTGTCATTGGGGTTAACAGCGCAGGATATTTTCCGGAGCAGTTCACCACATTATGACATCAACACGACTGACTTCAGCAGCATTTCTTCCAACTATTACGACTTTCAATCGATAACTTTTGATCTGAGGTACAAGTTTGGCAGACAGCTTAAGAGTGTAAGAAACAAACCTGGTATAAGCGGAACAGAGCGCATGCGCTTATAGGTGCGCAGATGCAGGTCTCGCCGGAGGAAAACGGGCAGTTATAGAATTCTGGAAGAATGACTAAAAATCAAAAATTAAGATCAATACTTGGGTAATATCTGTAAACTTTCACGGAATGCTCACCATAAATTCAGCATCATGTTAAAAAAGAAAATGACTGAACTCATGAACCGAACATCGGAATTAACTGAAAACAGGCTGGTGATTTTGCATGACCCGGGAGTGATGATGATCATAGGAGGCTCAACTGGAACCTGCGCGACCTTCAGTTGTGGCCAGTATGTCGAACCGCCGATGATTCCCGGCGAATGTAATGTGTACAATTACAATTAAGATTATCAAGATCAACTATTGGGTAATATCTATAAACTTTCCCAGAATATTCACTCAAAATTCAGCATCATGTTAAAAAAGAAAATGACTGAACTAATGAACCGAACATCGGAAGTAATTGAAAACAGAATGGAGATATTGTACGATCCCGCAGCTGCCCACATCATAGGGGGCGTTGGAGATTCATGCGGATATCTTAATAACTGCGGCACTTACTCCGGAAATGATCAAAGCTGCCCCAACCTGGTAGATTGTGGCACCTATAAGCTCGTTTAAATTCATTTCAACAGTTACAGTTTAATTAAAAACCTCAAAAATCAAATGTCATGATCAAAAAGAAAATGCATGAGTTAATTACCCGCAGCGAACTTCAAACCACCAATAAGTTTGAAGTGATTGTCGATATGACAGCTGCCGAAGTAATAGGCGGCAGTACCGAAGGCTGCACCAACCTACAAAAGTGCGGAACCTTTACGGGTAGTTGCGGAGCGCTGTATTCATGCGGCACTTACTCAGAATCTTAAAGGCAATGTGCGTACCCAGGTGCGCACATTTTTAAAAGTTCATTTGGCCAACTCAACTTCCTCCAACGTTGTGCAGGCAGAACTTCACCTTATCATATAATGCCACCTTACAATATAATATTATGAAATTATCAAAATATTTGCTTACTACGGATCCTCTGGATGATGCCGGGATACCTGGTAAAAGAATTATTTTTTCTACCCGGACCGCAACCTCGGTCTTGATAGAAGAAAGTATTTATCAATCGATGATCGCATCAGACCTGTATTCGATCACTCCCGAATTTCTTGATAAACTTATAGATAAAGAGTTTGTGGTTCCGGACGGCCAGGATGAATTCGAATATGTTATTAACGCAAACAGTGCCTATAAAAAGGATAGCAAATTTTTATCAATGACGATACAGCCCTCTGCCAATTGCCAGTTGGGTTGCCACTATTGTGGGCAAAACCACACCAAGCATTATGCTTCAGAGCCTGTGATAGACAAATACCATGAACGAATAGAATACCTCCTGTCCCAAAAAAATGATTATAAGGGTTTGAGTATAACCTGGTATGGCGGCGAGCCGCTAACCGGCTATTCCTCTATCTTGAAAGCGTCGGAAGCGCTGATCGGTCTGGCAGAACGAAATAAAATTCATTATGTGTCGGATATGATCACCAACGGCCTGAGTCTGAAACCGTCCCTGTTCAAAGAACTGGTTGTAAAATGCAAGGTTACCAATTATCAAATAACCATTGATGGAGTTGCAGAAGCCCATGATAAAAGACGTATTACAAAAGAAGGTCATCCTACTTTTGACATCATTACCAGGAATATTATAAACGTCGTAAATACCGACCTTTATGAGTCCCATCATTGTCATATTTCCATAAGGGTCAATATCGACAAAACCAATCACCAATTTGTGGAGCCTTTGATCGATTTTATTAACGATCATGATCTGAATTCCAAAGTGTCGATGTATTTCGCGCCAATTGTTGACTTTGGCGGAAACGATGCGGGTAAGGAGGCATTGGAAAAGAATTTTTTTGCTGAAAAAGAAGTAGAATGGCTTTTGAAATGCTACGAATATAATATTCCGGTGAAAACGTTGCCGTCAAGGTCCTACAGTGTCTGCATGGTTGAAAACGAAAATTCCGAAGTCCTGGACGCATTTGGAAATATCTACGCCTGCTGGGAGTTCCCCTATTCTGAAACATATGGCCAGGGAGAAAGCTTAATTGGTAACTTATTTTTTCCCAAAGAAAGCTATAACAAGTCGGCAACGTTACGCGACTGGAATCAAACCCTCAAAGAAGGGAAGACATGGTGTAAAACTTGCAAACACCTGCCGGTCTGCGGAGGGGGATGTCCAAAGTCCTGGCACGAGGGTACACCGGCCTGCCCTCCGTTCAAATTCAACTATAAAGACCGCCTTCTGCTGGACTACTACATGCGCAGGAACAATAAACATAACAAACCAGCTAGAACCATTGAAACTGCTCAATTATGATAACAGATATCGAACAACAACTTGCAAAACTATATGAAGGAGAGTATGTGCCTCCCAAAGGATTTCACATATTTCACCGGCTGTTACAGTCTATTGATAGTCAAATAGACCGGGAACAGCGCATGAAGCTGATCTGGGTGTTCACCATGACGGAAAAAGCCCTGAGAGAATCCCGTCGAGGTAACTCCAATTTTAGCAGCTTTTATTTTAATGAACTGGAAAAGTATAGTGAGAAAGAAAACGCTCTGATGGTTCACGTGCAAAACTTTGTTATCCGTCCTGCCAAGGCATTTTTAGAATATAATAATTTTAAAAATCACCAGGAGGCGATAGATCTGCTGTTGGAGGCAATTGAAAGTATTTTATGGCTGTGCGAAGAAGAGTATGTGTATATGATAGTCGGAGCGACCGAGCAATATATGAATATTTGCCGCGTCCTGCTAAAGATGGATGAGAAAATGTTTGCTTTTACTGAGCTGGGAAACCTGATTTATTATTTGTTATCCGGAAGATGCCATACTACACTTACTGATTTGTCAAAGGGATCTGAATTCCAGGTGTCCCTCGAAAGCGATTTGCAGGTTATTCTTGAGTTTGTGACCAACGTATCGGTCGATAAGTTGTTACGTGAACAGGGAGACCAGCTTCCACTTTACTTTGGAAAACTCTTCAACTGGCAGGCACAGTGCAACCTGAAAAGCGACCCTCGTATACAAAATTACCGAAGATGTTTTTCAATGATTCAAAAGTTGTTATGTGGGCAAACCTGTAAGATCACCGATGAGATAATACAGTTTATTTCTGATATCCGGATTTTGCCCCGGCAGTTGCAGTATTTTTTTCTTATTGAGTTACAGCGAAACGTCCTGTTACACACACCCGATAACAAGAGTGTATATGAGGCTCTAAAACAATATTGTGTTGATAAACTTGACTTGTCAGGTCTTTTCGAAAGTGAAAACATCAATGCCGGTGAACAATATTCGCCGCTGAGAAAGGTTGAAGCCATTGAACAGGAAATTTTGACATAGTCTTACAGATGCAAGCGACAATCACAAACCCTATTTTTTAATGCGATACGTTACCCACTTACAATTAGATTCATTTGACTGCGGGCCCACCTGTCTGCAAATGGTGGCCCAATACTATGGCAAACGTTATGGTTTGGATTTCTTAAGAGAATCGTGTTATATAACAAGGGAGGGCGTCAGTCTTTTGGGAATTGCCCAGGCGGCGGAGAAAATTGGTTTTCGGACACTCATGGTGAAAACTGACCTCGAAACTTTAAGGACAGAATGTTCTTACCCAGCCATTGTACATTGGAATTCTGAACATTTTATTGTTCTTTTCGATGTCAAAACAAAACGGAAGCAAAGGTTCGGTTATTCCCGTAAGACTGAGTTTGTTTATATCATCGGTGACCCGGCGCATGGACTTTTAACATTGAAGGAAAGTGATTTCGAGAGAGGCTGGGATCCTGTTAAAAGTGGCAGAGGTGTCATGCTGTTGTTGGAACCGACTGCCGATTTTTATTCAATGCACCCAGCCAAATCATCGCTGAAGACCAGGGAGTTCCTGGTAAGATATTTGAAACCTTTTCGCAAACAACTCGTACTGGTTATGGGTTACATGCTGATATCAACTGCGATAACGGTTAGTTTCCCTTATCTCACCAAAGGCCTCGTAGACCAGGGGGTGATGAAAAAAAGTTATACCCTTGCGGCCCTTTTTGCCATTTCCCAAATCGTACTGTTCATAGGCGGTACCTTCTTCGATATCGTCAAAAGTCGGCTGATGTTGCACGTCAACGCAAAGATCAGCCTGCTGATCATTTCTGATTTTCTGAAAAAGTTGTTACGGCTGCCAATCAGGTTTTTTGACAGCAAATCGGTTGGAGATGTCTCACAGCGTATTAATGATCACCACCGGATAGAAAATTTTTTAACCGGGGACCTGATAAATGTACTGTTTTCGGTGGTTAACATTGTTATTTTCTCAGTAATTCTCTTGTCCTATAAATTCACCATGTGGTTAATTTTCATGGTACTGAATGTTGCCGGCATTTTTTGGATCATTTCTTTCAGGGAAAAGAGAAAAAAACTGGATTACATCCGGTTCTCCAGAAATCGCACCACGCAGGAGAAACTTTTCGAAATGGTAGTAGGGATGCAGGAAATCAAACTGAACGGAAGTGAGGATTCGAAGAGATGGGAATGGGAGTTCCTGCAACAACGTCTCTATAAACTGAACATCAAAAATTTGAACTTGGAACAGGTTCAACAAACCGGATTCCATTTTCTTTCCAACTTCAAAAATATTCTGATTTCCTTTTTGGCTGCAGTTTACGTCATTGAAAATGAGATCACTTTTGGTACTATGTTAAGTATCTCATTTATCATAGGACAAACCAATGGTCCTTTGGAACAGATGTCTAAGTTTTTTAAGTCCTCGCAGGATGCAAAACTGAGTATAGCGAGGCTCGAAGAGGTGCAGTCAAAGGAGAACGAGGAAGTTGATAAGTCTAAGGCGGAAAAATCTGATATCCGTATCATGAACAACTTCTGGGAGAGGGACATTTATGACGATTCTATTCACCTGCATAATCTTTCGTTTCAATACCAAGGGCCCAGGTCTCCTTTTGTGCTAAAAAATTTGAATTTCTCCATCAGTCGGGGGCAGGTTACGGCGATAATCGGGGCCAGCGGAAGTGGCAAAACCACCTTAATGAAATTATTATTAGGCTTTTACCAGCCTACGGAGGGTTTTATCACGATTGGGGACCGCCAGTTGTCAACTTTTTGTCCTTCTGGGTGGCGACAACAATGTGGAACGGTTATGCAGGATGGTTACATATTTTCGGACACGATTTATGCAAACATCGCCCTTGATGGAAAGGAAATTGATGGGAATGCCATGAAAAGAGCTATCGAAGTCAGTAATATTGATGAGTTTGTAAAAGTGCTCCCGATGCGTTACCGAACAAAAATTGGCAGTAGCGGGGTAGGACTCAGCGGTGGTCAGAAACAGCGGATTCTTATTGCCCGTGCTGTCTACAAAAATCCGGGTTTCCTCTTTTTCGATGAGGCCACCAGTAATCTCGATGCCAACAATGAAAGCTTGATCATGCATAAACTGGAAGATTTTTTTGAGGGAAAGACAGTAGTAGTCATTGCACACAGGCTAAGCACGGTAAAAAAAGCGGACCAAATCATTGTTTTGGAAAATGGTTCCATAGTGGAAACGGGTAACCACAGAAGTTTAAGCACGGCCCGCGGTAAATATTTTACGCTTGTTAAAAATCAGTTGGAGCTTGGAGGATAAAAAACAAACGTCAATGCCGCGTTTAACAATAAAGAAACAGCCTATTTATCATCAAATAAAATGAATAATATATGAAACGTTTAATTATTTTCTTGCTCAGCATGCCCTTTAGTTTATTTTCAGCGGGCCAAAAAGTAATGAGGGCGCAGGTGGCCATCGTGGATAAACTTAAACAGGACTATTTGATCAACCTGTTTCTATCGGATTCAACCACAGTTGTTTTAAATGGTTCCGGAAATATTATCGATTTAACTACGTCGAGGAAAAATACGTCGTTAAAGGTGGAAGAAGTTCTTAATGCGGGAGGCGAACGGGTTATTACATCAATCGGAAAATGGAAAGTCAAATATTATGGACAGCTCTGGCCACTGGAAGGCCGCAAGATTAAATCAATAGGCAACCTCAGGTTTGACTATTTCCTTCCGGGTTGGGGAGTAAACACAGGTAAGATGAAATCTGCCGGAAATATCAACTTTGATTACTACAGAGAAGGATGGGGACTGCTTGAAGGGAAGCTGCATGCCATCAATAAAATTACGTTCAGCTATTTCTCAACAGGTTGGGGAGTCCAAACGGGCCATATAGAATCCTTCGAAGGAAAAGAAAAATCCATATCAGTGCGGGTCTTAAATGGCGTCAATAGCTAACAAAAAGTGTCGTCTTTATAACCATGTGCGAATCTTTTAAAATTTAAACATTATGCAGCATTTAAAAAACAAAATGAAAAAATTGGTCGAGGATAGTGAAGAGTTCGAACTGGGAGCCTTCGAGATCATCAGCGAGGTCGCATCCGCTAAAATTTTTGGTGGCGTTTTCGCCTGTGATCACCTAGTCGATTGCGGAACTTTCACGGGTAGTTCCTGCGAAATACTGGCAACATGTAGTGTGGTACATGTTGACGGCACCTAGGCTTTTAACCAGGGCAAACGAGTTAAGGTTGGCCTTGAATTCTTTTGTCGTCCATACGAAATTTGTGAAGGAAAAAACTTCTGCTCCACACTTAGAGATGTAGCAGCGGCTAAGAAGCCTTTATTTACTTTATACTGATAGACCCGCTGCCAGGACAGCTTTAAACGAACTGCTATAAACGGCGGGATTGCCAATAACCCTATGATTGAACAGATGGGTTAAACAAATCGAAAAACAATTAACGGGATGAGATGGGAATCGAACTTTATTAGGTTCTGATGAAATGCTGTACTGTATTATGTTTCATTTCTTTTTTATTCATTTTTATTCTTTTTACTTCTTCCTTTAAGTGGTCGCGATAGGAATCGGGACGGAGAGGGTTCCGAACCTTCGGAAAGGGTGAGGCCTAAAAAAAATGGCCGTTCGAAAACCGAAGAGGAGATTGCTTCGGCGCAGGATATCCGGGAAAGTATAATCTTTACACGTGCGCCTCACAATGACGTGGAAAATGCTTCAACCCCCCGGACTGATGATAAAATCAGCACCTGCTTCAACAAAAGTTTTTGCACTTTCAGCATTTTTGATCGTGCCGATTCCCAGATACATTCCATGTAATTCTTCATCGCAAAGCGATCCCATTTTTTTAAATTTTGTAATGCAGCTTCTCCTCTATTCGTGTACTCAACCGTTCTGATTCCTGCACGATACAATGCTTTCAAAACCTGCAAACTCACTTCAGTATCTTTGTAAAAATAAAGAGGTAAAATGCCTTGCTGGGGAATCAGTTGTAATAATTCCGCTTTCTTATTCATAGTATTATTTTAGAGAAATTTTAGTTTTATCTCTGCACTCGACCTGATGCATCCCCTTTTATCAACGCCTTCACTTCTGAAAGAGTAGCGTGGTTCAAATCTCCTGGTATCGTGTGTTTCAGCGCAGAAGCGGCAACGCCAAATTCCGCAGCATCTTTTAAATTCATTCCTGAAACTAAGGCATAAATAAATCCGCTTGCAAAAGAATCTCCGCTGCCAACACGGTCTACAATTCTTACTTCATATTCTTTTGTCTGATAAAAATCATTGCCGTCATAAACCAATGCACTCCATCCATTATCAGACGCGCTGTGGCTTTCTCTTAATGTTGATGCGATGTATTTAAACCCAAATTTCTCTTTCATTTGTCGAAACACATCTTTATATCCCGCTCTGGCGCAGGTCTCCGACCTGTGCAAGAGCGTTACTTATCAATCCTTTTTTATTATCGGCATAATTTATCATAACGATCAATCCAATCTTATTAATTCCAATAATTCCTTTCCTTCTTCTGTATAATAATCAAGAGCGCTACTATATTTCCAGTCTACCAGATATCTTACAAATCCTGCTCTTTCCGGGTTTTCATGCAGATATATAAGCCTCTGCTCATACATCTCTTTATTGTTAAGCAAAATGGGATGATTCTCATGCTGTCAGAAAAACATCTACCCAATTAACAACCGTAGGCGTTACAATACACACTCCTTTCCTATCGTCAAAATTTATATTTACTGCTCATAAGGTGAATATATACCGATTTCAATTCTCTAAACTAATTTCAGTTTTATTATTGAAGATTTTGTATTGGCCAGACTATTAGTAACGACCACGCACAGGTACTCGCATCAGCATAGAGCCGGTTGTACTAATGAAAGAATAACAACTTTCCGCTAAATTAGCATTGTTTCTTATCTAGTTATGGAGATAGTTAGTATGTCTCTTTTTTTGAGCTTTGATGAATTCATTTTTGCATATTACAAAACCTAAATACAATCCCAAGCTAAGAAAAAATAAACCACTTTGAATGTCGGTTGGAAATCTCAATTGAAATTCCTGATTAACAATAATGAAAATTAAGTTTGCAATAAAGAAATAAGAAATGGTTTTTTCATAAAGCAAAAACCGCTTCCAAATGCTATCTTTTTTCATACTTTTTTTTTGCAATAAAAATTATTACTCTTGAAACTAAAAATAAAACAACTCCAATAATTTCAATAACAACTATGACCCATAAACTTTGCCCGACAAAATATTTTTCAAAAAAATGCGAGCACGTAATTCCAAT
>Ga0070658_10001927_pt1 | contig 17442 bp, 11 predicted proteins | sample KBSC13metaG_FD_64664 | JGI IMG/M metagenome (GOLD analysis project Ga0070658, IMG submission 64664) | Corn rhizosphere microbial communities from Kellogg Biological Station, Michigan, USA - KBS C1-3 metaG | ecosystem: Host-associated > Plants > Roots > Rhizosphere > Soil ...
ATGGGTACCAGGACGCTCTACGTCCCCGAAGATACGGCGACGATGGCGATCCCGGCCGGCATGGGGACGCTGACCGTCATCGTCCCGGACGGCTACCGGGCCGACACGAGCGCCCTCGACGTGACCGGGACCGTCACCTGCCAGCTCGCGTGCTCGCGACCCGCGGCGAAGACGGTCCGCCTCGTCGGCGACGGGTTCCTCGGCACGGTCGTCGTCCTGACGCAGTCAGAAGCGCACTGACGTCCTAGGCTTGGTCCGGACGAGATGGCCGGACGGTCGCGGCAGCCTCCAGCTGTCGAGGAAAGTCCGGGCTCCACAGGGCAGGGTGGTCGCTAACGGCGACCCGGGGCGACCCGCGGGAAAGTGCCACAGAGAACAGACAGCCGGTCTCGGCCGGTGATGGTGAAACGGTGGGGTAAGAGCCCACCAGCGCCCGGGGTGACCCGGGCGGCTCGGCAAACCCCACCCGGAGCAAGGTCAAGAGGGTCTCTCCGGAGACCTGCGGAAGCGTTCGAGGGCGGCCCGCCCGAGCTTCCGGGTAGACCGCACGAGGCTGCTGGCAACAGCAGTCCTAGATGGATGACCGTCGGCTCTTCGGAGTCACAGAACCCGGCTTACAGGCCGTCTCGTTCTCCACAGCTCCCCGGGCTCACGCTCGGGGAGTTGTGTTTCCGCAGGTCGGACGGGGTGTCGCGCTCGGCTGGTTCTGAGGTCTGGATCTGTCTGGACAGGGCCAGAGTAGGGGTCCCTGTGACACTGGTGTGACATCGGCCCAGGTCGCGTGTGACATCGGAAACGGACAAACGGATGGCGTCGAAGGGAGCCGGGGCAACGCTCAAGGGCGAGTGCGCCGACAGGGAGGCTTGTGCGCCTGGCGTGCGGACTCCGTGCGCTCCGCTACTAGCGGAATTGATCATGGGCTAGCGGCACATCCATCTGAGTCGACGGCTTGCCACAAAGCGGCGCAACGGAATCCCGCCGCTGGCGCGCCTGGTGAGGCGAGCCTCTCGTGGTTCCGGCGTACGAACGAGGTGGCTGCAGTTGGCCGCCGGCTTGGAACCGGCGGGAGAACCGTTGTCTACCCGCGGCCCCCGGTGCCGATCGGGCGGAGAGAGTCCACGCCCGCGAGCAGCTCAACGAGCCGACGCGACACGCGGGGGTCGGGCATCGCGAGGTGGCCGCCGGGGACGACGACGAGGCGTCCTTGTGGCAGCTCTTGGGCCCACGCCCTGGCGTAGCCGAGTCCCGCGTCACGCGCTCCGCTGACGATCGCGACGGGCACTGTTATGGCTCTGTGGTCGAAGCCCCAGGGCTGGCTGAGGTGACGGACTTCGATCTGGAGGTTGCCGTTCGAGGGCTGCCGCACCGCCTCGCGGAGCGTGGCTGCATGTGCCACGGCGACGTCCGGCTGGTCGTACAGCTGGGCGTCGGGGTTCGCCAGCGAGGCCAGGCGACGGGCGATTGGGCCGTGCGCCTTGGTCATCATGTCGTCGAGACGATCGACGCGCCGCACGGTGAGTCGGTAGCTCAGCCGCGCCTTCCAGCCCAGGGCTGCGCGCGCGTGGGCGTCTGCGATGGGAGCGGAGGAGTTGTTGGGGACAGCGCGCAGGACCCGATCGGGAAGCTGCGAGGCGACAGCCATCGTGTACATGCCACCGTTGCTCAGGCCGCCGACCGCGGCTTGGTCGATCTCCTGAGAGTCGAGGACCTGCCGGACGTCGTCTGCGTAGCCGATCAGAGTCCGGTTGCGCAGCGGGTCCGACCCTCCGACGCCTGGGCGGTCGAGAGAGAGCAGTCGCACTCCCAGCTCCTTGCAGGGGGCGTCGAGGAAGCTCGGCTCGAGTCGGCTGGAGAAGCCTCCGTGGAACCAGAGGGCCGGCTGCCCTTGCGGATCGCCGTACTCCTCGATCTCGACCTTGCGGCCGTCCTGCAAAGCGATCCTCACGACCATCTCTTTCGCACGGGTGCCATCGAACTGACGCTGGCCCGGAGATCACGGGCCCCGGCCAGCGGCGAGGGCTAGGTGGGCCAGTTCGTTGGGCTCGCGTACCGGAAGCACGCGCATGGATCGTTCCAGTCGAGATCCCGGACGGCGGATGCCTCGTCGTGCCGCGTGCTGGACAGTCCGGAGGCGAACACGGTGCCGGGTGTGTAGACGCCCTTGAGGTGGTCGAGCCCGGCGATGACGTGGGCCGGGTCCAGACCTCCGCCCAGTCTCGCGGCATCCACCCACACGTATATCTGGTCGCAGATGTTCTGCGCGAGCATTTGAGCACTCGCAGCGGAAGGGACGTCCACGCCGCCGTCATGCAGGACCTTGAGGCAGTGCTTCTGTGTCGGGGTCGGGGGCGGGGGGGAGGCCACGTCGTTGAACGGCGAGAAGCCGACGCCCATGGCTCCGTGCAGCTCTTTGGCCGGTGCGTTGCTGGCGAGCAGGAACGGCGCGTCCAGGGACGTGACGGCGTATCGCGGGTAGTACGCCTGGTTGGAGGCGTTGAGCATGAAGAAGAGAAGGTCGGTCGTGGCGCAGAAGACGTGTGTCACGCCAGCGGCCTTGAACTTCAGTACTGCCCCGGAGGAGTTGTCTGAGTTGCCGCTCTCGCTGAAGGTCGAGGCCAGGTCATAGCCTTGCTTCTTGAGCAGTGCCGCCATCTCCGCGCACTCGTCACGTTGTGACTGGTCGTCGGTCCGGCAGAACAAACCGACTTTGACCGGTGCCGCTGCTCCAGGTGCGCCCTTGAGCGTGTCCCAGCCTTGGAAGAACCCTCTCGCCCGCAGCCTTCCCACCAGCGTCGGTTCGAGCTTGGTGGTGCTCGTGACGTGCAGCTTGTAGGCGTAGGGGGCGTACTTGTTCAGCACGGGGTCGCTCATCACGGCGATGATCCCGTTTCCGAACGGGACGTGCGCCTTTGCCAGACAGGCGTACTCGGCATCGGCGGTGTAGAAGCTGTCGACCACGCTGAAGACGCTGTTGTCCTGGGTCCACGTTGCGCACTGCGATTCACCGGTCTGGTTCGGCAGAGGCGGGAAGTTCGCAAAGACCGGCTCGACGCTGCGGCCGAACAACCCGCCATGCTTGTTGATGTCAGCCAGGACCGCCTTGGACGCCTGCTGGTAGTCGAGGCCGACGAGTCCTTTCAGGCCCAGGCCGTTAGCGGCAGTGTTTGTCGAGGAGGTGTCCTGGTAGGGGATGCCGAGGTAGGCGTGCTTGGCGTCCCAGCCGAATCCCTTCACGGGGATCCCCCCGCCACCTGAGGCGGCGCCACCGCCGCTTCCAGTAGCTGTCCCGTTCTGACCGCTGCTGCCGCCCCTGCTGGCTGCAGGTCCGGCGCTGCTCCCTGACAGAACAGGCCCACCCGCACCCGACAGGGCCTGCCCCGAGGAACTGGACAAGGAGCTGCCCAGTCCCTGCGCGGCGCCGGGCGCCAACCCGCTGCCCTGTTGCTGCTGCTGTTGCTGCGCCAACGGGACTGTGGTGCCGCACGCCTGCGTGGCAGCGAGGAAGGCCGCGGTCAGCAGGCATCGACGGAAGCGGAACACGACGTTCTCCTAGGTCAGTGCTGGCGCGAGGTCACTGGCTTGCTCGAGCGGTGGATCACCGTCCGACGCTGAGGCCGGTGTGGTACGCGCAGAAGGCGAGGATCTCGGTCAAGCGATCCGCGGCGGCGTGCGCGCCCTGTCCGCCGTGACCTTGGTCTTCGTGAATGCGGAGGAGCACCGGCGATGCGCCGGTGCGCTGTGTCGCGATGCGGTCGGCCAGAAGGCGAGCCTGGTTGGCAGGGCAGCGGGGATCGTTGGCGCCTGCGACGACGAGTGTGGCGGGATAGGCCGTTCGGGGTGCGTTCGTGAGCGGGTCGATCGCTGCCAGCCACGGTCGTTCGGTCTCGACGAGTGGGTCACCGTACTCGTCTTTGCAGATCGCGTACATCAGTGGCTCTCGCTCCATGTGGAGCAGGTCGACGGCAGGGACGTCGGAGACCACAGCAGCCCACAGCTCGGGCCGCTGGGTCAGCGCCACGGCCGTCAGCAGCCCTCCGTTGCTGCCGCCGTAGATCGCGAGCTTGTCGCTGCTGGTCCAGCCGAGGTCGATGAGCTTCTCGGCGACGGCGTAGAAGTCGTTGAAGGTGTTCTGCTTGTGCTCGCGCCGCCCTTGCCGCCACCAGTCGGCACCGAACTCGCTCCCACCGCGCAGGTGGGCCAGGACGTAGATGCCGCCCGCCACGACCCAGGCGGCGTGGCCGTTGGGGTAGGACGGCAGCTCGCTGAGGTGGAAACCGCCGTAGCCCCACAGGAACGTCGGGTGCGGTCGGGACAGATCAAGGTCGGCGCGGTGCAGCACGTGCGCCGGAACCGCGTTGCCGTCAGCGGAGGTAGCCGTGATGTAGCTGACGGTCATCCCGTCGAGGGTGATCGCCGGCGGGTCGAGGCACTCCAGACGCTGCTCGTCGAGCACGTACCGGTACACCGCAGGCGACGACGTGAGGTCGCTGTACAAGAAGGTGATCTCACCGGTGCCGCGCTCGAAGACCGGCAGCATCGGGTAGGCGACGCGAGCGATCTGAACGCCGGCTGCGCCCTTGCCCGGTAGCGGCACGACCGTGCGTTGACCGCTGGGTAGGTCCAGCACGTCTATGGCGACGCTGCACTCCCGCAGACTGGCCACCACCAGCTTGTCGTCCATCACATCGACGTCGACAACCGTGTCGTCGCTCTCCGGCAGCACTTCGGTCCACGAACCGATGTCGGTGGAGCTGTCGAGCGGGATACGCACCACACGTCCACGCGGGGCGCCGTTGTCCGTCAGCGCCCACAGCGCGTCGTCCCGGATGGTGCCGCGGAAGGAGCCAGGCACCCCCGTCAGGAAGGGGACGACCTGGAGGTCTTTGGTGATGAGGCAGTCGATGCGCATCTCGGTGTTGCCCGTCGCGATCGCGACGTAGTGCCCATCCTTGGACACCTCTGGCCTCGGGAAGGCCAGCGTCGTGGGCAGCGGCGCCACCCACTCCGTGGTCGGCTCACCGAGCAGGAACCGCCGCACAGACATCGTCACGCCGGTTGCGGTGATCTCACGCGTGGCACACCAGAACCCGGAGCCATCTGGCAGCCACGAGGGTGCGAAGGCCACGTTCCACGGCACCACATCGGGAAGCTCTCGCCCCGTGACAACGTCCACGAGGTGGACCTCGTTGACTTCCGTGCCCTCGGCGGTCAGTGAGTAGGCGAGCACACTGCCATCAGGTGACGGGCAGACCCACGCAGACGACATCCGACGCCCCCCTTGGAAGAGGAAGTCGTTGAAGTCGACGAGCACCCGGGGCTCGTCATCAATGGCGTCACGAACCGTGACCTGGGGGAGCTCGGCGTCGCCGACCCGCCTCTGCTGGAACCACCGATCGCCCGCCCGCACAGGGATCCACCGCGCGGATGCGTCTCCGTAGCCAAAGACCTGACGGCGGAGCTTGTCGTATCCCTTGAACGCCTGGATCGCGCTGAGCGCCTCAGCCGTACGGGCCTGCTGCCACGCAAGGCTGTCCGGGTTGTCGGTGATCAGGTCCAGCATGGCGCTCCTCACAGCGGCGGGAGCAAGAAGTTTTGGGTATGCCCAAATCTTCTGTCAAGTGGCCAGGTCGGGCCAGGCGCGGGAGAGCGCGTCGAGCAGGTCGTTGAACCGTCGCTTGAGGTCCCGTTCCGTGCAGTCTTCGGGTAGCCCCTCGAGTACGACGATCATCGATGCCGTGAACGCGTAGGCGGCAGTGCGGGCTTGTTCTGAGAGCGACCGCCTGACGCGACGACTGAAAGCCTCGGCCAGCTGATCGGCCGTCTGGAACCCGACCCGCAACTGAGCCCCCCACAACGCAGGATCTGCCCGGACCGTACGGGTGAGGTCCTTGATGGCTGCTGCATTCAGCGCCTCACCCGGTGTGCCGGCCTCGACCAAGACTCGCCGGAGCGCGACGAACGGCTTCTCGTCGCGCGGACGCGCATCCACCTGCTCAGCAAGATCGCGCGTGCCGCTCCGTGACTCAATAACGGCGTCGAGGAGCTCCACCTTCGTCTTGAAGTAGTTGAAGACGGTGGTGTCGGAGACGCCCGCCAGCTGTGCCACCTCGACCATGCTCGTTCCCGCCGCCCCGTCTCGCGCCAGCAACAGAGCAGCCGCCTGCAGGATCGCCTGACGTGTTCGTACACGGTTGCGCTCCCGCTGAGACTTCGGTTCGCGGTCAGCGGCTGTCGTCATGGTGAGGGCAGCATAAGACGACGAGCGGCCCTGGTCGTGGCGCCCTTGCATGGCCTAAGAGCCCGGCACCGCGTGGTCAACGTCGGAGCCTCGCGCGTCCCCACCGCATGCAGTCGGGGGGCTTCCGGCGAGGGAGACCCCACTTGGCACACCACCGCACGGATTCCGCACCCTCGCCGTGCTGGTGGAGGGTCAGACCCGCGGGAGCACGACCCCGTCCGCCGCGCGGGGAGCCGGGACTGCCGCCCGCGTGGTGTCCGCCGCCGCCAGCAGCTGCCCGAGCTCCTGTGGCGGGAGCGGCCGGCTGAACAGGTAGCCCTGCGCGCAGTCGAGCCCGGCGTTCGCGGCCTCGGCCGCCTGCGCCAGGTCCTCGACGCCCTCTGCGACCGTCGTCAGCCCAAGGGCCCGGCCGAGGTTGACGACGGCGTCCAGCACCGAGCGGCCCGCACGCTCACCGAGATTGGTCATGAAGTCGCGGTCGATCTTGAGCGTGTCCACGGGGAGGTGCGCCAGCTGGGCGAGGCTGGAGTAGCCCGTCCCGAAGTCATCGAGAGCCAGGTGGACCCCAGCCTCCCGGAGGGCGTGCATGACCTCCTGCGCCGCGGGACCGGGCAGCCGGCTCTCGGTGATCTCCAGGGCGATGCGATCCGCCGCCAGCTCGTTCGCAGCGAGCAGCTCGGCGATCTCCGGCGGGAGCGACTTGCGCAGCTCGGCAGCGGCCGTGTTCACGTAGAGGCGAGGCAGCCAGCGCCCTTCCTGCTCCCACGCCCGCACCTGTGCGAGCGCGTGCCCGCGTACCCAGCGACCCAAGGCGAGGATGTCGCCGCTGTCCTCCGCGAGCGGGATGAACTCGTCGGGTCCGACCACCCCGAGCATCGGGTGCGTCCAGCGGAGGAGCACCTCCGCACCGGTGAGGGCGCTGTCGCTGAGCCGGTAGAGAGGCTGGTACACGAGGTGGAGCTCGCCGCGCTCGGCTGCGCCCGGCAGGTCGGCCAGGAGCAGGTTGCGGCGATCGGCCTGCCCTGCGAGGGCCGGTGTGAACAGGCAGACCCCCTCGCTACGGCGCTTGGCGGCGTACATGGCGAGGTCGGCCCGTCGCATCACCTCCGACGGCCCGTCGCCCACCCGCAGGTCGGCTACTCCGGCACTGCCACGGATGCCGCGGATACCTGTGTCGTTGACGCGCGCCGCGAGAGCCAGGGCTGTCGTCTGCGGATCGTCGTCGAGGACCAGCAGAGCGAACTCGTCGCCGCCCAGGCGAGCAGCCAGGCCACCCGCGATCTCTCTCCTGAGAACTGAGGCGAAGTCGACGAGCACCTCGTCACCTGCCTCGTGGCCGAGGGTGTCGTTGACCTCCTTGAAGCCGTCGAGGTCGAACAGCACCACGGCTGCCGGCCCGGTGCCCGGCGTGGCGAGGTGCTCGGTCAGCCGCGCGAGGAACGCTTTGCGGTTGGCCAGGCCGGTCAACGCGTCGGTGATCGCGGCGGTCCGGTGGGACTCGGCAAGAGAGGCCAGTGCCGCGGCGGACAGCGACTGCCGAACCACGATGGCGATCAGCATGAGAGCCCCCAGCGAGGACTGGGCGAAGTCCAGCGGCGCGACCAGTGCGACGTGGAGCAAGCCGAGGCCGGCGGCGAAGGCGATCGGCAGATAGGGCAGGTTGCGGTCGAGGGCGCTGCTGGCCCGCCTCTCCGTGAGCACCGCTTGAGGGCGCAGCCGGGCAGCGTAGGCGAGCACCATCATCCCGGACTGCAGCGGGACGTCCGGCCATCCGAAGGCGGCGACGCCGCGCTGGGACAGCAGCAGCGCCGAGCCGGAGTCGCTGAGGACGATGAGCAGCAAGCCGCACACGACGCAGTCGAGGAAGGGGCGCATGTCGGCCCTGGCACGCGGCAGCAGCGACAGCACGAGCGCAGCCACGAGCAGGTCGAGGACGGGGTAGCTCAGCTCGACGAGCTCGCCTGCGACGGTCCACCGGCCGGCGTCCAGCAGGGGCCGGAGGATCCAGAGGTAGCTGCTGAAGAGCAGCGCCGTGAGGGCGACCGCGGCATCGCTGGCCAGCCGTCCCAGGTCGTCGCGACTGAGCCCCTCGCGTCTCGGGACCTTCCAGAACCCGTAGACGGCGAGCGGCACCCACGCGAGGCTGACCGGGTCGGCGACCGACGGCACAGGAATGGCGCCCGTCGTGAGCGTCAGCACGAGCCCGAGGAGGCTGCCCGCTGCCACGGCGACCAGGGCGGCGGCCAGTGACCACCGGAAGCGGGCGCCTGCCTGGTCGCCACGGCGGGCCGAGCGGGCCATCCAGGTCACGGCGGTCAGGAGGGCGACGAAGTGGAGGCCGCCGGCGACCGCGGTGGCGACGGGGCGAGGCAGTGCCCAGAGCGGCAGCATCATCGCCGCCCCGGCGAGGGCCACCAGCAGGCAGCCCGCAGGGACACCACCGGCACGTTCCGCTCGCACGGCCTTCCTCCTGTCCTTCTCCTCTTCTTCGGCTGCGACCCGACCGTCGGCGCATAGCTCAAAAGGGGCATACGACGTCGCACAGACGGGCCAGGCCAACCAGCGCCCGGGCGCCGGCGCACGTCACGGTGCACGTCGGGTGCACTGCGGTCGTCCGGTAGCAACTGGCCGCTCGAATTTCGACATGTGTCGATAGAGGACAAGCCACCACAAGGTCGACACTCTGGCGTGTCCAAGACCTGCGCTCGCCTCCGGAAGGAGCGTGCTCGTGCCTACCCAGCCAGGATGTCCGGCCACCCTGAGGTCCACAGCGTGAGGCGCGCGGCTCTGGCGGTGTCTGTCGCCGTGCTGGCCCTCGCCACTGCGTGCGGGAGCACCGTGCAGGTGCGCGGCAGCGAGTCCGCGGGCGGTCTCGCGGGCAACGCCGGACTGGGAGGCTCCCAGCCGACGGCGAGCCCCGGAAGCACGGCGGCGGGCGGCGGAGGGGACGCGCCGACGTCCACCGGCGGTACCGCGACAGGCTCAGGGGCGAGCGCCACTGCTCAGGCGGCAGGCGAACAGTCGTCGGGCACCGGCGCCAACCGAGCGGCAGGGCCGCAGAGCGGCGGTGCACAGGTCGGGCGCGGTCCGACCGGTGTCGGGCCGGGCGTGACCGCAAGCACCATCAAGGTCGGCATCTACACCGCCCAGGGCTTCGGGAAGTTCGCCGCCCAGTTCGGAGCGAGCATCACCACGGGCAACAACACCGCGCAGGCCCAGGCCGTGATCGACTACCTGAACGCCCACGGCGGCGTCGCAGGGCGCAAGATCGTGCCGGTCTTCCACGACTTCGACATCACCTCGGGGGAGACGGGCATCGACCGCGAGTACCAGGCGGCGTGCACTGCCTGGACGCAGGACGACCACGTCTACGCCGTCGTCAACCCGGTTGGCACGGCTGATGACGCGCTCTACCAGTGCCTCTCCAAGGCCGGGGTCATCACCATCAGCGCGGGTGACGCCAAGGACGCGACCTTCTTCCAGAAGTACGCGAACTGGTTCTACCAACCGATCGACATCAACCTCCGGCGCATCTACGTCAACCTCGTCGAGGGGCTCGCGCCGGCGGGCTTCTTCGGCAGCCACCCGAAGGTCGGGGTCGTCTACGCCGACACTCCCACCGACAAGGCAGCCGTGGACTACGGACTGCGTCCCGCTCTCGCCCGGCGAGGGATGTCCCTCGCCGCCACCTTCGCTGCCCCGACGGACAACAGCGCCAACGCGGCGTACTCCAACGCGGTCCTCCACTTCCAGAGCCAGGGCATCACGCACGTGCTGTTCAGCAGTGACGCGAGCCCGTACGAGTTCGAGCGGGACGCGGACCAGCAGAAGTACTACCCGCGCTACGCGCTGCAGTCGAAGAACAGCCCGTCGACGATCCAGGGCCTGATGCCGGCCACCGCGCAGCACGGCACGATGGGCGTCGGGTGGCAGCCGATGAACGACGTCGACGCGGCCCACGACCCCGGAGTCATCAGCGCTCGTCAGGCCCTGTGCCTGAAGATCATGAAGGACGCGCACCAGGACACCTCGTCCCGCGCCGCGCTGGTCTTCGCCTACTGGTACTGCGACAACCTGTTCTTCCTGCAGGCATCACTTGCCCACGCACCGAGCTTCGCGGCCGCCGGCTTCCGCCAGGGCGCCGAGAGCCTGGCGGACTTCCCCTCGGCCAGCACGTACCGCGTCTCGATGGCCCCAGGCCGCCTGCACGACGGGGCGGCACAGATCCGGCTCTTCGCCTTCAAGGACGACTGCTCGTGCTACCAGTACGTCTCCGGGCCGAAGCCGGCGGCGTAGTCCACGTGAAGGCGCGCGAACCTCGAAAGGTGCTCACCAGATGACGCTCGATCCCGGCAAGGGCCTGACCAGCTCGTCCCTCACGACGCACGACGGGCGCCAGCTCCGCTACGTCCATGGCGGCGACGGGGGACCGGTCGTCGTCTTCGAGGCCGGCTTGGGCTCGTGCGCCGGGCACTGGGTCACCACCCAGCGCCTGGTCTCGGAGCACACCAAGGCCGTGTCCTACGACCGGGCCGGGCACGGGGGCAGCACCCCCGACACGCAGCCACGGTCGCTGGCGAGGATCTGCGAGGACCTGGACGCGCTGGTGCAGGTCGTGTCCCCCGACCAGGGCATCGTCCTGGTCGGGCACAGCTGGGGCGGCCCCATCCTGCGGTGCTTCAGCGCGACCCACCCCGACCGGGTCGCCGGCCTCGTCCTCATCGACACGTCCACGACCGCGAACTTCCCGCCGAAGGCGGCGAAGCGGATGCCTGCCTCGATGAACGTCGTCCGGCTCCTGGGAAAGGCGGGGATCAGCGCTCCGATCCTCCGCAAGAGCTTCTTCAAGCACGTCGGACCCGAGGTCACGCCCGAGGACCGGGACATCATGGATCGCGACCTCACGTCACGGACAAGCGCCCTCGCCGCCGTCGGTGAGGCCAGGGCGATCTTCCCGAGCCTGCCGCTGATGGCGCAGTGGGAGCGCGACGGACTGCCCGACGTCCCCGTCATCAACCTGATGGGAGCAGGCACCGGGCCCGGCGCGAAGCTCCGCGCGAAGTTCATCGCCGACGTGGAGAAGGAGATGGCCAACCACCCTCAGGGGGAGTGCCGGGTCATCTCGGGCACGGACCACTTCGTGGCGCAGGACAAGCCGACGGAGACGGCCAAGGCCATCCTGGATGTCGTCGAGCGGGTGCGCGCGAAGCGGTCCTAGACCGCCTCTGCCGCGCCCGCTCTGCGCGGGTCGGCACATGCGTGGGCGACGCCGTCGACGACGTGCACGCCTTCGTAGCTGCCGGAGTTCGGGTCCCATGGCTGGACGACCTCCAGCTGCAGACCGCGGTCGGTCACCTGCTGACGGAGGGTCTCGTCCACGTCGGCCTCGCAGTAGTACGCAGGGTCGCTGAGCCCGCCACCCGCGTACGAGCCGAGGGTGACGCCGCCGAACCGCGGCAGCGAGACCGAGGTCTCGACGTCCATGCCGAAGTCGAGGATGTTGACGGTGTTCTGCACGAGGTTCTGGAGGAGCCCCACGGACGGGGACCCCGCCGCCAGCACGGGCCGCTGGTCCTTGAGCACGATGGTCGGCGCGACGTAGCAGGAGCCGCGGCCGCCCGCCTTGGGCAGGTTGCCCAGGAAGTGCGCGGCGCCGCTCCAGAGCTGGACGCCGTCGACGGACAGCCCGGTGCTCCACGGCATGCTCATCACCGAGTGGATGACGGTTGCGACGGTGCCCTCGGCATCGATGACCGTGACGTGGCAGGAGCCGGGGTACGGGGCGTGGGCCAGGCCCCGCGGGTCGCTCATCTTCATGAGCTCGAAGCGGCGCGCGGCGAAGTCCTTGCTCGTGATGAGGTCCAGCGGCACGGGGTAGTCGCGGGGGTCGCGCAGCGCGAACCCGTCGACGTACACCTCCCCGCAGAACCGGGCCATCCAGTAGAGCGACTCCGCGCTCTGCGTCGGCGGTCCCCAGTCGCGCAGCGGGATGAGCTCGAGCAGGTTCAGGATCTCGATGAAGTGCGTCCCTCCGCGGTCGGGCGGCGGCGATCCCACGACGTCGAAGTCGCGGTACGTCCCGCGAGCCGGCTCCATCCAGCGGACCTCGTAGTCCTCGAGATCCTGGCGCGTGAGGACACCGCCGGCTGCCTGCACCGTCTCGACCACGCGCGCCGCGAAGTCACCGCGGTAGAAGTGCTCGACGCCCGACTCGACGAGGCGGTGCAGCGTCTCGGCGAGCTCCTGCTGACGAAGGACGTCCCCGACCTCGAGGAGAGTGCCGTTCCGGAAGAACACCCGACGCGTGCTCGCAGAGCTCCCCAGGCTCGCCGCCTGCTGGAACATCAGCCCGGACAGGAACGGATGCACCTCGAAGCCGTTCTCCGCGTGGTCGATGGCGGCGGAGACCACGGTCTTCTTCGGCAACGACCCGTGCCGCTCGAGGGCCGCTTCGAAGCCGGCCCAGAACCCCGGGACCGCGACGCTCCTCGCCGTCCCGACATCGGCGGCACCGAACGACGTCAGGCCCGCGGGGCGGGCCATGGACCCGTTGAGATAGGTCGTCTCCCCAGAGCGCGCGTCGAAGTGCAGCATCGACAAGACGCCGCACAGCGTCGTCATGTGCGGCTCCACGACGGTCTGCGTCACGCTGGCGGCCAGTGCGGCGTCCACCGCGTTGCCACCGGCCCGGAGCATGTCCGTGGCCGCGCGGGTGGCCAGCGGGTGGCTCGTGACGGCGACGCCGCCTCGTCCGGACACCGGCGCCTTGCGCCCGAAGCGGGCCGCGTCCGTCAAGTGCTTGCGGGTCTCAGCATCCACGGCGGGCGTCCGTTCTCTCTCTGGTCGGCACGAGCCAAGCAGTCCGACGGCGTCGCTTCGCCCTACAGAGGATGCAATCCGAGGCCAGGTTTTCGACCGTTGTCGATCAACCCGCGGAGGCCCCTCTGCCAGGATGAGGGCCATGGCGGCGGATGAGCTGCAGCAGCTCGTGGACAGGCTCGCCAAGGAGCTCGGTCGCGGCGTCATCATCGAGGACCGCGGCCAACGGCTGATCGCCTACAGTGCCCACCTGGGCGAGGCGGACGACCTGCGCATGGCGGCGATCATGCACCGCCGCTCGCCGAAGCCGGTGCGGGACTGGCTGCGCACGCTCAAGATCGACGACCTCACGTCGTGGGCGCGGATCCCTGCCAACCCTGCCCTGGGCATGGAGCAGCGGATCTGCGTCCCGATCCGCTTCAACGACGAGACGCTCGCCATGATCTGGGTCATCGAGGGCGACGCGATGACCGCGTACGAGCTGGACGTGCTGTCCCGCGAGGCCGGCAACGCGGCTGCTGTGCTCTACCGCAACAGCCTCCTCCTGCAGCTCGAGGGCGGCCTGGAGCGCGAGAAGCTCCGGGACCTCGTCTCCGACTCCGTGTCGCTGCGGCAGGAAGCCAGCGCCCACCTCATCGAGGCAGACCTCCTCCGCGTCGGCCGGTCCGTGTGCGTCTTCGTGTGCTCGCTCGGCGCAGAAGGCGCGATCTTCAGCGAGCAGCTGCGCATCCAGATGGAGGGAGCGCTGCACGCGGTGCGCGCCTCCATCGACCGGCGCGAGTTCCTCTTCCTCGTACGCCCCGACCACGCCCTCTGCGTGCTGTCGGTGCGCGAGAACAGGGCGGCAGACTTCGTCTCCACCGTGCTGGAGCGGCTGGTCGAGGGCATGCGCGGCCTCGGTGCGGAGTCTGACGAGCGCCTCGTCGTCACCGCAGGTGGGGCGTACACCGATCTCACCGACGCCGCCCTCTCCTACCGCGAGGCCCTGTCCACCGCCCGGATCGTGCAGGCCTTCCCCTCCTTGGGGGACGCGGTGCACTGGGACCAGCTCGGTGCCTACCGCCTGCTGGGCCACCTCGCCGAGGACGACCTCGCCCCTGAGCTGCTCCACCCCGGAGTGCTGCGGTTGCTGACGTCGAAGTCCGCTGACGAGCGGCTGAAGCTCCTCGAGGTCTACCTCGACGCCAACGGCGACGCCACGGTCACCGCCGACGTCATGGGTGTGCACCGGACGAGCGTGTACTACCGCCTGGCGCGCATCGAGGAAGCGATGGGCGTCAGCCTGCAGAACGGCGTGGACCGACTCGGGATCCACCTCAGCGTGAAGCTGCTCCGGCTGCGGAAGGCGAACACCCAGCAGCACTCCTGAGGGTGAGCAGCGCCAGCGCGGCGCCGCCGAGGGAGCACAACGCGAGGAACACCATCGCGGCTCGCGCCCCGTCGGCGGCGACGATGTGCCCGGCCGCGGCGGAACCGGCAGCGTAAGCGCCGTACTTGATGCTCGCGGCCGAGGTCACCACCTGCGTCCGCATGTGAGAGGGGGACGAGTTCTCCCGCACCATGAACGTCGCCGAGGCGATGGGTCCCTCGACAACGCCCGCGAGCAGGATCCCGAGGGCTGCGAGGGGGAGCGTCGGGGCGACGGACACGGACAGCAGGAGCAGCCCCATGCACGTGGTGCCCGCGAGCACCAGGGTCAGCGGTTGCTGCCGCCACCCTCGAGAGGCCATGAGGATGCTGCCGAGAAGCGCCCCGACGGCGAAGGAGGCGAGCAGGGCCCCGGCAAGGGCCGGCCGCTCCCCGAGCTGCGCGGCGAATGCGGGGAAGACAACGGGAAACGCGCCCGCGCCCGCGAAGCTGAACGTCGTCGCAATCGTGGCCGAGCGCAGAGCCGGCACGGTCACCAGGTGGCGGAGACCGGCAAGGACAGCGGCTGCGAGGCGCCGCTCCGGCCCGGGCGCCGCGGAGGGCATGGGCACCCGCGAGATCGCCAGCACGGCGACGGCGGACAGGGCGAGGCACGCGGCCACCGCCGCCTCCGCGGAGACGGCGCCGGCGAGCCCTCCCGCGAGGGCAGGGCCGACCGCTGCAGCCACGTAGTACGACGCCGTCTCGGCGCCGTAGGCCCTGGGGAGCAGCTCCGTCGGGACGAGGGGTGCGATCAGCCCGGTGAAGCCTCCGGTGAGAACAGGCGAGGTCAGTCCGGCGACCGACGCCAGTACCAGGACGAGCCACGTGGGAGCGTGTCCGACGGTGCCGAGCAGCCCGAGCAGGACGCCGCCGAGGAGCAGCTGGTTGGCGAGGAAGACGCGACGCTTGTGCGCAGTGCGGTCGAGCCACGCTCCCAAGGCGGCCCCGGTGAGGAGCTGCGGCAGCGCCATGGCTGCGACGAGCCCGCCGGCGGTCGTCGGGGAGTGAGTGCGCGCATAGGCCAGCAGGACGAGGGCCACCCGGGCGGCTTCGTTGGCCAGCCGGGCGCTGGTGCTGGCGAGGAAGAGCGTGCGGAGGCCGGTTACTCGCCTGAGCGCACCGGGTGCATGCGCATCGGCGACAGGGGGTGCGGCGGTCACGCGCTCACCAGCTCCGCCATCCATGCCTCGATCTCCTCGGCCGACCGGGGGAGCGCCGCGCTCAGCATGCGGTAGCCCTCCGCGGTGACGACCACGTCGTCTTCCAGCCGGATCCCCATGCCGCGCAGGTGCTCGGGCACCAGAGCGTCGTCTTCGGCGAAGTACAGCCCCGGCTCGACGGTGAGGACCATGCCCTCCTGGTACACGCCGTCGAGGTAGGCGTGGTCCCGGGCCGCCGCGCAGTCGTGGACGTCCAGACCGAGCATGTGGCTGATGCGGTGCGCGGTCCATCGTCGGTGGCGCATGTCGTCCCTCGCGATCACCTCGTCTCCGGGTATGAGGCCGAGCTCCACCAGGCCCGCGACGAGAACCCGCATGGCCGCGTCGTACGGCACGTCGAACGCGACTCCTGGGCGCAGCTCGCGCAGTGCCGCCTCCTGCGCCTCGTACACGAGCGAGTAGGCCCACCGCTGCGCGTCGGTGAAGACTCCCGAGACCGGCAGCGTGCGGGTGATGTCTGCTGTGTAGAGCTCGCGGTTCTCGACGCCCATGTCGAGCAGGAGCAGCTCGCCTGGCCGGACGGCACCGTCGTTCCGCGTGTAGTGCACGGTGCAGGCCCGCGGCCCCGACGCGCAGATCGAGCGGTAGCCCACGTCGTGGCCCTCGACCCGCGCGCGGCGGAAGAAGGTCCCCTCGAGCCAGCGCTCGCTCGTCGCCACCGCCTGCCAGAGCTCGCGCACGACGTCTTCGAAGCCGCGCACTGTCGCATCGACGGCCTCCTGCAGCTGCTCGAGCTCCCAGTCGTCCTTGACCAGCCGCGCCTCGTCGATCCAGCACAGGAGCTCGGCGTCACGGTCCGGGTCGGAGACGAAGAGCTCCTCGACGTCCGGGTCGGTTCCCCGCACCACCCTGGCGGTTCTTCCCTTCAGCGCGAGCAGATCGCCGCGCGGCGCGACCTCGAGCAGCAACCGAGCCGCCGTGTCGGCCAGCGTCGGCCGCGCACCCTCGCAGCGCTCGCCCTCGGAAGAGACGTACCAGGTCGACTCCTCGCGGGAGTCGGGAGGCAGCTGGTAGAGCACGTCATGTCCGTCGGGATGGATCACCAGGACGGCGTGCGTTTCCTGCGAGCCTGCGAGCCAGGTCATCGCGGTCCCGGGTCGGAAGGAGTAGGAGGTGTCGTTGGCCCGGCTCTTCACGGAGGCCGTGGGGACGACGAGGAGCTCGCCGGGGAAGGCCGCGGCGAGCCGCTGACGGCGCTCGCGACGGGCGGCGCTCGCCGGGTGCGGCACGGCCGCTTCCTCCCGGCGCGGCAGCCACGCTCGAGTCATGAGCTGCCGCAGGGGCTCGGGTGGGTACACGGGGCCTCCTGCGCTCACGCGGGAGCCAGCGCGGAGGTGAGCCGACCCAGCGCGAACAGGCTGAGGTCGTGGCGGCTGCGACCGTCCCACACCAGGTCGGCGAGCGCCTCCCCGATGACGGGCGCGAACTTGAAGCCGTGACCGCTGCAGGGAGAGGCGAGCACAACTCGTGGCTGGCCCGGTGCCCGGTCGATGATGAAGTGCCCGTCGGGCGTGTTGGTGAACATGCAGACGCGCAGGGACATCACTGGTCCCGCGGCCGCGGGGAAGCTGCGCTCGACCTCGTCGCGGAGCATCTGCTCGTCGAGCGGCTCCGGCTCCCAGTTGAAGCTGTCGGGCCGTCCGGCCTCACCCCGGTGCCGGTAGCGGCCGATCTTGAAGCCGGGGATGCCGTACACCGGCAAGCCGTACCAGCGTCCCCGCTCGTTCTCCAGGTTGAACACCGGGAAGCGCTCCG
>Ga0070658_10001928_pt1 | contig 17434 bp, 9 predicted proteins | sample KBSC13metaG_FD_64664 | JGI IMG/M metagenome (GOLD analysis project Ga0070658, IMG submission 64664) | Corn rhizosphere microbial communities from Kellogg Biological Station, Michigan, USA - KBS C1-3 metaG | ecosystem: Host-associated > Plants > Roots > Rhizosphere > Soil ...
GAGATAGCGCCTCATAAAAATCTCCTGCTTGGGACAACTAATTCCGACCCAAATGACGTCGGGACGAAGTCGGCGGATCTCTTCCAAGAATTCCCGCTGCTCGGCAGGATTGAGATCGCGAAATGGCGGGGTCCGGACGCCAAGAATTCGGGCCTGTGGAAAGCGTCGGCCCAGCACCTCCCGCAATCGGTCCGCTACGCCTGGTTCCCCCCCATAGAGATAATGTGTTGTGGCTGCGAATGACTGCCGCCTGAACAGTTCGAGCATGAAGTCTGGTCCCGTTACTCTCTGCATCGTCGTCTGACCCTGCGCGTGGCCTACCCACACGAGAGGCATACCGTCAGGAATGGTCATATCGGCGTTTGCGTAAACATCGGCGAGAGCCGCACACTTCTGTGCCTCCATGATGCCGTGCACGCCGGCGACGCAAATGTAGGCTTTGTTCTGGCGTTGAAGCATCTCTTCTACCCGCTGCAACGCACGTTCCATGTCGATTGCGTCGACGCGGACGTTCAAAACGTTTGCCGCCGGATATTGCTGCTCCGAGCTCATACTCAAGCGCCTCCTGAGGTGGGAGTTGTTACGACTGGATCGAGATTTGTCGCTGCAACTTCGGAACAACTCGCCGTAAGGCGTTGGTACAACGAGAAGTACTGGTCAGAAATCCGCTGTTTTGAAAACCGGGGCAGATTTATGGGAGCGGGTCGCGGCGATTGGATCGCAGCGGCAATGGCCTGAGAGAACCTCACCTCGCTCCCCGGCCCGAGTGCAACGAACGTGCAGCGCTCGCCTGCAATTTCGCGCAAAACGGGGATATCGGAACAGACGATGGGGCAGCCCGCGAGCAGGGCTTCCGCGACAGGGAGGCAAAATCCCTCAGTCGTAGAAGGAATTACGACTGCAGAGCAGTGACGATAGCACCACTGCAGTTCCTCTTCGGAAATGCCCTCGAGCAGGAACACGTTGTCTGAAAGACCGAGGGTGACAATCAGGCTTTTAATTCTCCGAGTTTCCGGCCCGCGCATGCCTACGATCACCAGCGATATAGGTTCAGCAATTAGGCCACTTCCTAAAAGCCCTTGGAGTGCTCGCAACAGCAGAGGAATGTTCTTGTTGTGTCTGTGTTGGGCGATGGTGAAGAGGAAACGGGAGCATCCGAGCAGCTCGTCGGGAGCCGTCCCCTCCGCATTGGAAGAAGTGACGCAGTTATATATAACGGTCGTCTTGGCCGCCGCAGAGGAGGGTAGGTAACGCGGCACCGCACAAGCAGTGGCCTCGGAAACACACGTTATCGCGTCAGCATAGGCGAAGCATCGCCGCACTACAGAGCGGTGCAGTGCGGCTTTTACCCGGCCGAAGTTTTCCGGCACTTCGAATGGATAGAGGTCGTGCAGCGTGACTACAAGTGGAACTCTAAGGCCGCCCTTCATTACGGGAATCGGGTAAGTAGCGTGAACAAGATCGGCTTGAATCTCATCTGCGAGCCGCGGAAGATTGAAATAGAACCAGGTGTTCCGCCCAACCACATTGCGCGGAACAGTCGCGATATGGAGCCGCAGGCGGGGGTGGCGCGATTCATAGTCGTACACAAGCCTTCTCTGCCATGGGGCGACGACGACGTGAACTTCAATACCTTCTCGTTCCAGCAGACATTCGGCTAGATTCAGTGCATGTCTCTGGACTCCGGAGAGACCAGGGGTCGACGCGACGAGTGTGAGGAGTACCTTCACCGGAGCGCCCCCTGTTCCGCAGGTTGGCCAAGCGCTAGCGCTGGCGTTGGAAGATGTTTGGCCCTGAGCTGCCGCCACACGGGGAGATACACCAGCAGGGAAGCCATGCCCGAGATGAGCCGAGCTACGGCCATGCCCTGAGTGCCCCAGCGGCTAGTAAGCGGCAAGGCTAATGTCAACATCAAGCAACCACTTGCGAGAGTGATTAAGCTTGATGCGCGGGCACGCCCAAGCGCCAGAAGGGCGTAATTGCCCGTTACACTCAACGCGGAAAACGCTGAGGCAATTACCAGGAGAGGCAGGATATGCTCGGAGAGCTTAGCATTCTGCTCGCCCATCCAGGTCCTTAGGATGAAATGGCCAAACAGGAGTAAAGGAATCGCCTCAACTAGTACCAATCCTGCGTTGCAGACAAACGCGCGTGAGGTCGGGCGCGTTACGGAACCAACTCCAGAGTGAGTCGCGCGATGGGCAAGATGAGGAAATAGAAAATGCAATGCGGAAGCCGCACTGCCTGTGATGGGTTGGGCGAGTTGAGCTGCCAGCGAATAGGCAGTCACCGCTGCAGTTCCCATGGACAAGCCGATCAGCAGTCTGTCCACCTGAGAAAAAATGACGGCGCCAAGCGCCAGTATCCAGGTGAATCTGCCGTATGCCACAAGCGCTCGGGTTTGCTGGTGCTGAAGCGATGGCACCAGTGAGCAGAACGAGACCCTCTGCCCGACTCGCCACAACTGTAGTGCGGTTCCGGCCCCGCTAAGAGCGGCCATCGTAATGAAAATTACCTGCAGGGAAAATCCACGTGAGGCGAGTACAGCCGCGCAGACCAGCGTCAGGATCCGGACCACTGCACTGACCGTGATAGCGTCGGCATAGGACTCGAAGGCGCGCTGTGTACTAACTGCTACTGTCTCGACACTGCGAAACAGAACCATGATGCTCGCGATGAGGAAGATCTCTGCGCAAACCTGCATGCTTCCTGGTTCGGCGACGGTCACTTTCTTAGCGATCCACGGGCTGAGGACCATCCCGAGGATCATCAGAGCTGTGCCTAGCACCAGATGAATTCCTAGCGTGCACCGGACGAATACACGGATAAGTGTGATGTTCTCCGCCGCCCGCGATTTGGCGATCAACTGTGTGTTTGCGTCGCCAAATCCTGAGGCAACAATGGCTCCTATATTTACGGCGGCCACGCCAAAAGCGAAGATGCCATATCCCGAGACCCCGAGGTGTCGCAGCAGTGTGGGCGCCACACAAAGCATTGCTACTGGATATGCGGCGTAATCCAGCAAGCCGTACCAAGCGTTGTGAAGGTGCGCCCTCATCCCGCGCTCCTGTGAGCTCCAACACTCGCGCGCATCCGAGTCACCTGCGCAATGTTCGCCGCGAGTATCTTCCGTTCGTCATCGTTCGGTAGATCTCTCCATCGTGCGGAGATCAGAATCCACACCGCCCCTATAGCGATCGATAGAAGCGATATCAACAGCGCCAGCAGCGCACGCGGCGGGAACGACTTCTTCTCGGGGATGCCGGGGGAGTCAATTATCTTAACGGCAGGAATATCCTTTGCTTCTTCCATTCGCGCGGTCTCATACTGCTGCGTCAACATTTCGAAGACCGTCTCCTGTACACGTACAGTGCGATAAAGGTCGGCATACGGAACAGCAAGCCGCGGCATTTGCCGCAGAGGTGGATAGAATTCTGCGGTAGCGGCTTCTGGCCGACGTCCTGGAGTCTCCGGCACGTCAGAGACGGCGCCGCTCACTTTACGGAGCTCGCGCTGGAGCGTTGCAATCCGTGCCTCGGCTTCGCGCACCCGTACGTTGCTGTCACCGTAAACTTGTCGTAGTGAGTTCAATGTGGACTGGGCAAAGACAATCTCGCCCTGGAGACGGGCAGCCGCGTCAACCATTGCGCGAGTCTGCTCTTTTAAATCGATCGTGTTATTTCGTGTCGAATATTCGCTGAGAGCAATCTGAGCGCGTTCCAAGTCGGCCGTTGCGGTCCGAAGTCTTTGCTCAAGAAAGATCCGCTCCTGGCGCGCAGCGGAGGTGCTGGTCTTCCAGACGAGACTATTCAACTCATCCAGATAAGCCTGAGCGAGATCGCGCGCCCGACGCCGGTCACGGTCAGTTACCTTAATCGTGATGACCCCACTCTTCTTGTCGTCTTCAATATGCGTATTGCGCGCGAGACGCTTTGCCGCATCGATGCTGTAGCGCTTTCCGTACACGTTTTGGAGGTGAAACTGCTCAACGAGGTGGCCGCTGATTGTGCCACTTTGCAGGAGGCTGATGAACAGTGCCGTTGTGCTACGGCTTCCTATCAGGCCACTCGCCAGTGCAGTCAGGGGATTCAATCCCGGAGATCGACTGGCGAGCGCGAGCAGAGAAGCGCCACCATTTGTCTGCTCAGGCGGCATGATGCGTGCTGTTGATTCGTATTGTTTCGGAATCAGCAGAACAACAGCTATGCTTAGAACTACGGAGATGGCCGAAATTTTCAGCAGCAGCCAGCGTCGGACCCATAACAGTGTGATGCGGCCAGTCCACGTCGCCGTATCGCCGGTAAGAATTGTGTGTACGACGGTGTGTTCCGACCCGATTTGTACATGCACAGTCATAGTCACAGCGCCGCGACCGCGGCAGTAATGGCAATGGAAGACGCAAGTTGTGCGGTAGTGAGCAGATTTCTCCAGAGCTGTGAAGATCCGAGGATTTTCTGCGGGACGACTACCACGTCGCCAGGGTTGAGTTTGGTTGAGAGCACATCCGTGTCGAGCCACCGCCCAGAATGTCGGCCAATGATCGATCCGTTCGCACGGATTACGAAGATCTCTTTTCGATTCGCGGTGCCGCTGGCGCCACCGGCATGGCTCAGATACCAGCGCGCTGTCTTGCCTGACGTAAAAGTGAGGGCAGTCGGGTTGTACACTTGCCCGGTCACGAGCACGAACCCGGGCCGTTTCGGGATCCTAATTACGTCGCCACGGCGAAGTTCCACATCGTATTGGGTATTTGCCCACGATCCGATATCACTGCTGATATGAACCACAAGCCTGCCCGTAGCAGGTTGACTCTTGAGCTGCCCGATGATCTCGTCCTGCTGTGTCTTGATAAGTTGCAGGGTGGCCGGTGTGTCGGACCCAAGTGCAGGCGACAGCCGGGCCGCTGAGGAGCTGGTTTCGATCTGGCGAATGAGTTCCTGCCGGCTTTGCTCCTGAAGTTCACGTACCTCGTCACGAACGAGAATCGCGCCCTCAGGATAGGCACTTGCACGGAAACCTCCAGCCCGCCGCAATATGGAGCTAAGGCGCTCCCCTTCGCGCAATCCGTAACTGCCGGGGTAGGGAATCTGCCCTTCGACCGTAACAGACGATCCGATCTCGTTCCAGCCTGTAACCTCGTGGATCGTCAGAATGTCGCCTGGTTTCAATACTTCATCGGCATCCTTATCCGTGTCATTTACTGCGGCGCCAATGCGCACGTTGCGCAACTCACTTGCCACACGCTTGCCATCCACTACTGAATAGCTGGTTAGATCGGCGCTTTCGAGGTAAGCATTTCGTTTGAAGCCTCCAGCTAGTCGTACAAGTTGAGCGGTAGTCATGTGGTCGGAGAGGGGAAAGCTGCCAGGCCGCAATACCTCCCCTGTGATGGTTACCTTGGGAGCGTCAGCTTGATATCGACCGAACACACGAATAGTGTCAAAGGGCTGAAGCGGTATTTGGCTATTTCCGATAAGCACATCCGGGACGTCGAAGCTGATAATCTCTGCGTGCAAGTCTGGAGGAACAAGCCGTACGAGTTCTCCTTTCCGTGCCGGTTCAGGCAGAAGATCGCGATAGCTATGTAACACGTCTGAGAGCTGCATCCCATCTGAATACGGCAGCCGACCGGGTCGAACCACATGGCCTTCCAGGTACAACACCCGCTCGCTATATGGCAGAATGGACGAGACGCGTACACGATCGCCATCTTTCAAAGCGAAGTGCGCGATTGCTTCTTTGAGGTCTGCATTGGCGCCACTGTTAGGTGTGACCGTCAGCGTCTCCCGAGCTTTTGTGGCACTCACACGTTCCACGGTGATGTGATTGAGTGCAGCAGCCACGGTCACCCCGCCGGCGTCCTTCAAAGCGGTCTCCAACATCTCCTCGCCCGGTCGTAGTTCGTAAATCGCGGGCCGCAGAACAGCACCCGAGATACTGATTTGGCCCCCTACTGGTGGAACCAACACAGTGTCGCCGCTTTGGAACCGCGCAGAACTGGGACGTACTCCACGCAGCGTGAGCTCGTATAGGTCAGCTTCTTCAACCAGAGTTTGTCCACGCAGGTGCCGCACAACCCTAAGGGAACCAGAAGAAGTGGGACCTCCAGCTGCGAAGAGTGCGCTCAACGGAGTAGCCAGCGCACTGATGTCATAGGCACCGGGTCGCTGTACGTCGCCGACGACGTATACCCGGACGGAGTGGAGACGCGAGACCGTAACTGACAAATGAGCGTTCCGGTATTGGCCTTGCAAAGCCGACTCTAACGCTCTTTGCGCATCGCTTAACTTGAGCCCTCCAACCGTTACTGAGCCCGCCTCGGGCAGCAGCACCTTGCCTTCTCGATCTAACGTTCTAGTGAACGTCTGCGTTGTTCCGCCCCAAAGATTCAGCGTCAACGTGTCACCGGGGCCCAGGATGTAATCGGGACCAATCGGAACGTCCAGCGGTACATCGCGGGACTGCAGCCCACGCAACATTGCGTTCGAGTTAGGTGTAAAGAAATCCGCGCCATATCTTTTTAAGTGTGTGTCCGGTTCGGGTACCTGTGTGTATAGGTCCCGCATAGAACGCAAGTTGTACGGCGCGGGAATGCGTAGTACCTCAGGCCCGACATCGGGCGAAATCGGGGGCACGGTTGAACCGCTGTCCGCGCGTCTGTTGACCAAACGTTCTTGACTGACAATGCCCGAGCGTTCGGGAGGGGGATACCCTTCCTGTAGGTCGGGATGCCGTTTTTCCGCTGTGCTGCTCGAAGTTGTCGACGCTGCAACCTGAAGCCGCTGGTCGCCGTAGTGAAGGTCATCGGAGCGGGACACAGCTGCCTGTCTGAAATCGTCTGCGTTTATGTATCCTCGGGAGCGTAGGAGGTTTGTTACCCCCGCTCGAATCGCGGCGCTCTCTGCAATTTGGGAGTACAGCATCTCATCGCTGATGTCGTTGTCCTGTACTGGTGGACCGGATCGCGATAGCTCACCCGCGAGAAATTGCTTGACTTCAACAATTGTGTCGGGGTGTATCGAAAGGAGATCGAAAATCTGCGAAGCGGACAATACCAGAACATCTGAACCTGTCGGAATTGCGCCATTTCGATCGAGCGCTGGAGCAACTGGAGTTCCGTCGGGGAAGGATGTTGTATCGAAGCTCGTGGGAGAGCCATCCGGAAGTGCAGGGAGGCGTTGTTGCGACCATGTCGTCGAACCAACGGATCCAAATACAAGTGTCAGATAAAAGCAACGTCCCAGAACCCGGAGCAAGCGCGTTCGAGCGATCGCGTTTATAGAGCGGGAGCGGAAGCGCGATGTGTCAGACACTTTCATCGACGCGTTCACGGTATCGAATCGCACCGGCATGACGTGTCATGTGTGAGTCAGTGAAATGTCATTCTTTTGTTGCCTGTGTTCTCTAGATCTAATGGCATAGAGGCGATGGGTCTTGCTAGCTCGATGGCAAAGACAATCAAGTGACAAAAAGAGAACAAGTAACTGACACCTCGCGATGCGAGGCTCCGTACGCTGTGCTGTGTGCGGATGGACAACGTGCTCCGGCATAAGGGCGGGACAGCATGAGGTGGAGAAAGCCGGCGAACCGAGCATTCGTGCAGGCCGCGATAACAGCTTTTCATGAGGAACCGGAGCAAGGATTTGCGCAGCTTTCCAAGCTTCCAGTGAAGGCATGGACCACCAGTGATTACTGGCTGGAGACTAGTGGCCTCGCGCTTTATTTTTACGATCTGCTGTGCCGACGATCGATGTTAGATCTTGTGCCGGACACAACTCGAGCGCAGCTCCGTTCCAACTTGCACAAGAATAGGCGTCGAACTAAAGCCCTCTTTCGTGAATTCGTTGCGCTAAATGAATCATTTTCTGAGCGAGAGATTTCTTACGCGAATTACAAGGGGTTCACCCTTTGCCCGCATGCATCTCCACATCCGGAGTTGCGCCATCAACTAGATCTTGATTTCTTGGTTGCCTCGGCGGATTTGCCGGCGGCTCGACGCTGCCTCGAAGAACGAGGCTATAGTTTGTCCGCCGCAACCCCGAAGACATGGGAATTTAAAGCGGGTAACGATCTCGGCCGAAAACGGTGGGACAACTACACGATGGGTACATATCGATCGGTAGAGTTGCATTTCGGAATCTATCGTACCGCGCACGATCGGCTGACTATCGATGAGCGCCTTCTGCGGCTGAGTACATGGACATGGCAGGGGAAAGCCTTCCCGTCGCTCTCTGCCCAAGATCAACTTATAGGTCAGGCGCTGCACCTGTTTTCCCATTTCCGTAACGAGAGTACGAGACTGTCATGGCTGCTTGAGTTCCGCCGTCATGTATGCTGTCGCCATGACGATGCTGGATTTTGGCGTCAGATTATTAGCCTTGCAGGCACCAACCGCGATGCGCCTATTGCTTTTGGGCTGTCTATCCTCATTACGTCCAAAGTGTTCGGTCGGTTTGCTCCGCCCGCAGTTGAGACTTGGGCGCTGGAAAGTGTTCCCACCACAATCCGATCATGGGCCGACAGATATGGTGTAGAGGCAGTACTGGCCGACTTTCCAGGAACAAAGCTCTACCTCTTGCTTGAAGCACAATTAGAACTACTTGAGGGCAGGCCACCGTTGGCCATGCGTACCCGGTTGTTCCCTATTCGTCGAATGGGCTCATGCTTTTCTCGAGCCACTGCGGAATCGGTTCCGGACAAGCTGAGATGCCATGTTCGGACAGTCAAGTTTGCACTGTTTCGATTGCGCTTTCATGCCACGCAAGCGTTGCGCATCGCTATAGAACTCCCTCAATGGACGCGTTTGCTGCGCAAGTGCGCCGAATATCACAGTCACGTGACTGCTGCGCGGGAAATGACAAATCGCAAACAAGTTGATGACAAGTTTAGCGCTCCACCCCGTTAATCTTCGCTCATTCAACCTCCCGAGGTGCACGATGCTTAGTGTCTGCCGCTTCCCGCTCTTTGTCGCAATGCTCTTGGCTTACGGCCGGTTGGTTGCCGGCGCCCAAGCTCCAGGTACTGGTGCGATCAGCGGCACAGTAGTAGACCCTGATGGGCTGCCGATTAAAAGCGCATCTGTCACTGCAGTGCGAGACTCGACTCACGCGAAGCGAGTGACGATCACGAGTTTAACCGGCGAGTTCACATTTTCATTACTTACGCCGGCAACCTACACGGTCGCCGTCGAGGCGCCAGGTTTCTCACGCAGCGAATTTGGGGATCTACATGTGACGGTTAGCGAAGTCCAGTCAATTCAAATTCGACTGAGGCCTGCGGCTGTTAAGGAAGAAATCGAAGTAAGCGCCGAGTCCGTAGCCTTGGCCCAAACGGAATCTTCAACCCTGGGGCGAGCCGTCGGTGAATCGGCTGTACAGGAACTGCCACTCTCCACCAGGAACTACACGCAGATACTATCCCTCTCTCCAGGCGTGTCAGTTTCCTTGCCGGATGCGACGCAGGTGGGACGGGGGACACAGAACGTCTCCGCCGACGGCAATAAGGCGATAGCAAACAACATCCAGTTTAACGGGATCGACGCAAACAATCTGGCGCAGAACTCCGCGAAGAATGCAAATGAAGAGGTAGGAGTAGCAATTCCCGCGCCGGACACGATCCAAGAATTCAAGGTACAAACGGCAAACTTCGACGCCAGCTACGGCCGGGGCTCAGGTGCAAATGTCGATGTGGTTTCGAAATCTGGCTCCAATGCCTTCCACGGAAGTGTCTGGGAGTTTGTGCGCAATGACCTGTTCAATGCGAACCTATTCTTCGCCAAACGCGACGGTTCGCCGCGCCCCACACTGAAGCAAAATCAATTTGGCTTGAGGCTGGGTGGTCCAATCCATCGCGACCAGACGTTCTTTTTTGGCGCATATCAAGGCACACGATCAGTGAACGGTGTTGGCGGCGCAAAAACGGTCTTTCTACCGCAGCTGACGTCCGATAGGTCCGCCCCAACGCTTGGTGCCCAGTTTTGCCCGACTGCGCCGAACCGCCTGGCGGATCCTTACCTAACCTATGCAGGCGGTACACAAGTTGCCTGCGACGGATCGAATATCAATCAGGCTGCACTGGCATTGCTCAACTTCAAGCTGCCCAACGGCCAGTACGCTATTCCTAGTCCTCAGGTTCTGCTGCCCGCCGGTCCTGGTGATTTCCCGATCGGCGAATCTACGTTCGCTCCGCCCACTTATTTCAATGAGGATCAGTACACGCTGAATCTGGACCACAAACTGTTTGCTCGGGATCAGCTTGCCGGTCGTTTCTTCTATGCGAAGGCACCTACGCACGCACCGTTCTCACCGGCGGGCGCAAGTGTTCCCGGTTGGGGTAGCGATGAATCGGACAAGAATCTCATGTTCGTGGTTACGGAAACTCACATTTCGCGAAACCAGCTAGCGAATGTCGCCCGGATTGGTTTCATGCGGTTCGACGGTGCGGAGACCGTCAATAATCCGATCTCGACCGCAGCGGCGCACATGCAGTCACCCACTGGCGCTTCCGGCAACAATATCCCAGCTCCAGGAATCGCTTTCGAGGGGCTTTTCTCCATCGGCGACGCTGGCACGCCCTCTCAAACGCAACTCACAAATAGCTACATTTTGCAGGATTTTATTTCTCTGATCCATGGCAAGCACAGCGTTCGAGTCGGTGGCGAGTTTAAGCGGCATCAAGTGATGGATGCTCCGCTATACACAACCTCCGGCTATATCGACTTTCGTACCTTCAACGACTTTCTCCTTGGTCAGTCCGCTAAGCAAAACCAAAGCCCAAACGGACTCAGCAACCTGACTTTCAGTATGGGAAGCTCCGGTGTATTGCGCAAAGACGAGCGCTACATCGACGTTGCTGCATTTGCCCAGGATGATGTTCGCCTGCTTCCAAGACTTACGGTGAACGCAGGAATTCGATATGAGATCTTCGGTGCGCCTGTGGAGGCGCACGGCAGACTCGCGACGTTTGATCCGAGTATTGCGCTACCCTCAGTACCAGCATCTGGATCGCTCAGTGGGTATCTTGTCCCATCAAATTTTCCCGGAGTACCCCCACCGGGCGTACAGCGCACCTCATACGGAGGCCTTTGGCCCAACCGGTTCAGCGATGTCTCTCCGCGATTCGGCTTTGCTTGGCAGGTCACCGATCGTCCTGCGCTTGTGCTGCGGGGGGGTGGGGGTCTCTACTACAGCCGCACCTCTGCGAATACAGTGGAAGGCATTATCATCCAGCCCCCCTTCTCTACATTCGTGTTCGCATTTGGAGCAAGTAACAGTGGAGCTACCCTACAGACTCCCCTAAGCCCCCTCTTGCCTCCGGATTCAGCTTATCCACTGTTCCCAAACCGGCTCCCTAGCAGCCCTGACACTCCCGGCATAACACTCTCGGCCGTGTCACCTCACATGCACGATCAATACACAGAGGAGTTCAACCTAAATCTTCAATATGCGTTTGCACGCACCTATCTCCTCGAGGTGGGCTATGTGGGCAACCGCTCGTTGCATCAGTTCGGCTGTAATGAGTTCAATCAGGCGATTCTTGCCAGTCCGTCTGCGCCAGTGCACGGGGAGACCAGCAACACCTTGTTCAACGTATCCAATCGGCTCCCGTACGACGGCATGGCCCCCGGGTCGCTACTTTGCGGGACAAGTTATCAAGGGAATTACAACGGCCTCCAAGCTAGTCTGACTCGCCGGATTCGCCATGGTTTGCAGTTTCTAGCGAGTTACACATGGTCCAAAACGCTTGACGAACTCAGCGGTTCCGGAGGAGCCGACATCTATGACGGCTGGCTGCTTACAAACGACCAGCATAATCCACGTCAAGCATACGGCTTATCTGATTTGGACCGCTCATATCGCGGTGTACTCAGCCTGGTTTACGACACACCTTCGCCGGCTTCTCTGCCAAAGTTTGCTCAGGTCTTACTGGGCAGCTGGCGCTTATCCACGATCGCTGCCATTCAATCTGGAACCCCACTGACCGTTGCCGACAGCAACGCAGGTCTCGTCTACGGAAATTATGAGACGCGTGCACAGGCGCCGACGCGTAACCCATATACACCGGGTGCACTCTTTAGCCGGGTGCAGCGTGGGAATGCTTACCTTGATGCTGGTGCTTTCCCATCAGCACCTATTGCGCCGTTCGGCACTGGTGCGTTTGACACCGACTTCGGCAACAGCAGCGTAGGCTTTCTCCGCGGCCCTGGTCAACGAAACATCGACTTTGCCGTGACACGGGTCTTTCCGCTAAAAGAAACGAGGGCTGTGCATATTCGCGCAGAGTTCTTCAATCTGACGAATACAACCAATTTCGCCAATCCTGACACCAACCTGGCCCATGGTCCGTCGTTTGGTGTAATCCAAGGAACCTCTACTAATCCGCGAATTGTTCAGTTCGCGGCAAAGTACATGTTTTAGGACCATCCGACATGACTGTCCAGGAACTCAAGCAGGCTCATCAGCGAGCAATAGCGGTTCCGCAAGCAGATTTGGGTGGCGCTCACGTCGAACTGAAGCATCGAGCAACATACTACCCACTCGGATTTCCGCTTGAAATCGCCACGTCTTCGGAGGACGTTCTACGTGCAGCAAAAGAAACGTGGCAAGGATACAAGCCGTTCTTCAAATCGTGGCCGATGCAGCTGAGAATTGTTCGCAACGAAGCCAAAGGTCCGGAGTGTCCTCCGCATCCCAAATGCCGCATTGAGCATCATCTCGTCACGAACATTGCCAATGCCGACAACTACATTGTCCATGACATCAGTCAAGGTTTTAGCTATGGCTGTGTGTCGGCTAGCGCACTCGCATCTCCGGGCTACTTCCGCCACTTCTACCTCGAATCCACCGCTCTCTGTCATATCGCAAATCGCTCCGCAACTCCGATTCATGCCGCATGCGTGGAGCTGGACGGTCGAGGTGTCCTGCTTTGCGGCGACTCCGGCGCAGGCAAATCGACACTTGCCTATGCATGCGCCAAGGCAGGGTGGGCGTATATCACGGATGACTGCAGTTTCCTGATCAACGATCGCACCGACCGCCTCGTGACCGGAAACTATCTTCAGATGCGTTTTCGCCCTGAAAGCTCGCGATTCTTTCCGGAGTTACAAGGTTGTGAGATCACCGACCGTGCGGGAATAGGTAAGCCGTCGGTCGAGATGCGAACCGAGCCGGATGGACAGATCAAGAGGGTCGCCGCGTCGCGTATCAGCTACATCGTGTTTCTTAATCGCTTTGGTCCCCGATATCAGGAACTGGATGTGTTCCCGAAGGAGGTAGCGCGCCGATTCATCACGCAAACCCTCTTCAGTCTTCCAGAGGTACGTGCTGTTCAGGAGACGCGCATCAATACTTTGCTTCAGGTAAAAGTTCTCGAACTCAGGTACCACGAGCTTTCGTTTGCCGTATCGCGGCTCACCCGCCTTGTCCGCGAGGATCGCTAATGACCAGTACCAGCGCGGCGAGTATCGAACCAGCTCGGTTTCCGGATCGGCACCGGCTGGGCCATTCCTTCTGGCGATTCTTCTTTGTCTGCCTGTGTTTTGACCTGGGCTTTGGTCTGTACTTCTTCCTGATAAACCTTTATTTGGCGGAGATGCATTTCGGCACGAGGGCGATTGGCCTTATCGCGGGAGCTCTGACGATCGGAAATGTTGTGGCCACAATCCCGACTGGCCTGTTGGCTCGGCGCACCGGTCTTCGACCACTGCTGCTCTTTGGCTTTGCAGCCGCTCCGCTGCTGGCTGCAGCTCGCGGATTTGCGGATCTGCTGGCAATACAAATCGGGCTCTCGTTTCTCCAGGGCGCCGCAATGTGTAGCTACACTGTATGTTTCCCGCCGGCCTTGGCGCGTCTTACAACCAACGACAACAGGACCGCTGCTTTCAGCATCACCTTTGCGGCCGGTATTGGATCGGGCGCGATCGCTGGGTTGGCCGGCGGCTGGCTCCCCGGTTGGATTCAGCAAGTGGCAGGAGCGCACGGTGTCGCCTCCGCCATGCGTACCGTCCTGCTGCTGGCGTGCTTCATCGCGATTTGCGGCATACTGCCACTACTTCGGCTCACTTTTCCCACCGCCACAGAAGAACGGTTTGGCCAAGACAGCAGCTTGCGCCTTGGCAAGTTCCTAATCCCATTCCTGATCGCGGTCGCCATATGGAACTTTGCTACGGGAGCATTCGCCCCGTTTGCAAACCTTTATCTCTCGGGAGTACTGCACGTCCCTCTCACCCATATCGGCCTGATCTTCTCGAGCTCGCAGTTATTGCAGGTCCTGGGTGTCAGTAGCGCACCTTTTCTCTACAGGGTGCTCGGCAAAATACGAGGCATCGCATTGCTGCAGTTCGCCGCGGCTGTTTCTCTACTGGCTCTTGGCCACACCCGTCAACTTCCGCTTGCGATAACGGTATACCTGCTGCTGATGTGCTTCCAGTACACCTGCAGTCCAGGTATTTACAGTTTGGCGATGGACCGTACCGACGTTCATCTGCAGTCATCCGTTTCTGCGTGGCAGAATTTGATTAGCTGCATCTTTCTGGCGGCGGCGGCAGCCCTGGCCGGAGCTGTCATTGCTCATTTTGGTTACGCTACCCTGCTGACGAGTGCCGCTGCTTTGGCACTCGTCGCCGCGATGTGCTTCATCTCCATCGACTCCAAATGGTTCACTGTCCGCTCCCGCGAGCGCTTAAAGCCTGAAGCTCTACTGGAGCCCGTCACGCCCGAATAGCCTTATCGCCTCTGGCTGTTGCACGCCACAGATGTATCGCGATATCCTTCGCATCGCAGGGAGACCATTCTGCAAGGAAGAGATTGTCTTTCAGTATTAGGAGCCGATAATGCCCGGGGTGCCACTCGAACGTCGTAGATTTATCGAAAATCTCGGGGCAGCAGGGTTCGCCTGCGCACTCCAATCTGCTTTCAGCGCGCATGCTCATGCCAGCATAGTCCATGAGATCGCTACGGGATCTCAGGTAGCCGAAACCCTTCCTAAAGAGAAGATCCGGTTCGGCGTTTGTGGAATTAGTCATGACCATATTGTCGGTATGACCAACGCTATCAAGCGGGGAGGTGGCGTCCTCACGAAGGTGTGGGGAGCCGAGCCGGACAAGATTGCTTCCTTTCAGAAGCGGTTTCCTGAGGCGCAAATCGCGAAATCGCAGGACGAGATCGTCCACGATTCAAACATTCAACTTGTGCTCAGCTCGCAAATTGCCAACGAGCGCGCCCCTCTCGGTGTTCGGGTAATGAAGGCAGGCAAAGATTTTCTCTCGGATAAACCCGGAATTACCACACTGGATCAGCTAGCTGAGGTGCGGAAGACTATTGCTGAGACGAAACGGATATACGGAATTCTGTATTCCGAGCGTCTTGAAGTTCCTGCTGCAGTCAAAGCAGGGGAACTGGTCCAAGCCGGCGCGATCGGCAAGGTCATTCAGACCATCAATATCGCACCGCATCAGATAGTACAGAATGCCGGGAGCACCGCAGGGAGCACAGGACCTAATGGCGGGCGGCCCGATTGGTTTTGGAATGAAGTCCAGTATGGAGGAATTCTCTGCGACATCGGCTCACACCAGGTCGACCAATTCCTCTACTACACCGGTACGCGAAAGGGTGAAGTTGTAGCCTCCCAAATCGCAAATGTGCGGCATCCGGAGCATCCGCACTTCCAGGACTTTGGAGATATGATGCTGCGTGGCGACAACGGTTTCGGCTATGTTCGGCTCGATTGGTTCACCCCGAAAGGCCTGGGCACATGGGGCGATGGACGCCTCTTTATCCTGGGTACGGACGGCTACATCGAAGTTCGTAAGTACACCAACGTTGCCGTCAGCAAGAAAGGCAACAACCTCTTCATCGTTGACGCGAAGGAGGCACGGATGATCGACTGCTCCAGTGTGCCCCTCCCGTTTGGCCCACAGTTCGTCGATGACGTCCTGAACCGTACCCACACCGCGCAGGATCAGGAGATGTGCCTTCTCGCGGCTGAGCTTTCCATTAAAGCGCAGCAGAAAGCGATTCGCGCTCACGTTGATTGGGAAAGCAAGTCCTAGCGAATACAGCCGGCGCTATCACACGGTCCAACCTACGTCATATCTCATCCTTAGCGTGCTAAACCGCGGGAGCCGATTCCGATAACGACATTCTTCGGTTACGTCGGCTAAGGGTCATCGCGAGCATGCTGACCGTCTTGCCTGTGCCTGGTGCATAGCCGAGGAACAGTTATAGTGGATGCTGATCGGCTCGCTTCCCGCCACGTCTTTGCAGCGGACAGCGATCGCCTGGTCAGATAGATGCGTTTCCTACATTGAAAGGACTCCTACTTTTGTCTTCTGCGTCCATCATCCGTCTTGCAATCTTTGTCCTTGGTGTCCTGCTTACCCATGCCAGCTTCTCGCAGACGGCCCAGCGGCCCAGTAGCCAGGAGCTGCACGACGCTGCCGGGGATATAGCTTCCGATCCAGGCAGCGTCGATAGATCGCTCTCGCCCAGTTTTACCCACAAAGATGTTCAGGCAGCGATGAGGAAGGTTGCGGATTGGGAAGTCGCGCACATGGAACCTAAGTTTACGCAGGACTGGACCTACGCCCCCCTTTATAGCGGGTTACTCGCTGCCTCCAGCACGCTCGGCGATCAGAAGTACCACAATGCCGTCCTGAGTGTTGCGCAGGACAAGTTCCGTTGGGCTTTGCTGCAGGGGCGCTATGAACACGCGGACGACGAGGCAATCGGCCAAGCTTACGAGGCGCTATATCAGGAGAAACGCGACCCTATTCGCATTGCGGCCGTAAAGGAGAACTTCGGTCAGGTGATGGCGCGGAAGGATGATCCCAACAAGGATTTGTGGTGGTGGTGCGATGCCCTGTATATGGCGCCCCCCTCGCTGGCGATGATGAGCAAACTGACAGGTGACCGCAAGTACCTGGACTTTATGGATCAGGAGTGGAAGCTGACGACCCAACATCTCTACGATCCTGAGCAGCGACTTTTCTCGCGCGATGGCACCTTTCTGGATAAAAAGGAAGCCAACGGCCAGAAACTATTCTGGAGCCGCGGGAACGGATGGGTGCTCGCCGGGACAGCGCGTGTACTCTCTTCCATGCCCAAGGACTATCCGGCTCGCAAGCAGTATGTGCAGCTCTTTACGGAAATGGCGGACCGCGTCGCGAGCCTGCAACCAGAGGACGGCTTGTGGCGCATGGGGCTGCTCGACCAGACCGCCTATCCCACCGGTGAAGTCTCCGGCACTGGCTTTTTCGCATATGCATTGGCATGGGGTGTAAATAACCATCTGCTGGACCGTGCAAAGTACACACCTGTCATCCAGAAGGCCTGGGCTGGGATGCTTCAGCACGTGTATCAGGACGGAAGGCTCGGGCTCATCCAACCGATCGGAGCGGCGACGGGGGCGCTGCAACCGGGCTCAAGCTGGGTCTATG
>Ga0070658_10001929_pt1 | contig 17425 bp, 16 predicted proteins | sample KBSC13metaG_FD_64664 | JGI IMG/M metagenome (GOLD analysis project Ga0070658, IMG submission 64664) | Corn rhizosphere microbial communities from Kellogg Biological Station, Michigan, USA - KBS C1-3 metaG | ecosystem: Host-associated > Plants > Roots > Rhizosphere > Soil ...
GAAGTTCACGTCGGCCATCCCGTTCGCAGCCAGCTGCGTCAGCACGGACAGGTTATAAACGCCCGCCGTGTCGTTGTAGAAGGTCAGCATGTTGCTGAAGCTGCCGCTCGTGTTTCCGTCCGTCAGCGGGTCTGGCGACTGGTAGTTGATGTACGACGTGCCAGTTGCAGTCGTCGCGTTGTGAACGGCCGTGACGTCCACATTCGTGGAACCGTCGACGACCGTGATAGTGGCCTGAGCCGCACTCGCGCTCGCCAGGGCCACAGCACCGGCAAGTGCCAAGGATAAAGTACGCATTCCTGTTTCTCCCTCGTTACGCCGTCGGGTTTCGCGCCCCCACAGTATGGTGCCGGGCTGCATCGCGTTAATGACCGGGTAACCATTTTGCTCCACCGTCGAGAGAGGTTTCTTCCAGACAATTGTCCCGCAAAGGAACAAACTCGGATGAATCGTGCGTTTCACACGGTGAGTTGAGGCTCAAAAATAGAATCTGACCGTAGCGGCCCGGCGATTGAGGAGTAAATTAACCAAAAGGTTAGGTCTCAGAGGTCGCCGACTCAGGCGGCGAACCCTAGTCGGCCGGATGCGAGCATCAGGTAGGCAGGAAGTCCCTCTTCCACGAAAGCATATCGCGAACTTCCCTCGTCGACCGGTACGACTAGACTTTCCGACCGCGACAAGTCGCTAACGAACGCCTCAACGCGATTGGTTTGCCCGCTGCCGCCCAGAACAGTATTCAGATTGAACGTGCCCCCTTCGTGGAGGCCCGCTGTCGCCAGCTTGATCACCAGAGCCGGCTCCTGCTGCAGCCACGCTCGCACAGCATTGACCGTTCGCTCCGATAAACGCGTTTCCATGTCCATCAAGGCTCGCTCTATGGCGTACTCGACATCGCTCAGATCGACGATCGTTCGGCGCGATGTCGCGGCGCGCAGGCTCGCATGGTGAGCGATGAGCCGAGTCAGGTAGGGCCGCCCGCGCGCGAGGCTGATGATCCGCTCCTTTGCCGCGGGCTCAAAACTGATTGCGGCGTGCCGCTCGCCGAGCTCAATCAGTTCCGCGATCTCGCGATCGCTCATGGCCGAGAGCGCAAGTCCAGCAACATTTCGGCGGATCGACGGCGAGTGGCCAAGAAGCATACTCAGAGTCTGAGCCACGCCCGCAATCACAAGCTGGACTCTTGCGGCTGTGTCAGAAAGGTTCTTCAGCAACTCGACCACATCCCGGTGGAACTCTGGGTTTTCCGTACGATCGAACTCATCGAGGATTACCAGCACTCGCGTACCGACGATGCTAGACCAGAGTCGGCTCAGCTGATTGGGACCGACGGCTGACTGCGGCAGTAAGTCTGCCATCGTACCTGAAGGCCGAGACTGAGCTTCCGACGCGTCCAGCGCGCCCGCGTAAATGAGCGGAATCTTGGCACTGACGCTTCTAAACAGTTCGTCAAAGGTCGTGTCGGCACCGCAATTCTCGCGAACTACGAGATAATCGGCGTCTTGAGCCAGTTCTGCGAACACTCCGAGAAGGGACGTTTTGCCGATGCCCCGCTCTCCATAGAGCACTACGTGGACGCGATCGTCCTCAACCCCCTGAATCAGGTCGCGCAGAGGCCCGGTCCGTCCCGCGAGCATGCTCCGGGAGGAGACCGGTTGAGACGGAACGAACGCTTCGCGAACCTGGGGACCGACGCCGTCGTCGTCTGAACGGTCCGTCGCGAGCATCTTGAACCGAGGGCGAGCAGAATCGTCCTCCGACCTTCGACGACGAAAGGGGACGCTGAGGTGCATTGGCTCGGAGGCATCGTATCCATCGGAACGCCGGCCACCGAACAGGTTGCGAACGGCTGAAATCATGCTCACGAATGGGGTATCCTTGCGAACGGCCTAAGACCTAAGTTGGCTAAACGGCTTCAATACGAGAAAAGTGTAAACAACCACCGCTGCAATAATTGCGACCGCCAAGAGTTCCTGGTCATTGTTGCCGAGATAGTTGGCGAGCGCGCAGCCGATCGCAGGCGGGATGTACTGAAGCATGGAGTCCTTCGCGGGTCCGGGCGATACCGACCGTTGCAGGAAGAGCACAACGAGCGCGGCAAACATGCCTACCGTCACCCAATCGAACACTGTTACCATTCCTGCACCTTCCGCGCGTTTCGAAGAATAGCCTACAGTCGAAACAGAGGCTTAGCAAAGCCCGGGGCCGCACTCCGCCGAGTGTGTCCATCGGCGGGACAAGGCCGCAGGGAGGGTTGTCATTCGAAGCAGGAAGGATAACTCGAGACGAACAGCGGCTTCGCAGGGCAATTCGATCGTGCCAAGGGACGGCCTCTCCGGAGGCGCAATTCAGCATGCGGATGCCGGGCGCATGTCCGACGCAGCCATGATCATGGACTTGTCGTCGCTTTCCCTGAAGGTCGTCGAATGCGCCGCGATCATTGGCACCGGCCTGGTTTTGCTGGCCTTCCAGGGAAGCGATTTCCCGACATCGATGGTTCACGATCACTACCGCGTCATGGCCTTTGGTACCCTGCTGTACCTGACGCTCGCGACGGCGGTCGGCGCATATGACGTCGAAACCCTGTTCGTTCGGCGCCACCGTTTGACGTTGATCGCCCGGAGTTGGGGCATCACTGCGATATTCCTCGTCACCCTGGGCTTCATATTAAAGGCTTCGGCCCAAATTTCTCGCGAATGGGGACTCGCCTGGTTCTTCTGCACGGCCGCGGCCTTATGGTGCGCGAAGACGCTATTCTCCGCGCTGCTCAATCGCACTAAGGCAAAAGGCGTGTTCGACGTCCGGACGGCGGTGTTCGGAGGAGGTGAGCAGGCCCAAAGGCTCGTGAATTATTTGAGCAAGCGAAGCGACCTTATGATTCGACTCATCGCACGCTACGACGATCGAACCGACGGACGCGACCAAGAATTGCCAAGGAAGGGCGGCCTCGCGGCACTTTTGAGTTCAATCCGCGCCGGCGAAGTAGATCAGGTCATCGTTGCACTGCCATGGTCTTCCGAAATGCGAGTCCAGGAAGTCGTCCAGCAACTTGCGCTCACGCCAGTGCGAATCCGCCTGTCTCCCGACCTCGTTGGCTTCGCGTATCTCGATAAGCCCCAGGCCTTGCTTGGCGGTCTCCCGGTCCTCACATTATTTGACCGCCCAATCTCCGGCCTGGATCAGGGGCTCAAGTGGATCGAGGATCAGCTGCTCGCGTGGGGACTCGTAATCGCACTTTCGCCCGTGCTTGCGGCAATTGCGGTCGCCATCAAGCTGGACAGTTCGGGGCCCATATTCTTCACGCAGGAGCGTGAAGGGTTCAACGACCGACGCTTCAGAGTCTTCAAGTTCCGTAGCATGTCCGTTGATGGTTGCGACACCGATGACATTCGTCAGGCCACCGAAGCCGACCCCCGCGTCACTCGCGTGGGAGCATTCCTGCGCCGGAGCAGCCTCGACGAATTGCCTCAGTTGTTCAATGTGATTTCCGGAGACATGTCTTTGGTCGGGCCGCGGCCACACGCTCCGTCGACCAAGGCGGGCCAGCGCTTGTTCCGCGAAGTCGTCAGCACCTACGCGTCCCGGCATCGCGTGAAGCCGGGCATCACCGGGTGGGCCCAAGTCAACGGATGGCGAGGCCCCACCGATACCGACGAAAAGCTTGAGAAGCGGCTCGAGCACGACTTGTATTACATCGATAATTGGTCAGTGACGTTCGACTTCCGGATCTTGGTGCGCACTCTCCTGGTGCCTATCCGGGGCAAAAACGCCTTCTAAATCCAGAAACTAGCTTGGGTGTGAGTTCAGGTGTCGGGACGTCGCGCTTAGTCGCGAGTCCCGCTTTGAAACACTGATTGCAGCTAAGTATCGGATAAATTTGGACTCAAACCTTGCGAAACGTTAACGCGAAGTTTACCAATGCCGAACGAGCTCGTGTCCGCTGGGGGTGCGAGTCGTAACAGGGTAGAGGTGAATCCATGCGTAGCTCAGTATTCGCATTTGGAGCGATCTCGCTAGCGGCTTCGCTGGCAATCGCGACTCCCGCGTCGGCGGCCGACTCCGTGACAGTCGTGCCGCCATGCAGCAATCTTACGGACGGTGTCGCCAGCAGCTGCCACTTCAGCGGCAATATCGCGGACGTCAACAACCCCGGTCATTCGGCGTACACCCAGACGGAGACCGCGTATAATGCGTATGCGCCGACTCAGGGCTGGCCCGCCGATCTGACACTGGTCCCGCTTACGTCGCTCGACGGCGCCGGGACGTCGGGCGGAATCACTGTGACAGGCGCCAACGGATCGTTGTCCGGTACGTTCACTCTGGCTGCCGGTGTGGATCTCGAATATTATGCCGTGAAGGCGGGCAATCAGTTCATCCTTTATGAGTTCACCGGCGGACCGGGGACCTACGACTGGAGCACTGCCGGCCTGACGAACAGCAAGGGCGTGCAGCTCGGCCTCTCGCACATCGTGTTCTTCGGAACGATGGGTGGGGTTCCGGAACCCGCCACTTGGGCGATGATGCTGCTTGGTATCGGCATGATCGGTTCAGGCGCCCGCCGCCGGCGTCAGAAGCAGGCGCGTTCGCTCGTTCTTTCCTGAGCGTCGCCTAGTCTGACCATTAGATATGTGCTTTGTTGAGGTTCCTTTAGGACCTGCAAAGTAACAGAAAGAAATGTTTGTGTTTAAGCGGCTGCAGCTGATGATCGTCATCAGTCTTGCAGCCGCTTTCTTTTTTGTTTCCACCAGTCGGTTTAACCAAGAATTACCTAAGCTAATCGGCGAGGTCGGAAACTATTTAGCAAGAACTTCGGAATACTTCCCCGGGCAATCAGGTCGGACTGCGCTGCTTCGCGCATCGACGTCCGACAAACGCCCGGGGGGTTCGATGGCCACGATTACCGTTTCAACGAGCGGACAACTTCAGACTGCCCTATCTTCGGCGCACGCGGGTGATACGATCCTGCTCGCGGCTGGAAGTTACGGTGATTTCGCAGTCACGAATCTCTCCTTTTCTTCTCAGGTGACCATTGAATCCGCCGATCCCACACATCCGGCGGAATTCAGGACGATCTGCATTTCGGGTTCGCAAGGCCTGACGTTCGAGAACCTTAATGTGCACTTCACACCTAACGCCACAACAGTCGCCTGGAATAGTGCAATCGAAATCCAGAGTTCCTCGTCGATCATATTCTCCCACAATGAAATCGTCGGCGGTCCCTCGGTCAACGGGGTCCTTCCGACGGCAACGACGCTCGATTCGACCCAGGATGTCATCGGACTTCCTGCTGCCCGTGCAGCAACTATTGCGCACTCCACGGGCGTCCAGTTCGTCGACAACGAAATCAACACGTTCGATCGGGGTATCGTTCTACAAGATGTGACCGGCGTAACGATCACCGGCAATGACATCCACGACCTGCGACGCACGCCAATCGACGGCGGAGATGTCTCTCAGACCGTGATTTCGGGAAATTACCTTCATGATCTGCATCCATGGAACTGGGGATCGGGCGACCACGCCGACTTCATCCATATCTGGACGGTGCCAACCTCGCAGACCGGCGCAAGCTCCGGGCTAGTTATCAGCGACAATTATCTCGCCCAAGGCAGCGGAACATCCGTTCTGGGCATCTACCTGGATGACAACAGCAACGGCCTGGGATTCACCAACACACAGATCACGGGCAACGTCATCTACAACGGCAATGCCCAAGGTTTTCGTCTCGAAAACACCGTCAACAGCACCGTCGATGGAAACGTTCTTCTCGAATCATCAGGCGAGTTGAAAAGCGGGCCGACCATCGTCGTGCGCGACGACGCCACGGGTCTGTCGATCACGCACAACATCATCAGTGGTCTCGATCGGACCGGCCTGACGGGCGATTCACGCGGAAACGTTCTCGTTCAAAGCGTGGACTCCGCGCTCGCGAATTTCTCCGGTATCCTTGAGGGAACACCGCTCACCTGGCTGGAAGCGATGCAAATCCGCCAGCACCTGACCGGTCTCACCACGACCTTCAGTATCGCGCCCGGCAGCGACGCGGGCATCGATCTGACGGTCACGACGTCGACCACGGACACCACCGGAACGACGTCGGGGACGACCACCGGTGGGACGACCACCGGTAGCACGGGGGGCACGACGACCTCTTCGGGCGGCGATACTGGCGGGACCACGACGAACAGCGGCAAAGGCTCCGGCAATCACGGTAGCACGAAGGGCCACGCAGTGCAGGTTGCACGCGCCACAGATACGTTAACGTCGTCAACGACGAAAACCGTTGCGGCGATGACCGACAAGGTCACTGCTACGTCAACGTCAACCTCGACATCCGACTTGCACTTCGTGGAGTGGTCCTCACACGGTCTTTCTCAAAATTCCGGGCTGCATGCGTCTTTCGAAGCGAAGTTCGGGCTCAGCCATGTTCCAAGTGAAGCATTCCCGCTCGCATCCTATGCTCCGACTGCCCTGCAGCACGCGGTGGACTTGACGGGTCACGCATGGTTGCACGACCTAATTAATAATCCGCACCACGATTATTTGTTTTAGCCACCGCTTGCTGAGCGGGATTCACCCGAATCGCCGCTTCAGGCGCCGTGCTACAAGTGACGGTCGTCGAACCGCGCGCTGCACCAATCGAATTGTTTCACGAACTCGCCCAAGATCATTGATCGGCACTTCAAGGAGCTCGGGCCAGAACGACCGGATCACCGCGATCATCCATCGGTTTGCGCGTCGCCACTCCGCCGGCAGTTGGAGCATCCGCGTAAAGACCTCACGCGAAATCAACGGGTATGCGTGCGAAGGACCGATCGATCCATAAGTCTGGACTGCAAACCAGCAACTCAGCCGAAGCTCGAGATAGGCGAGATCCAGCTGAAGGAGCGGGTCACGCGTCGGCAGAGTATCGAACCAGTTCGCGACAGCCTGTTCGGCGGCGGGATCGGCCGGCAGGGCCAGTCGCGCATATAAGTCGCGCGCGGTCAGCGCAGCGTCGCCATCTCCTGGCCTCCAATAGAATCCTCTGCCCACCTCCCCCGCCGTCCCGCCAATGCGGAAGTCGAAGTCGTCAAGTTGCTGAACGCCCTTGTACCGATAGCGATGCTCGCCGGCGCAATAGCCGGTACGCGCCATCCATTGCTCAGCTTCGGCGTCCGTGACTTGGGGGAACGGCAGAATTCGAAGATTCAACCCAAACCGACGAGCAAGCCGGCTGCTGATCAGGCGATCTCGGGCCGCATCGGCATCTGACAGACAGAAAAAGACGGCGGAGCTTGCCCATTCCCGTGCCGTCGCCAGCAGAAGGCGTGTCTCATGACCTCCCGTAAGCGCTAGGCATGACGGCCCGGACGTCAGAAAGGTCCGGGTCCCTTTCCGGATCGAAGATCCAAGTCGCTCCGCCGCCGCCGGACCGTCGGAATTTTGTTCGATGTCTCGAGGCCAGTGCCGGTGCGTCGTCCAATCGGCAAGGTCGATATAGAAATTGGCAAGCAAGCGCTGCAGTCCGCGATGCGGCGTTAGGCCGGCAGGAAACCACCCTCCTTCGAGAAGGCGCATGCGGTCAAATAGAGCCGCGTCAAACCGGTCCGCAAACTCGTCTTCATCGTAGATTGCGCCGGCTGTGGAGCCAGCGACTTTTCGCTCCTTGTCGTAGACGAGTGGTAAGGATCCGGCAGCATCGACATACACCCGCTTGACTGGCCCTGAAGTCAGTACGAACACATAGCGGCCACCGTAGCGATAGACTGTTTCTTCGATCCAGCGTTCGAGTTCGTCTAGTCCCGCAGGAGGTTCGGTGACCTTCCGTTCGTCGAGAACGAGGCAGCCTTCCGTGAAGTCGACAGGATCTCCGATGAAAAAGCCAATCGTGCGGCCATCGGCAGTCTGACATTGGATGACGCCGAGGCCGGGCGCCGTTGCAAGATAGATGCCTTCAATTTCATGCTCGATCCAGCTTCCCCGGAGGGGGTGCGGCTTCAGGGTCGTGGCTTCGGACGCGTTCATAAGGATGAATTGACCGAGAATCGCGTGCGGAAAATTCACCACCTGTGCACTCTTCATCTGCTAACGGGCCTCGCTTCCGGTAAGGCTCGCACATCCGGTCCAGGAAACGAAGTCCGAAAACATGCGTAACGATCCGAACGGTTCCGCTTCAGTATGCAGATGCAGACGGGATCGCGGTCCCCATCAGGCCGAAGGGCTTTAGCTTGCGCACCGGCGGAACCTTCTACCTCTCGGCATTGATCGTCGCGCAGGCCGCGGCACTCGTACGATATGTCACCCTCGCCCGCCTACTTGGACCCGAGCAACTCGGCATCGCGGTCATTATCGTTCTGACGGCGCAATTGCTCGATTCGATCACGGATGCGGGAGCCGACCGGTTTCTCATTCAAGACAACGACGGCGGTACACCAACGGCCCTGGGCCTAATACACTCGGTTGCAGTCATGCGAGGGATTAGCATTGCCATCCTGCTCCAAGTCTTCGCATCCCCGGTTGCAACCTTCTTCCGAATTGAAGGCCTCGCGCCCGCACTCCGAATTTTTGCAATTGTGCCCCTTATCGGCGGGTTTACGAATTTCCACTTTCGCCTAGCACAGCGCCAGCATGACTTCGCACCGGAAGCGATACTGCGTATTCTCAGCGAACTCGCCGGTCTCGCTGGCACTGCCATCGCCGCGTATGTGATCCGCGACTACACCGCGATCCTTTACGGGCTTTCGGCGCGCGCTCTAACGGCAGCGTTCACGTCCCAATACCTTGCTAACGGCTCATATCGGTTTGCATATTCTCCAGAACTGGCTCGGCGCTTGGCAAAATTCAGTGCTCCGTTGGTCATCAGCGGACTGGTGATGTTCATTGGGTCTCAGTCTGATCGGGTTGTCATCGGCAATACGCTCGGACCAAAAGTTCTAGGTCAATATTCGGGCGTCTTCCTCCTAATCATGTATCCTTCCGCGATGGCGCAGCGCTTTCTATCAGGAACGTTGCTGCCAAAGATTAGCCAAGCAGAAGATCGAGATCATTCCACCCGTGAACTCGAAAGCATTTCGATCCTGGTCAGCACCTGTATGCTTTGCGGCTTCGTCCTGGTGGCGCCGCTCGCGATACCGATTTTGTACGGTCCCGCTTTCAAAGTCGGGATCGGGGTCATCGGACTTATCGGAATACTCCAATCAATCCGGTTCCTGCGTTTTTGGCCGGCACTGGAAGGCCTCGCCTTTGGGGCAACCGCAACCGTCATGGCGAGCAACGTCGTTCGCGTCGCGTCGCTTCCGCTCGCCATCCTGGCAGTGAACCTTGGAGGCGATCTTCGGTGGATTCTCGTGAGCTACATCGCAGGCGAGTTGATAGCGCTCTTCGTTGGAATTGCGGGCGTAAACCGGGCGACAAAGCGAGCCCGCACGTTCGGCTTCGCTAGTTCGCTGTGGTTCGCCGGCCTCGCGCTAGCGGTCGCGTGCGCAGTCGAAGGATTCAGCCAACACCTCCTGCTATTCGCAGGGATGTCGGCTGCACTTTCTTTCGCTTTCGCTGTATGGATCATGGTGCGCGCTCGTTACGCGCTACCGTCCTTGATCGAACTCGTCGTTCCCAAAAGAGCTCACACCTGAGTACGCTGTAGGCACACCGTGGTAACGCCATCGGTCCGTGCGGCCAGCTCGATCGCGACATCTTGCGGAATGTCCTTGTAGACACCCCGGGTCACACCGCGAGCTTCGGTGGCTGTGTGAATCGGCGTCAGCCCCAATTTCCGCATTGGCGAATCCGGCTCCGATCGCGATCCCAGATAGGTAATCGCGTAGCCGTTGCTGAGCAGAGATCGCAGGACCGGCTCGAGATGATCGTCTTCTGCATATTCCCAGCTATGCGGCTCGAACAGGATGCAATCCGGCGCCTTGTCGAAACCGGGGTCTTCGCGCAGCTTCTTGGCGAGGCTTCCTAGGATTTGAACTTCGTGACCCTCAACATCCATGCGAATGAGATTCACCGACGGCGTAGCACTTTCGAGGAAGTCTGACAGGTCCAGGCTCGGCACTTCGATCTGCTCGATATATTTGCGGTTGCCCATTCCGCGGCTGACCTGCTTCTCGTCATCGTCCGCCTTGCTCCGGACGACGCTGTTGAGGTTTGCCCGTTCTGCAATCTGGAAAAAGATCGAGCCCGACTGGTTGGAGATCGCAGCAGCGTGGACTTGCGACTTCGGCGCCGGACGGTTCAGTTCCAGGTTCTGGCGAAGAATGGCGACGTTGCGCGGGTCGGGTTCGACGGCGTGAATGAAGCCGGTGGGACCGATGATCTTGCCCTCGATGCCAGCATAATAGCCGATGTTTGCACCGATATCGAGAACGGTGTCGCCGCTCCGCAAGACATTATGAAGGATATAGTACTGATCGAGCTCACGATGGCCATAGACACTGAGGCCCTTGCCGATGCCGGGCACTTGGATCGGCACCACCATGTTAAAATCGAAGACCTTTACCGTAAGCAAAGATTTGCGAAGGATATTCTTGGCGATCCGGTAACGGATCCTGTTCGGCAGACGATTCAGTGGAAGAAGGCTCTGCATATAAGACTGTCGGCGTCGGGGCGCAGAAGCTGCGCTTGCCGTCTGTGTGTTTCTCTCGGAGGCTGTGATATCTGCCACTTTCGGCCTTTCAGCAATGTTTTGAAAATATTGGCACAATGACCATAGCGGAGCAACGCTTGAACGCGACGACGATCCATCCGGCTGTGCCATCATGACACTTGCGCGACCGCTCCCGTTGTACGCTCAACCCCGGACGAAACGCCAACGGCGTTGGCGGACCGCCGCTTTCATCGCGCTTGGATTCTGGAGCTTTTTCACGGGCGCCGCATTCACGTTCCTGCCGCCGTCTTTTATCGCTCCCCTACTGCTGCCTATCGTCATCCTGGCACTTCTGTTCATTTGGGCCCTGCCAGACACTTCGAACGCTCCAACGCGGACGATGGGCTGGCTCTTCTTCGGCTTTTTTCTGTCCCTCGGGCTGTGGCCGAACTATCTGGCTATCGCCTTGCCCGGCCTGCCATGGATTACCGTCGAGCGACTGTTCAGCATTCCGCTGGCTTGCGTCCTCCTGGTTTCGATGTCGGTTTCGCGAAACTTCCTCAGCAAGCTGAGGGAAATCATATCGGCCACCCCGATCGTCTGGAAATTCGTGGTTGCCTTTGCGGTCACTCAGTTCATTTCGGTCGCCCTGTCTTCCGACCCCTTTCAGTCGCTTCAAAAGTTTCTGATTTCGCAGATCTATTGGACGTCCGCTTTCTTCGTCGCCTGCTATCTTTTCAGGCGCCCGGGCAGCGTGACTGCCTGGGTATACATCCTGGCGGCAACTACCTTTTTCAATTGCCTGATCGGCGTTTGGGAGTGGAAGCTTCAGGCGGTTCCGTGGGCGGGGCACATTCCGTCGTTCCTCAAAATCGAAGACGAAAGCGTCCAGCGCATTCTTGCTGGCCAAAGACGCGCCGCCACGGGAATCTATAGAATCCACAGCATCTTCTCGACGAGCCTTGGGCTCGCCGAATATCTTGCGCTGACCACGCCGTTTCTTGTTCATCTCGTCGTCGAAAGCCGACACTTCTGGGTGAGGGTCGCCGTCGGGCTGCTCATTCCGTTCGTCTTTTTGACCATATTCCGAACGGACTCTCGTTTGGGCAACGTAGGCTTTATCGCCTCGTTCATCCTGTATTTCGGCCTTTGGGCCATTTGGCGCTGGCGAAGCGACAAGCGGAGCATCTTCGGACCTGCCCTTGCGCTCACTTATCCGATGCTCATGGTTGCCTTCATCGCTGCAACGATGGTCGTCGGCCGCCTGCACGTCATGATCTGGGGCAATGGTGCCGATCAGTTCAGTACCCAGGCACGGATCGCGCAGGCACACGCCTCATGGAAGCTGATATTCACCGGTCCCCTCGGACACGGCGCGGGACAGGGTGCGAGCGTCCTAGGATTCAGAAACGCGGCCGGTGTGCTCACGCTCGACAGTTATTATCTGACCATCGCTCTCGAGTACGGAATCTTGGGCTTCATCTTCTATTACGGACTCTTCCTCGCGTCCGCTTCCTACGCCGTGCGAGAAGGCCTTCGCACGCCTCGGGACGAGCGATCGTTCATAATCCCAATGGCCGTGTCAGTGGCTGTGTTCTGCATCATCAAGTCGGTTTTCAGCCAACAGGAGAACCACCCGATTATCTTCATGATTGTTGGAGCTATTTGCGCGCTCGCGTACCGCAACCAGTCCGATCCTCGCTGCCGCGAGGTGCTGCCCCAGCCAACTATCGCGCAGGATTCCCGCTGACGGTAGCATGCGCCGGGACATCTTTCGTGACGACGGAGCCTGCATTCACAACCGCATTGTCACCAATGGTAACACCCGGCATCACGATTGCCCGCGGGCCCAGATAGCAATTGGCGCCAATCCGCGTGTCGAATCGAACGCCTCGTGTCAGATCGTGAGTCAGGATCACAGCTTCCTCGTCGACCACCGTCTGCGCCCCGATGTGGATCCCTTGCGGCCAGGTGCGGTCGATGTAAGCGCTTGGCGCGATCGCGGCGGTCGGATGGATATCCATTTTCCACAGGAACCTCCGGATCATTCGATCCCAAGAGCTTCGTGTGCGCCAACCCGCCCGCTTGCCGACACGCCCCAAGTCATGCATCCCTTCTTAGCCAGCCAAATGGGACGAACCGGTGGCGAGATCGCTTGATGAACTTCGAAAGTTTAGGTTGGCCGCCGTCCGGTTCAGGAAATGGCTGCTCAAGCGCCAATTTGGTATCCTGCTGGACGACTCTGTCAACATATCGATGACAAGCCGCTTCGTCGCCCGGACGCGCGGCGCGATCACCGTTGGCTCCGAAACGTATGTCGCCTTCAAAACCCTCGTCATAGCCCATGACACTTTGGCTGACGTCGATCGTCCGATCCACATTGGGCGACGCTGTTTCATTGGAGGGGGTAGCATGATCTGCCCAGGCGTGACCATCGGCGACGAATCCATTGTCGCTGCGGGTTCGGTCGTAACGAGCGATGTGCCGCCAGCGAGCATCGTCGGCGGAAACCCGGCGGTTCTGTTGAAAAATGGCATTCGAGTAGGCCCCTATGGACGCCTCGAAGGCTCTGATGAACGATCGCGAAGCCTCCCGCGATAAGTCAGGAAGACAGTAATCAGAGTTTTATCGGTGCGCCGCGAGTTCCAACCACTCCGTGCCACCACCCGCGCACTGCGGCGTCAGTCTGTCGCCACGCTCCGCGACTAGCAAACCTGAGCCCGATCAATCCGAGCGCCACGGGAGCAGCGATGAACAATCGCCTCGGAAAGCAGTCGCGTGTCACAAGCATCTTGTTCCGCTCGTCGAGGTAGACCGGAAGCAGAGGTCTCTGCCGCACCGCGTTCGCCGACCCTGTCGTAGCCCCCTGATCGTGCAGCACGAGCGCGTCAGGAGCGAAGCCGAGGCGCATCCCCAGTCGGCGTCCGCGCAGACACCATTCGACTTCCTCGCAATAAAGAAAGTAGTCTTCCCTCATAAGGCCCACGGCCTCGACCCATGCCCGGCTGACCAGCATGGATGCGCCGCTCACGAAATCGAGGGGCGAGTCGGCTGGCTTGGCTTCCGATAGGCCGAGTCCCCGGCCAATGGCTTCGGCACGCGCCAACCAAGGGCGCCAGCGCCCGCCGAGCGTTTGCACGCGGTTGTCAGCACCGTGAAGCACTCCGCCGACGAGTTCGCAATCGGCGGCAGCAAGCCGGTTCAGCAGCGCTTCCAGCGCATGCTCGTCCGGGACGGTGTCAGGATTGAGAACCCACCATGCGCCAGCATTGGGGGCGGCGCGTATGCACACATTGACTCCGCCGGCATATCCTAAATTTCCAGCCGCCTTGGTGACTGCAACGGGCTGTCCTCCGGCCAGCTGCGTCGGGAGTGCCTGAGAAAGTGTCCGATACGCGTCAGGTCCCCCATTTTCGCAGATCTGCACTTCGAAATCGCGGTGTGTCGATCCTGCAAGCGCCTCGATGCACGCGAGGATATCGGCGGCATTCCGGTATCCGACGATACAGATAGCTACGTGCACCACGCCGTCACCTCGGGCCGCCAATCGCGAGCTTGAGCGCATCGCCGAAGCGCCAGATGCGGCACAGGAACAGAACCGCGAGGGCTCCCGAACGTTCGCGCCGATTGCCCAGCTTTTTCGAACGCAGAACCTTGGGCACGTGCGCAATCGCTGAGGCGGGGAGAAGCATAGTCCTCCCAAGCCAGCGCAACCGACCGCCCGGTGCTTGGCGCTGCAGTGCGAACGTCTCGCGGTTGATCCTCACCCACTTCTGGCGCAACTCAGTCCAAGTGCGGCGCGCCGGATGAGTGACAATGGCCCCCGGCGCGTAGCCGAGACGGTATCCCTTGGCGATCGCTCGGCGCGACCAGTCGACATCTTCAGAGACTGATGAACCGAAGCCGCCAACCGTTTCGAAGATTGTCCGCGGAACGAACAGATTGCCCGAACCGGTGAATCCCTTTCGCGTGATGTATGTCTCGAAGTCGAACGCGAACACTTTTTCGAAGGCTTCGGTGGGCGTCATTCGGCCTTCGTCGACGACGGAGACCTCCACCCGACCTCCGGCGAAATCGTATTTCGCGAGAGCCGCAATGCCTTCAGCGAGCCATTCGGGCGCAGGCACACAGTCGCTATCAGTGAAGGCAAACACCGTGCCACGGGCCGCGGACGCACCACCATTTCGCGCGAGACCTGCGCCACGTTCGTGAACGACAACAAGACGAGCTCGCCCTGCGGTCGCAGACTCAACCGCGGCTTGTCCGCACGGTGAGTCATTGTCCGCAATGATGATCTCGAACTCATCGGGAGGAACGGTTTGATTCGCGAGCGCAGCGAGGCAATTGTCGAGGTTGGCCAAGTCATTGAAGTGCGGAACGATGACGCTGATGCACGGAGCTTCCGCGGACGGAGAAATCATCGCGAAGCGGTCTGCGCCGGACCTATCAAGGACGCGAGATGCGTGCCGACGAATACTGGACGGTATTTGGGAGCGGTAGCAAGCATCAAGTCACTCAGGAATTCGCGGTTGAGGGCGACGCTCCGCTCCCAATCGTCGCCAATCGAGGAAGCGCGCACCAAGATCCCGTCCGGGATGATCCCGGACAGCGAAATGCGGAGCTTGTCTTCGCGCTGCTCGGTCTGGGTCCGTGGCAAGTACTCGCCGATCCGCGTCCAATACGTGACATTTTCGATCCGTCCGGGCGCTTGGGCCTTCAGGCTTCGTGTTGGGACGCGGGCAATTCCTACTCCGATTTGTCCGAGCACCGATTTCGAAATCTCAAATCCGAACGCGGGGTAGCATGTTTCGGGTCGATGGAGTTGGAGAAGATCGCTCTGCGTGCTTCCGTAGGCAATCGCCAGCATGACGTAATCGCCGGCAGCATTCTGATAAATCCGACCGATCAACTGACTGTAAAGTTCGGCCGAAAGGGTGCCTTCGGTTCGCGGCTGAATAACATCGCCCACGTGGATTTGATGCCACTGGCCAAAGCTTGTGGGCGTAATGTCATCGAGCTTCGCCGAGCCGATCAGTTCGACACGCTTACGTGGATGTAGAGCCTGCGCCGCCCCGGCCCCCACCAAGCAGGCCGCGCCCACGATGAAATCCCGGCGCGCAATCATCGTGCTTTGACTCGGAACACACGAAACTTCGTCAGAAGTGAGTCCAGCGAGAACACCAACAACAAACCGGTGCCGAAAGTCACCAGCCCGGCTGTTCCGTGGAGATAGCCCTGGGCAGCCTCATTTCCGAATTGCCACGTAATCAGAACGAGGATGATAATCCGGACGACGTTGGCGAGAAGCGCGATCGGGATGATGAAAACGGCAAGAGCTGCGCAGTAACGCCACGATGCGCCATGCTGAAGATATGCGTAAAACAAGCCCAGCGACGTCAGACCCAGAATGGCATTCATGCCAGCGCACGCATCCTCAACGAGCAACTGGTACTGCGCGATGAACAGAGTGACCCCCTCCCGCACCACGGGCACCCCGAAGGGTTGCAGCAATTGCGTGCTCACGGTCGACGCAAGCTCTTTCAACGGAGCTGTCGCTTGGTCCAACACCCACCCCGGCGCCGGCAGCGCAAAGATCAGATAGAATAGTGGGAACCAGAGGCGCCTCATGACAGCCCCGCCGACTACGTCATAGGTGCACGCGAGGCCTGCACCGTAAACGCCCGCCGCCTCCAGCACGAGGAAGTCGAAGGCCGTACCGAAGATGTAGATCAGCACCGAAGGCATGAGGATTGCGGCCGTCACCAGCGGCGAGCCTCGCCTGATCAGGGGCTTGAGAGCCTGGATATCTCGCCAGATCAGCCACGCGCCCGTTGCGATGACAAGCGGCTCGTGGACTCCGCTTTCTCGAGACCATTCCTGGGACGCGAGCGTGATCAATGCGGGCAACGCTATGAGAGCGAAGCCAACGATGATCGGCCAGTGCTGAAGCCGATCGCGGGTGGTGAGCCGCACGCGGCTGACGGATGCTTCCATAATCTCAGTAGGCGTTGAGTACGGTACCGACCAGGGAGACTCCGTCGCTGGTCATCTGCCGCGAAAGTTCGGCCAGATCGTGCGTGTATGTCTTGTTCTTGCGAGCGACGAGAACGGCATAGCCGGCAACCGACGCGATCCGCTGCGCATCTGCATATTGATTAGCCGGAGGGGTGTCGATGATTAGCAAATCGAACTGCCGCATCGACACATTAACGAAGCTTTCGAACCGGTGCGTGGACAGCAACTCCTGGGCGTCGGATGGCACGCCGCCCGACGGTGTGAGCCAAAGATTCGGCAGTATCTCGGCTTCGGTAACTTCATCTGGGCGCATCGTCGCAGATGCCAGATATTGCATTAGTCCGGATTCGGGCATGCCCCGAAAGAATTGGTCGAGTCCCGCCTGACGCATGTCGGCATTCACCAGCAAAACGCGGATATCGGCCTGAGCGCAAGCGATAGCCAGATTCGCGGCGACGAAGGAGCAGCCAGATTCCGGCGCCGCCGAACATATCGCCAGAACACGCCGGCCACGATCCAGATGCTGAGCGAAAATTCGCGTCCGCAGGTGGCGGATCGACTCCGCAGTTGCACCCGTCGGGTTCGAAAGCATGACCATATCAGGCGAAACCGTGATTGCGGGTTCCGACAAACCAGACTCCGTGGCCGGTGGGGACGACACGGATCGGAGGGGTGTTACACCCGAGTTCATGCTGCCATCGCCTCTTCCGCGCCCGAACGTCGCCGGAGGATGGATTTCCACCAACGTACCTTGGTGGCGCCCGCCGGTCCGATGACCGCCAGCAACGGAGCATCCTGAACGACGTCCTGCATGTCGCGAATTGTCCGCAACCTGCGATTGAG
>Ga0070658_10001930_pt1 | contig 17424 bp, 21 predicted proteins | sample KBSC13metaG_FD_64664 | JGI IMG/M metagenome (GOLD analysis project Ga0070658, IMG submission 64664) | Corn rhizosphere microbial communities from Kellogg Biological Station, Michigan, USA - KBS C1-3 metaG | ecosystem: Host-associated > Plants > Roots > Rhizosphere > Soil ...
AGGGTTTGTCGGGCGGCGCTGAAGTATGGCGGGAAATCGCTGAATTCTTTGCCGGCCTCCGAACTCATTCGCCTCAAACGCGGCTAGCGGAGACTCCCCATGCCTGATCTCAGCATCACGGTTGAGAAAGTCGAGGTCGCTCCGTTCGCCGCGTCTCCCACCCTCGCGTTCAAACTCCGGGTAACGAATGCCGACTCGGCTCAAATGATTCACGCAGTAGTGCTACGCAGCCAGATTCAGATTGAAGTGACACGCAGACGCTACACTCCCCAAGACCAGGAGCGGCTCCGCGATCTCTTCGGTGAGCCGGAACGCTGGGGCCAGACATTGCGGAACCTATTGTGGACCAACACCAGCACCGTCGTCCCGCAATTCACTGGCGCAACCTCCGTCGACCTCCAAGTACCCTGCACCTTCGATTTCAGTGTTGCGACCACGAAATATTTTGATGGCTTGACGGACGGCGATATCCCGATATTTCTCATGTTCAGTGGGACCGTATTTTATGCGGATCCGGAAGGCGGGCTAAAAGTAGCGCCCATCTCCTGGGATAAAGAAACGAAATTCCGCATGCCCTTGGCAGTGTGGAAGGACATGATGGACCACTACTATCCCAATAGCGCGTGGCTCTGTCTCCGCCGGGATGTATTTGAGCAACTGCAGCATTACAAGTCCCAGCACGGCATTCCTACCTGGGAGCAAGTCTTCCAAGCACTTCTTGCCCAACCGGAGGAGGTTGTCGTTTCATGATCGACGGCGCTGTCGAAAAGATTGCTAACGCCGTGCTTTATGAAGGATACATGCTGTATCCCTACCGCCCCTCTGCTGTAAAGAACCGGCAGCGCTTTAATTTCGGCGTGCTTTATCCGCGTGATTATTCTGCCGCGCAAACGGGATCGGATAACTGGCAGATGCAGACTGAGTGCTTGGCGACCGGAAGCGGGACAACATCGCTGGAAGTAAAAGTCCGCTTCCTGCAGTTGGTTGCTGAAGACGGTTTCCAGAAAGGCGTCGAGCGAGTTGTTTCGATTTCCGCTGTCAGTTTGGCATCCATCCAAACACAACCGCTGCAGTACGCTTTTCACTTCCGAGGCATCGAAGGGGAATTAGAGCTGCAGTCGCACCACCTCAGCGGCGATTGCTTCAGGCTCACACTTCTTGTCCGGAACCTCGCTGGATTAGCGGATGGGTCCGAGAGTCGGGATGATGTCCTGCTGCGATCTCTGGTATCCGTGCACAGCATTTTGCATATCGCAGGCGGGGCGTTTGTCTCTTCCATCGATCCGCCGGAGGACTTTCGCGCAGCCGTCGCCGAGTGCCGCAACCTCGGCGCGTGGCCGGTGCTCGTCGGGGATGATGCGAAACGCGATACTGTTTTAGCCGCCCCCATTATTCTTTACGACTATCCCCAGATTGCACCGGAGAGCCCCGGCGACCTCTTCGACGGTACCGAAATCGACGAGATTCTGGCGCTTCGCATCCTCACCCTGACCGATGCCGAGAAGCTTGAAGTCAGAAACGGCGACAATCGCGCTCGCCACATCCTCGAACGCACCGAAATGCTGCCGCCGGAACATTTTCAAAAACTTCACGGCGCCCTGCGCGGCCTGCGCCCGAATTCGGAGGGGCGATGAACGAGTGGGAATGGCAGTTGCTCGAGGACAAGCCGGCGCTTGAGAAAGTAACGGTCGATGGCGTCGATTTCAAGGTCGGCGATCACGTCCGCCTGCATCCGCGCATTGGCGGTGACATCATCGACGTCGCGCTGAGCGGCAAGGTAGGGATCATCGAAAGCATCGAACAGGATTACGAAGGAGAAGTGCAAGTGGCCATCGTAATGGATCACGATCCCGGCAAAGATTTGGGTCTACTCCGGCAACCAGGGCACCGCTTCTTCTTCAGGTCCGAGGAGATCGAGCCTGCATGACGCATCCGCGGATTTTGATCGCATGCATTGGGAATATCTTCCTGGGCGACGATGGCTTCGGCACAGAAGTAGCGCGCCGCCTCGCCGACCATCCACTTGCGCCTGGCGTGGTTCTGAAGGATTTCGGTATTCGCGGCATTGATCTCAGTTACGCACTGCTCGATTCGTACGAGCTGGTGATTCTAGTCGATGCCTGCGCGCGCGGCGGGGAGCCGGGCACTGTATATCTGATCACGCCCGATCCTGTCGAATCTAACTTCGCCGCTTCCGTTCCAGCCAGCTTGGACACGCACGGCATGAATCCACTGAACGTGCTGCGCGCGGTCAAATCGATGGGCGGTGCGCAGGGCCGGATTCTACTCGTGGGCTGTGAGCCCGCCGATCTTGGCGGCGAAGACGGCCGGCTCGGGCTAAGCGACCCAGTCTACGCCGCGATGGATGAGGCAATCGCCATGATCGAAACGCTGATCTCGCAAGAAGCGGTACCGCAAGCGCAATAGAAAAAGGAGGCATCATGTCAATCGAACTTACTGAACGCACCAATGCTCAAGATGCGCAAGAGAGCAGGGATACGCTGTTCCTTTTGGGCGGCGCCGCGATGGTTGTCTTCGGCGCTGGACTCATTCTGTCGACGCCAGTGGTGCGCCGATTCCTAGGCGGCGTCAATGCCGGAGGCGTCTTGCAGGCGGCTCTGCCGGATTTTGATCGCTATATGAAGTTAAGGTCCATGTGACGGCGTGACGGCAACAGGAGCAGGAGTGGGGCATTACGTTCTCGACAAAAGTGCGAGCCGGTTTACGGTGCGCGCGTTTGCCGGCGGTATGCTCTCCGCCATGGGCCACAATCCCACTATCGCTATTCGAGACCTTACCGGCGAAGTGAATTTCGATCCCGCGAATCCAGGGAAAGGAACGCTGCGAATGCAGATCCGCGCCGATTCGCTGGAAGTGACGGACGACATTAAGAGCAAGGACCGGAAAGAAATGGAGAGCATGATGAAACAGCAGGTGCTCCAAAGTGCTCAGTACCCCGACATTACTTTTGAGGCCACGGTGGCTTCCGCCAATCAGTTGAGCGAAGGGCGCTTTCAAGTGTCTCTGAACGGAACTCTGTCACTGCGCGGCGCTACGGGCCGTGTCCCGGTGACGGCTCAAGTATCACTTCTCGGCGATATGCTGCGTGCATCCGGCGAGTTTTCCCTTCTCCAAACCGAGTACGGCATACCGCTGGTGAGCGTGGCTGGCGGGGCGCTGAAATTGAAAGACGAACTGAAGCTTAGCTTCGACATCGTCGCGCGAAAGCAGGAGTAAATTTGTGTGCCTGGCGATTCCGGGAAAAATCGTTGAACTGCTCGACGGGGATAGGGATCTGGCTGTAGTGGACGTTCTCGGTGTCCGCAGAAGAGTTGATCTGGGACTGTTGCAGGACAATGCCCCGGCCACCGGAGATTGGGTGCTCATACACGTCGGTTTTGCAATGAGCAAGATCAGCGAAGTGGACGCTTTAGACCAGCTCCGTATGCTTACTGAGTTGGGCGAGAGTGATGCTGCGCTGGAAGAAGTTCAAGGGTACGGCCTGGGTGAATCGGAAGAGGCGCCGAGCCAGACTGGGCCGTGAGGTGAAAGTATGCGATTTGTCGACGAGTTTCGCGAACCCGAGTTGATCACCAAGACCGCTGACGAGATCCGCCGTCTTGCCGATCCCCAGCGTCACTACCGCTTCATGGAAGTGTGCGGGGGGCACACTCACTCCATCTACCGCTTCGGCCTGAAAGATGTTTTGCCGGCCAACATCGAACTGGTTCATGGGCCGGGCTGTCCCGTGTGCGTGCTCCCGATGGGAAGAATCGATGACGGGCTTTCCATCGCGGAACAACCCAATGTCATCTTCGCCGCGTTTGGCGACATGATGCGTGTTCCAGGTACGCACGGCAGCCCACTCGAGCATAAAGCTCGCGGCATGGACGTACGCATCGTCTATTCGCCTTCGGATGCTCTGAAGCTAGCGCGTAACAATCCTGACAAGCAGGTTCTGTTCTTCGCGATCGGCTTTGAGACCACTGCGCCTTCTACTGCGCTCACGCTCATAAGGGCCAAAGCCGAGGGCATCCGCAATTTCACGGTCTTTTGCAACCACGTGACGATCATCCCCGCCATCCGCGCGATTCTCGATTCTCCCGACATGCGGATTGACGCCTTCATCGGCCCCGGCCACGTCTCCACCGTGATCGGTTGCCGCCCCTATGGTTGGATTGCGGCCAACGAACGCAAGCCGATCGTCGTCGCCGGATTCGAACCATTGGATATCTTGCAATCCATCGTCATGCTGCTCCGCCAAATGCAGGAAAACGAGAACAAGGTTGAGAACCAGTACAAGCGCGTAGTTCCCTGGGAGGGGAATCGCGGCGCTCTCAAGGCTATGGCCGAAGTATTTGAGTTGCGTCCATATTTCGAATGGCGGGGATTGGGATTCATCTCGCAATCCGCTCTGCGTATCAAAGATGCCTATGCGGAATGGGACGCCGAGCGCCGCTTCTCGGTCCCCGGCATTCGCGTCACCGATCCCAAAGCCGCACAGTGCGGAGAAGTGTTGAAAGGCGTCCTGAAACCGGCACAGTGTAAGTTGTTCGGAAACGAATGCACGCCCGAACATCCCATTGGCGCGCTCATGGTTTCATCGGAAGGGTCATGCGCCGCTTACTACAACTATGAGCATCGCAAGGCCGCGCAACTGACTCAATTGACGGGAGTATCGTGTTGACTACCGCCGTTCCTAAAATTCGTTTCCGCGATCCACAGGTTGATATGGCACACGGAGCCGGCGGGAAAGCCAGCCGCCGCCTCATTGACGGATTGTTCGCGCCGATTCTCTTCGGATCCGCTCCGGCGCCGTTGGGAGACGCGGCGCACATCAACGTCAATGGAACCTGCGTAGCCCTGACTACAGACAGCTTCGTCGTCAGACCTTTGCGTTTTCCCGGCGGCTCCATCGGTGAACTCGCGGTGAATGGAACCGTCAATGACCTCGCCGTTTCGGGAGCCCGTGCGCAGGCGCTGGTGGTCAGTTACGTACTCGAAGCCGGCCTGCCGACCGAAATCCTCGAGGGCGAAGTCCGCGCCATGGCCACCGCCGCGAAAGCCGCCGGCGTCGTGATTGCGGGTGGTGACACCAAAGTGGTCGAACACGGCAAAGCCGATCAGATGTACATCACCACATCCGGAATCGGCCACCTGATCCCCGGCCTGAGCATCTCGCCCGCCGCGGTGCGGTGTGGTGACAAGATCCTGCTGTCCGGCCCCATAGGCGACCATGGCATCACCATTTTGCTGGCACGCGGCGAACTGGATCTGGAGGCGGATCTCCGCTCCGATACCCGCTCGGTACTGCCTTTGGTCGAAGCGCTGGCGGACGCGGTCGGCGCCGGAGTCCATTGGATGCGCGATCCCACACGCGGCGGCGTCGCAACCTCGCTGAACGAACTCGCTCACGATTGCGGCCTCGGAATACGACTCGCCGAAGAGCGTGTTCCGATCCGCGATGAGGTGCGCGGAGCGTGCGAACTGCTAGGTCTCGACCCGTTGCATATCGCCAACGAGGGACAATTTCTCGCCGTGGTTGCCGCCGAGCGGGCCGAAGCAGCACTGGCAGCGCTCCGGGCGGTCCCGGGAGGCCGCGACGCCGCATTGATCGGTGAAGTGAGTGAGCAGCCTGCAGGTTCGGTCCTGGTGACCACACTCTATGGTGGCAGCCGCATTGTAGACATGCTGGTAGGCGATCCTCTGCCGAGGATCTGTTAGGAGCCAGGCGATGCTCAAAGCATGTGATCTCGCGAGTGACATCGAAGAACAGCTTCTGGAGCGGAATCGGATCTTCGAAGAGTTCTTCGCCGAACAAGCGCGTCCCCTCGCGATCGCGTGCCGCGAAATGGCAGACCGCTTCCTCAAAGGCGGCCGCCTGCTGGCATTTGGACGGGGTCCCTACGCGACCGACGCCCAACATGTGTCAGTAGAATTCGTCCATCCGATCATCGTCGGCAAGCGTGCCCTACCCGCGCTTGATCTGTCGCTGCTATTTCGTCCCTGGCTGGATACAATCCTTCAGCCTGAAGACATCGTCATAGGATTCGGACCTCCCGAAGGAGACGCGGAAGTCACGGAAGCGCTGGCTGCCGCTCACCGGAGGGGCGCGATGACCTTCGAACTCCCAGGCCGCAACGGTTCCTACTCGTTTGCGCCTCCCACCCAACATCCGTTCATCCATCAGGAACTGATGGAGATCCTATATCACACGCTGTGGGAAACCGTCCACGTCTTCTTTGAGCACCGCGAACTGGGCCACGACGTCGGCGACTCCGCATTCCTCTATCCTTTCCTCGGCGAAGCCAAGCAGCCCACTCACGATATCGTCGAACAAGTCGCCGGCTCCATTCGAGCCAAGGCTCAGGAAGATGCAAATCTGCGCGCCCGCGTGGCCCGCGATGAATCCGAGCAGATCGTCAATACCGCCCGTGCCATCCACCAGCGCCTGCTTCAAGGCGGTAAGTTGATCATTTTCGGCAACGGGGGTTCGGCCACCGACGCTAATGATTGGGCCGTCGATTGTGTACTCCCGCCGGCAGGCTACCACCCAGTCCCCGCCATTTCCTTATCCATGGAGCCCGCAATTCTCACCGCGATCGCCAACGATGTCGGCATCGAAACCGTGTTTTTGCGTCAAGTTATCGCCCACGCCAGTCCGGCCGATGTGGCGATCGGAATCTCCACCAGCGGCGGATCGCGCAACATCATCCTCGCTTTGGAAGAAGCACGCAAACGCGGATTAGTCACCGTAGGGCTGCTGGGCTATGACGGCGGCGAGATCCTGCGGCGTGGCATTACTGATTTTCCGCTCATTATTCGCTCCGATTACATCCCGCGGATTCAAGAGGTGCAAGCGTCCACCTATCACGTGATTCGCGAAACATTGGAGGCGCTCGGCCGTGCCTAATTTCGAACTCTTTGGAACCAGAAGCTGTCCCTATACCCGGGAAATGCGTGAGTGGCTGGAATGGAAAGGCTATGACTACGTGGAATACGACATCGAAGCTGACCGCGAAGCCTGCGCCCGCATGATCTCGCTTTCCGGCGGCCAACGCACTGTGCCGATACTGGCGGAAGATGGCGACGTAGTGCAGATCGGTTGGCAAGGCCGCGGCTGCGTGGTTGGCGTGTAACTCATGACGAGCGCTTGCGATATACGAGTCCGCGGGGTGGTGCAGGGAGTCGGCTTCCGCCCTTTCGTTTACCGTTTGGCCCACGAGAACACGCTCTCTGGGTGGGTGCTGAACGATGAGGAGGGCGTAGAGATTCATCTGGAGGGTGCGGAGCGCGCTCTAGACGCATTCGTTCATTCTTTAAGCGTCGACCGCCCGCCCGCCGCGGTCATCCATGGAATTGACGTCCAAACCGGGCAGTTCGCGGGCTTCAAAGATTTTACGATCCGTGACAGCCACAACCACGGCCGCCCCAGCGCGCGAATTTCGCCGGATCTACCGGTCTGCGAGGCATGTCTCCGGGAACTGTTCGACCCCGCAAATCCTCGCTATGGCTATCCGTATATCAACTGCACCAACTGTGGTCCGCGTTATTCCGTGACCGTGAGCCTGCCCTATGATCGCGCCAACACTACCATGCGCGAATGGACGCTGAATGAGTATTGTGCCCGCGAATATCAGGATCCAGAAAACCGACGATTCCATGCCCAGCCGGTCGCCTGCCCCGCCTGCGGCCCGCACTTTTTCCTGCGAGCGGCAGATGAGATCGTCAGCGGTGACGATGCCAGCATCCGCCGAGCAGTCGAGCTGTTGACGGCGGGAGCCATCGTCGCCGTAAAAGGTTTGGGCGGTTATCATCTGGCGTGCGACGCGCGAAACACAACCGCGGTGAAAGCGTTACGCGATCGAAAGTTCCGCAAAGAAAAACCATTCGCGCTGATGGTTCGCGGCATCGAGATCGCTCGCGACCTGGTACATCTCTCACCTGGCGCTGAGTCGCTGCTGAAGTCGACGGCACGTCCCATTGTTCTCGCGCCCGCCAAAACGATCTTGCCCCATGTTTCGCCTGGGAACAATCAATTGGGTGTGATGCTACCGTACGCGCCACTGCACCATCTTTTGTTTGCCGCAGGCGCACCCGAAGTCCTGGTGATGACCAGCGCCAATCGTTCGAGCGAGCCCATCGCCTACCGGGATGAGGATGCGATTGAGCTCATGGCGGGCATTGCCGACGCATTCCTGATCGGCGAGCGTCCTATTGCGCGCCGCGTTGAGGATTCCATCGCGCGCGCGGGCTCTTTCGGTCCCACGATTATTCGCCGCTCCCGGGGATATGCACCGTCGGCGGTGGCTGCCATCCCTATCGAACGGCCAGTTCTTTCCCTTGGCGCCGACCTGAAAAATGCTATTACGCTAGTGGTAAACGGCCAGGCATTTGTGAGCCAGCATATTGGCGACCTGGATCAATATCAATGTCAGGAGGCGTTTCAAGAGACGATCAACGACCTCATGTCGATGTACCGGATATCCTGGGACGGACTGCTGGTAGCGCACGACGCGCATCCGCAGTATCTTTCGTCGCGATTTGCCCTGGAGTCGGCCGACACCATCCAACGCTGCGCCGTTCAACATCATCAAGCGCATGTGGCGTCGGTTCTGGCGGAGCGCGGCGCTTGGCACAAGAGAGTGCTTGGAATCAGCTTCGACGGCACCGGTTATGGCGACGATGGTTCGATTTGGGGCGGTGAGTTGTTCGCCGGAAGTATTGCCGAGGGTTTCGAACGGATCGCCCATCTGCGCCGCGCGGAGCTTCCTGGTGGAGACGGCGCCGCGCGCTATCCCGTCCAGGCTGCCGCAGGTTTTCTGCATCAAATAGGAGACTTGCCGGACCTTACGGCCGAGCCCTTTCGATTTCCGCGGCGCTTTCAGACTTCTACGGAATTAATCCGGAAAGGTGTACGGACGTTTTCGACAACCTCAGCGGGACGTTTGTTCGACGCGGCAGCGGCTTTGTTAGGATTCACGCGCGAGTCGAATTTCGAGGGCCAGGCCGCGATGTGGGTCGAGCATCTTGCTCGCACCTCAGCTAACGCCGGCGCGTATCCATTTCCCTTCGTCGATGGTGAACTCGACTTCCGGCCGTTACTCGAAGGTCTGGCGTGGGACCGGAGCCGCGGCCGGGACGCCGCGCGGTGCGCTCGAGCCTTTCAGCGCGGAATCGCGGAAGGGCTCTGGGATGCGGTTACGATTCTGTGTGAAAAGCATGCGCTCGATACGGTAGTGCTGTCCGGCGGAGTCTTTCAAAACGAGCTTTTGCTTGAGGATTTGAAGCGTCTCCAATCCGGCGCGGGACTTAAGATATGGACCAACCGGGCTGTGCCTTCAAATGACGGCGGAATCAGCCTGGGACAGGCGGCCTTGGCGGCATTTGCCTGACGTTGACTAATGCACGAATTATCTATCGCGATGAGCATCGTTGAGCTGGCCGAAGAAGAAGCCCAGCAGCGCGGCGTTGGAATCCGGGCGGTGCATCTGAAACTGGGGCCGTTATCGGGCGTCGTCAAACGTGCGCTGTTGTCGGCTTACGAGTTGGCTTGTGAGCAGACCATCCTCGAGGGATCATCATTGATTATCGAAGAGGTTCCCATCGAAGTGTACTGCGGGAAGTGCGCGGCGCCGCGGACGCTGAACTCGATGCAGTGGTTCATTTGCCCGGTCTGCGAGAGCCCGGTATCGGAAGTACTGCATGGCAAGGAACTCGAAGTGACGGCGCTCGAAATTCAGGATCTGGAGGTGCAGGCATGAGCACGGAACCCCGCTTGGTGGAAGTAAGGCGGAACGTTCTAAAGCAAAACGATATCATGGCTCGCGATCTTCGGCGGCGCTTTCAGGCTGCCGGAGTGTTTGTAGTGAGTCTGGTGTCGAGCCCCGGTTCGGGGAAGACGGCATTTCTGGAGAAGACCCTGACGCTCCTCGGCCAGTGCTGCCGCGTGGCAGCTTTAGTGGGTGATCTGGCCACCGATAACGATGCCGCCCGGTTGGCGCGCGCTCGGGTGCCCGTGAAGCAAATCACGACCGGAACGCTGTGTCACCTGGAAGCAGCCATGGTGCAGACGGCGATCCAAGAGGACGCGTGGGACCTCGGCGAACTGGACTTTCTATTTATCGAGAACGTAGGCAACCTGGTGTGCCCATCCTCCTACGACCTGGGAGAGGATTTGCGGCTGGTGCTGCTATCCGTGACAGAAGGCGAAGACAAGCCGCTCAAGTATCCGACGATATTCAACACTGCCGACGTCGCGATCATCACTAAGATGGATTTGGCCGAAGCCGTGGAATTTGATTCGGACGCGGCCAACGGTAACATCCAACGGGTGCGGCCCGGCATGGAAGTACTGCCGGTTTCCGCTAAGACCGGGAGCGGCTTCGACGACTGGCTAGAGTTTTTAACTTCGGCTCGAGTCAGTCGGTTATCTCTTGCGAACTAAGTACGTTGAGCCAGAATCGTGCGCTACACATCGGTCGGCGCCTGCTCTCGATCATGCATACCATAGTCTCGAATTAGAGCTAGAACGCGCAGGCGATAGTCATGAAATAAGCTTGCACGTCCGATCGCTTGGGCAAAGCGGTGCGCTTCAAGAGTTCGCCACTGTTCCACCGCCGCTTGATCTCGGAAAAAGGAGAGTGACAGGATTTTTCCAGGTTCGTGCAGACTTTCGAAGCGCTCGACGGATATGAATCCGTCAATTTGATCCAGCAGCGGCTTTAGTTTCGTCGCGATATCAAGGTATTCTTGCATCTTGCCATCAGCAGGCCAGACCTCAAAAATGATCCCGATCATATTGGCTCCTTCCTCGTCCAAAATCGCCGGAAAAACGGCGTTTTCAGCATTAGTGCGTTGTGCTCTATGATAATAGAGTGTGCTTCCGGCGCAAGCTAACTTTGCCGGTTGCGGCGATGGCGGTCGCGCTTATCGTTGCCTGTTCTTGCGGTCCGGCGGTCGCGCCGCCGCCTAACATCACCGTCGACAACAGTCCGGAACGAGTAGCACTCGGCAAATATCTCTATACGGTAGTCGCCGATTGCGACAGTTGCCACGGGGAACGGGATTACTCGCGACTCTACGCTCCGGTGACCGCATCCGGCAAGGGAAGTGTGCTGATCTTACAGGGGCTGCCCGGGAAGATAGTAGCGCCCAATCTCACTCCCGACCGGGAGACTGGCCTCGGAAGTTGGACGGACGGCGAGAAAATCCGCGCGATCCGAGAAGGCATCAGCAAAGATGGCCATCCTCTGCACCCCACCATGCCGTATCCCAGCTATTTTTATATGAGCGACATCGACGTCCAGGCATTGGTGGCGTACCTGGATAGCATGCCGGCGATCCGCAATCCGTTGCCACGGACGGAACTGCCGCCGGGCGTCGTCAAGGAAATTCGCGGCAAGCCACGGCCCGTGCGTGAGCCGGTTCAGCCGGCCAATCCGGCGAATCAGCGGTCCTATGGAGAATACCTGGTGACCATCGCCTATTGTGACGAATGCCACACCCCTCAAAAGAAGGGCGGCGGCCCGGACTTTTCGCGGCGTTATGCGGGAGGACAACTCTTCCGCACAGCATATGGCAGTGTTGTGAGCGCTAACATCACTCCCGACAAGGATACGGGAATTGGCAATTGGGATTTCGCGCGTTTTCGTGACCGCCTACGCACGTTCCCGAAAGATTATTCCAGTGTGGATAAGTTACCCAAAATCGGTCCGGACCGTTTCACGCTGATGCACTACATTGCATACGCCGGCTTTACCGACGAAGACATGGCGGCCATATTCGCATTTCTGCAGGTACAGACGGCGGTAAAGCAGAGCGTCCAGCCACACCCCGCGTCCATGCCTGCGAATTAGATTTTTTCTCCGGGAGGCCACTAGACGAACGTCACTGAAATAACCGGTGAGCGGGAGTCGAAAACTTTCATTTACTGATCCTTGATCCCGTGGGACATGAAGCCTGAAACAGAGCAATCACTACCCGCGCCTAATACTGGGAGGCCGTATTTATGAACACCCGCAAAGCGTTGTCCGTGATGTTGTGTTTGGTTCCCTCAATCTGCATCTGTCAGACGGCACCAGCACAAGCGAGACAATCCAAGAGAATCGGAGAAGGCAGCGACGTCAGTAACCAGCGTCTCATCGAACGAGGTAAATACATTGTCGAGGGAGTTGCAATGTGCGAGCGCTGCCACACACAACGGGATGAGAATGGGAAGCCCGATCGAGAGCATTGGCTCCACGGCGGCCCAACCCAGACTCGTTCGACGTACGCTTCTCCCAACTGGGCGATTGTAGAACCCCGCATTGCCGGCGCCCCTCCGGGCACCGATGCTGAATTTATTAATCTTCTAACCACTGGAATCTCACGCACTGGCAAACCTCCTAACCCTCCAATGCCTCCTTTTCGTATGACCCGCGAGGATGCCGAAGCGGTTCTCGCGTATTTAAAGTCGCTTCCCTGAGCCAAGTGCGGCGACTTTAATTGCGAGCGACGTCGTGGAGTGCGCTCCGCGCTTTGCCTGATCCTGCGGGGACGATCGAGGCACCCGAGGACTGCGCTTTCAGTGGTTCTGGATGGCTGACAGACCGTCCAGGACTGTCTGCACCACGGTCGTATCGCCCATTGCAGAATTGATCATCAGGTGGAAGAAATGTCGGGCAGGCCACTCGATTCCGAAATATTGCTTGATGAATTCCGCCCGGTCGCGGTCAACAGTTTCGGCGAGTTTAATCGCTTCGTGCTCACTCTTTCCCTCCTTTTGCAGCCTACGCACCCTTTCTTCGAACGGAGCATAAATGAAAACATGGAAGGAATCCGGGCGGTTCCGTAAGTAGTAAGCTGAACCGCGTCCGACAATCACAGCGTTGCCTTCATCGGCCGCGGCCATCACCAGTTGCTCGGCGACGCGGCGAATGCCGTCGGCATCAGCCATCTTCATCTCAGGGGCGTTAAAGTTTCCCTCGAAGCTGCCTCGCAGGAAGGCTTTCAGGAGGCGGTAATAGAGAGGGTCGATTCGCTCCGCGTGTTTTTCGATCTCACCGGGGTCGCAATCCATGTGGCGGGCTATTCCGTCGGTCAGCAATTGATCCCATAGCTTCCAGCCCAGGCGCTCCGCGAGTTTCCGGGCTATCTCTCCTGCACCGCTACCGTACTCGCGCTCGATCGTCAGTATTCTGATCATCGAGTTGCCTCTTCCCCAATTTGACCACAAGCACGCACCGTCCGTTTCATGCTTCGAAGCTCGACTTTGAGGGTCCAGAACGGAAGGTGTGTCACAATTCCCTTCCCTGCTGCATCTCAATATAGAGCCACTTCAATGTTTTGCGCTGATCCCGAGAGGTGACAAGTGGAACGCGACGATCAAAGTCGAATATTTTGGATTGACGCGCGACGCTACTGGTTAAGGCCGGCAGGTTACGCAACCTTACTTTGTGGGATCGATTTGCTTCTGGCCAGCCTCTTTCCTCTGTGGTCAGCCACCGCACCGCCCGACGCGAACAGCATTATCCAACACTCAATGGTGGTTTTGCGGGCAGACTGGAAGGCGGCTCCCGAATATAACTACTATGAACGAGATGTTGAGAATCATGGCACCAAGACCTACGAAGTCATGATGATTCGCGGTTCTCCTTATCAACGTCTGGTAGCGGTCAATGATGTGGGGCTCCCGGAGCGTGAAAACAAAGCAGAGCAGGAAAAACTAGATCACGTTATCGCACAGCGAAGTCGTGAATCGAAGAAAGAAACTGAGAAACGCATCGCCGAATATCAAAGGGACCGGCACCGCGATCACCGGATGATTGAGGAGTTGGCCAAGGCCTTTATCTTTAAGTTGTCTGGCGAGACCGTTCAAAACTCTCGTCACCTCTATATTCTGGAAGCGACAGCTCGTCCAGGCTACCGCCCATCGGATAAGGAAACGGAGGTTCTCACCGGCATGCGGGGCACACTCTGGATCGACAAAGCCACTTTTCAGTGGGTGAAAGCGGAAGCTGAAGTCGTTCATCCGGTCTCAATCGAGGGCTTTCTGGCGACAGTAGAACCCGGCACGCGCTTCGAACTCGACAAAGGACCGGTGCCTGGCGGCGTCTGGCTTCCAACTCAGTTCATCGTTCAATCGAAGGCGGAGATCCTGTCGTTCATAGGCCACAACACTCATGCGAAAGAGACTTACTTCAACTATCAGAAGGCCGACGGGCACACCCCGCTTTCTCGGTGACTGAAGTGACGGCGGCTCGAGCCCGGCTCACCGGCAGGAGTTTCGGTTAACGTCTGCGCTCGCGCTCAAATGGAAGCGCTCTCGATCCATGCGCGTGCCGCCGGGAGCGCACTGCTGTCGAAATAGCGTATCTCTGCAGACGTGAATGGACGGCCGAATACGCCCAGGAATTTTTCCCATTGCTTATCGCCCACCATGGCCAAACGTTCGATATCGCCGAAATGCTTTAGATCGAACTTGACCTCGTCCCAAAATGCTACCGGCTCCCATCCGTGAAAGTCCCGCATTATGAAGAGCACGCGGATCTTCCCGTACTGCTTTACAAGCCTCTGAAATGTTGACTCCAGACTCTGGAAATCGCTGGGAGCGATTTTTCCAGCCGCATCGAGTTCTAGAATATTACCGGTCTTGTTTTCAATGATGTTTAGTGACATTAGTCTCTCTGCATTAAGGACGTCCGTACTAACTCAACGTCTGACTTCCAGAATACGCTGAGTTCCGAGAGCACCCATACCGCCGAGACGGGATGGCACACCGAGCAGCGAGCACTTCTTGCGAAGAAGTGTTCATACGCGAGTGCCGGAGACCCGATTCGGCGTCACGCGCGTTAGCGAGGGATACCAATTTCCGCTGGCCAGCCCGATATGCTACGTGAAATGATCTGTTCGCCTTCGACGATAAGCCGATTCCGTGCAACAAAAAAAAACATCACTCACGGGCCTCCCTCTAGCCGATATTCAGCACTTGTGCTTCCATTGAGCGCCCCGGGGGAGCAAATAGCTTCACAAGATTGGCTCTTTAGTCCTAATCGCGTCAAATCCGAGAAGTTGCATCGGGATTTTCGTGTGATGATCCTTATAAAAAATATCTTGCATCTGGTCTCTTCCAAAATCCACAGGTCCCTGCTAGACTACTCTTAGCTCGCCTGCGAAACAAACGGGTTTTCCGGGGCTTCCCGGGACCCTTGTCCGTTTCCCATTTTTAAGCTCCCAGCGGAGCTGATCCCCAAGTTGATTCGAAAGTTCGACCTTTGCCTAGTGGCATCGTGTCGATCCTCAGTCCGACAAAGGAGCCTACGTGGCGGAAACAGGACACGTGTATCTAGACGAGCTTCCGTTGATGGAGAGTGCTTTGCTCTCTACCGCGCCTCGTTCGCTAGTACAAATCGAGTTTGAGCCCGGACCGCTGATCCCCGAGCGCCCTCTGGGGGCCGGTGAACAGTATCGTTTCCACTTCGATATGACGAAGTGTATCGGTTGCAAATGCTGCGTAGTGGCTTGTAACGAGCAGAATGGCAATCCGGCCGCAATCAATTGGCGCCGTGTCGGCGAAGTGGAAGGCGGCCATTATCCGCATACGCAGCGCCATCACCTGTCGATGGGCTGCAATCACTGCCTGGAGCCATCTTGCCTGATCGGTTGTCCAGTGGAGGCTTATACTAAGGACCCCGCGACCGGCGTGGTCCTGCACAGTGCCGATACCTGCATCGGCTGCCAATATTGCGTGTGGAATTGTTCTTACGGAGTGCCGCAGTATAACGCCGAGCGTGGAGTCGTAGGCAAGTGTGACATGTGTCACAACCGCTTGGCTAATGGTGACGCTCCCGCGTGCGTGGGAGCCTGCCCGGAAGGCGCTCTTGCAATTGAAATCGTGAATATTGCCGAGTGGCGGCGCGACTATCTGTCCGCGAATGCACCCGGCTTGCCTTCCGCCGACGACAGCATCTCCACCACGCGCATCACGCTGCCGGACAATTTGATTCCCAACACCGGGCGCGTGGATATGCAGCGCGTTGAGCCCGAGCACCCGCACTGGCCGCTGGTATTCATGCTGGTGCTCACGCAGCTTTCCGTGGGTGCGTTCGCGGTGTTGTGGGTGCTCGACACACTAGGCCGCGGCACGGGACTGACGATCACCGCTCTAGCGTCGCTTACGATTGCGGGCATAAGCCTGGGGGCCTCTACTCTTCACTTAGGTCGGCCAATCTATGCATTTCGCGCACTCAAGGGTTTACGGCGATCATGGCTAAGCCGCGAGGTACTCACGCTCTCTCTGTTCGCCGGCGCCGCTTCCGTGTTTGCCGTAATGTTGATGTTCGATGTTGCAGGCCGGAGCGCGGTGGGTTTGTGCACCGTTTTGGCTGGACTTGCGGGGGTGACCAGTTCCGCACGCATTTATATTGTTCGGGCGCGCCCAGCGTGGTACAGCGCTTATACCTTAGTTGAATTCTATTCGACCACCTTACTATTGGGCCCCCTGTTTGTGCAGATATTGCTAGTTCAGGTTCTCGGCGGAGCGATCCCGTCCTGGATCCGGCTGGCCGCGGCGGCGGGTGCCTCCACACAATGGATCGCACAAATGCTCAAGTTCCTGTGGCTTTCGCGTTCCGAAGTATTTGAACTGCGGGCTTCGTCACTATTGCTTTCAGGCCGCTTGCAAAATCTGTTCCTGACTCGCTTGGCTGTATTAGCATTCGCCGGCGTCCTGCTGCCGTTGGTTGCGACACGCGGGTGGATGGTCGCTGTGGCTTTCGCCATGGCGCTGGGTGGCGAATGGCTTGGACGCTACCTGTTCTTCGTCAGCGTGGTTCCCAAAAGCATTGCCGCGGCCTTCACGTCTGGAGAAAGGACTGGGGCATGAATTGGAAGCGCACGTTAGGCGTCGATAACCTTACTGAAGAGTATGGATTCGCGTGGGATGAATCCACAGGCTACACATCGGCCAAAAAGATTCCAGATCATTGGGTACCCACCACCTGCGGCTATTGCTCAGTCGGCTGCGGTATTGAGATCGGCGTGAAGGACGGCCGCGCGATCGCCTCCCGGCCGTTCGCTGCGCACCCGGTGAATCGCGGCAAGCTGTGCCCCAAAGGTCTTTCCGAGCACTACACCTTGGAGTCCGAAAATCGCGCCCAGTACCCGCTGCTGCGCCAGAACGGCAAGCTGATGCGGGTTAGTTGGGACGAAGCATTGTCCGTGATGGCCGACCGCTTTCGCGCCACGCAGAAAGCGTACGGGCCGGGAGCGTTAGGAGTTCTGAGCACCGGGCAGCTGGTCACCGAGGAATTCTACACACTCGGCAAACTGGTGCAGCTCGGCTTCGGCACTAACAATTACGACGGCAATACGACGCTCTGTATGGCCAGCGCCGTCTCCGGTTATAAGGTGTCGTTCGGCAGCGACGGTCCTCCCGGCGCTTAC
>Ga0070658_10001934_pt1 | contig 17405 bp, 13 predicted proteins | sample KBSC13metaG_FD_64664 | JGI IMG/M metagenome (GOLD analysis project Ga0070658, IMG submission 64664) | Corn rhizosphere microbial communities from Kellogg Biological Station, Michigan, USA - KBS C1-3 metaG | ecosystem: Host-associated > Plants > Roots > Rhizosphere > Soil ...
TCGCAGAAGCGCCAGCCGTCATCGGCCAGCATGGTGTTGCCCGCGATGGCGAAGAACTGGGGGATGAGCTGCGTGGCGGCCTCGGACATGCGGCGCGTGAGCCGCACGGCCTCGGGCTCGCCCAACTCGCTGCGGTAGCGGGTGCGTTGGAAGCGGGAGCGTAGTTCGCTGAGCGTCGCCCAAGCCTCTGGGCTCAGCGAATCCTGCACGCTCTCCGCGTTATACATGGCGCGCAGGAACGTGCTGACGACGCTGCCCGGCTCAGGCAGGACGACCAACCGGTAGCGGTCCAGGCGATTGGCGATGGAGCGGCGCGAGGTGCCGGCGCTTTTCTCCAGCGGCGGCAGCAGGCGGTTCCACATCGGCTGATAGGATTTCCGCTCCGCGCTGTTGAGTTCCTCGGTTTCCAGCGTCTCGACGACGAGGATGAGATTGGCCTGGTGGAGCGCGCGTTCGAGGTAGCGGCCCATCCAGTAAAACGATTCCGCCACACGGCTCGTGACCTGCCGGGAAACGGTGTCCGCGAAGGAACTCCGGCGCGACAGCGTGGGCAGAGCCGGTTTCGTGGATTCGTCGCTCAGGACCCACGAGTCCTTGCTCGTCCATCCGAAGCCAAACTCCCCGCTGGGATCACTGCGCGAATAGACCCGCGTCAAGGCGCCGGGAAATACGTCGAAATCCTTGCCGTCGCGGACGGTAAACAGGATGTGGTCCTGTGGATGTTCCACCCGCTGGGCATTGCTGAAACAGATCGTCCGCGCGCCTTCCTCACGGGGCTGCGCCACATAGTGGCTCGGACGTTTGCGGATTTCCTGGCGGATCGCGTCTTCGTCGCGCACCGCCGCCCGTTCCCAGGAGCCCGACGTATTTTCGCGTGAAATCGGGCGGATGCGGTAAGCCCCGAGATTCTCCAGGACCATTTCCCGCTGGTCGATGTCGCCGAGCCAGAAGGTCGGCATGGTCGGCAGGATCGGGGCTTCGTTGAGATAGTAGCGGATGATCTGCGGCGCGAAGGCGAGCAGGGAGCGGTCGTCGGCAAGTTGCGAGCCCACCGCGTTGACCAGCGCGAGGGTCCCTTTGCGCAGGCAATGCACGAGACCAGGCACGCCGAGATAGGAGTCCGAGCGAAAGACGAGTGGATCGAGCCACGCATCGGCCACGCGATTGTAGATGACCTCCACCCGTTCCAGGCCGCGGACTGTTTTCAGGTACACGCAATCGTCGAGCACCAGCAGGTCCCCGCCTTGCACCACTGGGATACCCATGCGCCGCGCGAGAAAGCTCTGCTCGCTCGAGACCGCGCTGCCCGCACCTGGCGAGAGCAGGACCACCGTCGGTTCCCCGGCAAAACCGGCCGCCGTTTCCCGCAGCCGTTCCATCACTGTCAGGGGCATCTCGGCCAGCGATTGCACCGGGGCATCCTCGAAAATATCCGGCAGCACGCGTGCCAGCGCGCGGCGGTTTTGCATCATGTAGGAGATGCCAGTGGCATGGCCGAAATGATGGTGCTTTACCTGCCAGCTCCCCCGGGGATCCCGGGCCACACAAAGGCCGCTGAGGTGCAGGTAGGCGCCACCCGGCCGCGGCAGGCCGATCGAGGCGTTTTGATAGTGCGGGCTTCCCAGCACCGCGTGGATGGGAACCGCCCCGGCCCGGAGGATCTCGCGCTTTCCGTAGACGTCCGCCAGGAAGTGCTCAAACGCTTTGATGCGCTGGCGAAAGCCGCGCACCAGCAGTGTCCAATCTTCGCCGGAGAAAATATGTGGCAATACATCGCAAGTCCAGGGCTGCCGCCCCCACGGGTCGTTGCGGATGATATCGAAATTGACGCCCATTTCCCGCAGGGTGGCCGCCATGCGGTCGTCCAGTGCCCGGAGATCCGCCGGCCGGAGCCCGTCGAATTCGCCCAAAAGGTGCGAATAAGTCGCCCGCGGCTTGCCATCGGGCCCGAGAACCTCGTGCCAGGCGGGTGGCTTTTCTCCGGCGGGATTTTTGAGTTTCGGGTCGTCGGACGCCATGGCGGCGGGAGAGTCCCTTCCGGGGGCGGCAAGGTCAAGAAAGCGATTTCTCTGAAACTTAACGGAAAAGCGGTTGACACCCAAAAGTGCTCCGCCTAGTGTGCCCGCCCTTTTCCACAGGGAACAGCACCCATATCGATGAAGACATTTTCCGCAAAAGCCAACGAAGTCACCCGCCAATGGTGGGTTATTGATGCCGCCGACCAGGTCCTGGGCCGGGTCGCGGCCAAAGCCGCCAACCTCCTCCGTGGCAAAGAAAAAGCCATTTACACCCCGCACTGCGACACCGGCGATTTCGTCATTGTCATCAACGCCGAAAAGGTGCGCGTGACCGGCAAGAAGGAAGAGCAGAAAACCTACATGAGCTTCTCCGGCTACGTCGGCGGCCACAAGAGCGAGAGCGTCAAGCAGCGCCGCGCCCGCCGTCCGGAACTCCTCGTCGAGCACGCCGTCAAGGGCATGATCCCGCACAACAAGTTGGGCCGCGCCGTTTACACCAAGCTCAAGGTTTACGCCGGTGCCGATCATCCTCACGCCGCGCAGCAACCGGTCGCCGTCACCCACATCCCGTAATTTCCCTATTCGCATGTCGCAAGAATTCATCGCCACTGGCCGCCGCAAAGAAGCTGTCGCCCGCATTCGTATGTCGCCCGGCACGGGCAAGATCCAGGTGAACGGCCGTCCGTTCGAGGAGTACTTCAAGACGGTTGCTCTTCAGAACGCGGTGCTTCAGCCATTTGAGACGGCGAAAGCCATGAACCAGTTTGACGTGGCGGTGAACGCCAGCGGCGGCGGAATCAACGGCCAGGCCGGTGCGGTGCGCCTCGCGGTCGCCCGCGCCCTCACGGAATCAAATGCTGAATTGCGTGCTCCGCTGAAGGCCGAAGGGTTCCTCACCCGCGACCCGCGGATGAAGGAGCGCAAGAAGGCCGGCCAGCCCGGCGCCCGCAAGCGCTTCCAGTTCAGCAAGCGCTGATCCATTTTTTCGAAGGCTTTTTGCTTTCCTCCTCGAGACCCGCGCTGCGCGCCCCCCATACTGCGCGCAGCGCGGGTTTTCTTTTTCCCCGGGCCGTGGAGAGTTCACATCGAACCTCTCGACGGGTGCATGGAGTGGTCTTATCGTGGAACGTTTGTTGACCACTGCATGAGACACCCTTCCATCCAGGCCATCCTCGCGATCTTTTGCCTCGGGCTCGTTTCCCTTCACGCGGCGGATAGAGAAGCGCCGGTTCGTGTGCAGGGCGTCTCCGCCGTGAGCCGGGTTTTCAAGGCAGCCGTGCCGGTTTTTCACGAGATGGGGATCGAAATCAAGGTGGGTGAGGAGTGCGGCAATACCCAGGCGATCACGGCCCTCGGAAACGGGGAGATCGATATTGCGCTCCTGGGCCGGACGCTCACCGCGGAAGACCAGGCAAATTACCCCGACAAGACGTTCGAGCTGACGAAAATTGCCACGCAAACCCTCGTCATTATGATTCCGCGCACGGTCTGGGAAAGCGGAGTCCATGCTCTGAAGCGAGAGCAGGTCATTGAACTTTACGAGGGTAGAATCGATTCGTGGAAGCAATTTGGAGGAGAGGAACGATCGGCCAGATTCTTCGAGCCTGCGCATGGGCAGGGAGTCTGGGAGATTTTTGTCACCTGGCTTTACGGCGACGTGCGTAAGGCGCCCTCGGTCCGCTGGGATGTGGTCCCCAATGGGGCGGAGGCGCAAAACGCTGTGGAGTTCCACAGCGGAGGGGCCGCGGTGGCGGCCGTGCGTTGGGCCGATCGCCGGGAAGTTTTTCCATTGGCCATTATCGATGATTCCGGGACGGCCGTCGAAGCAACAGCGGCCAACGTAGCCGCGGGTAAATACCCAATCAGCCGCCCCGCCTATGTGGCCGTCGGCAACAGGCCGGCCGGCAACCGGCGAAAGGTGATCGAGTATCTGCTCAGCGAAAAAGGGCAGGCCCTGGTGGCGGGGAGTGATTTGCTGCCCGTGGCGCCTGCGCCAAAACCGTAGCGCGAAGATTCGTTCGCGTCCGTCTTCGGCTCAATGTTTGCCAAAAAACAGCCAGCAAAGCGCGATGGAGGCGACAACAGCCACGGTATCCGCGGTTAGTCCGGCGATGATGGCGTGGCGCGATTTCCTGACGGCGACGCTGCCGAAGTAAACGGCGATGACGTAAAAGGTGGTTTCGGTGCTGCCGTAGATCGTCGCCGCCATTTTGCTGATCAATTCGTCCGGGCCAAATCGTTTCACGATATCCACGAAGATACCCTGCGTGGCGCTGCCGCTCAGCGGACGGAGCAATACCATGGGAAGCAAATCGGCCGGAAATCCGATTTTTCCCAGTGCGGGTCCGATGGTGTCGGTGATGCCCTTGATGACGCCCGCGTCCCGAAGCATGCGGATCGAAACCAGCATGGCGACCAGGAATGGAATGATCCGTTGCGCCACTCCAAAAGCTTCCTTCGCCCCTTCCGTAAATTGCTCGTAGACCTTGACCCGCCTAAGCGTCGCGTAGAGCGGAAAAAAGGTGAGCAGGAAAGGCACGGCGAGCAAGGAGAGCGTCTTGATCACGCGCATCATGTCGTGCCTCACCAGTTTCCCGTCGACGACCTGGCTCGCGAGATCCGGGAAAAGCTCCGCAAATCGCCAGGGGGCGCCGGTCCTCATCGGCCATTGGTTGGCGAATTCCGGATACGCGATGACGACAAACATTCCGGCAAAGGCCGCCAGGAACAGCCACAACGCCATCTGGCCCCACATCGTGAGAGGAGGTGCCTGGATCGTCTCCACGGAAGTCGCGCCCACCGAGGGGGCGGCTTCGGCAGTTCCCTCGGTCGCTTCGGATTTCTCAATCGGCGGCGGGGCGAAGATGGGCAGCCTCTCGAGGAACTTGCACACGAGGATGCCACATGTGAGGGCGATAGCCGTGGAAAGGACAGCCGCCAGGATGAAAGAACTCGGCTCCTTCGCACCCGCGATGGCCAGGATGCCGATGGCGGTGGTCGGGATGAGCTGGATCGACGCGGTATTGATGGCGAGGAAGGTGCACATCGCGTTCGACGCCACACCCGGCCGGGGATTGAGCTGGTTCAGGAGCGCCATGGCGCGCAGGCCAAGCGGTGTCGCCGCATTGCCGAGACCGAGCATGTTGGCTGCCATGTTCATCACCATGGCGCCCATCGCGGGATGCTCCGGCGGCACCTCCGGAAAAAGAAGGCGCAGCAGCGGCCTCAAGGCTCGGGCGATGATCTGGACGAGGCCCGATTGCTCCGCGAGGCGCATCATTCCGAGCCAGATGGCCATCACGCCGGCCAGAGGCAGGGCGATCTCCATCACGGCCGACTTCGCTGTATCGAATGCCCCCGTGGTCATCGGCTGGAGCTGCCCGGTGAACCCGCCTACGAGCACGGCGATCAGCAGGAAGGCGAGCCAGATGTAGTTCAGCATGCGGCGCGGTTTATCAGTAATCGGTAATCAGTGGCCAGTAATCAGTGAGTTTCGTGCGACGTTCCTTCTGAAATCTGATCACTGGCCACTGATTGCTGGTCCCGTGGCTGCGAGGGAGATGAAGAGAAAGAGGGAGAGGGTGAACCCAGGCCGCCTATGACATGGACCAACACTTGGCAAGCTGGCGGGCCGTGCTACGCTCTCCGTCCCTTTATTATGGCCATTAGCAGTATCATCGACCCCAGCCGGCTCCAGCGCATCGAATTCAGCAACGACGAGATCGCCCGTTACTCGCGGCATCTCATCATGCCCGAAGTGACGCTTGAGGGGCAAAAACGCCTCAAGGCAGCCAGCATCCTGTGCATCGGCGCCGGCGGCCTCGGCTCGCCGATCGCCCTCTACCTCGCCGCGGCGGGCATCGGCCGCATGGGGTTGGTCGATGGCGACACGGTCGATTTCTCCAACCTCCAGCGCCAGATTCTGCACGGCACCAAGGATGTGGGCCGCAAGAAACTGAACAGCGCCCGCGACCGTATCCGCGAAGTGAACCCGAACGTGCAGGTCGATCTCTACGACACGTTCTTCACCTCGGAGAACGCCCGCAAGATTGTCGAGCCCTACGATATCGTCATCGACGGGACCGACAATTTCCCCACGCGCTATCTGTCGAATGACATCTGCGTCTTCCTCAAGAAGCCGAACGTTTACGGCAGCATCTTCCGCTTCGATGGGCAGTGCACCGTCTTCGCGCCGAGCCTCGGTGGGCCGTGCTACCGCTGCATGTTCCCCGAGCCGCCGCCGCCCGGCATGGTTCCGAGCTGCGCGGAAGGCGGAGTGCTTGGGGTGCTTCCCGGTATCATTGGTGTCATGCAGGCCATCGAGGCCGTGAAGCTCATCATGGGCATCGGCGAGCCGCTCATCGGCCGCATGATCGCCTTCGATGCGCTCAAGATGAAGTTCCGCGAGTTCAAGCTGCGCAAGGATCCCAAGTGCCCCGTCTGCTCGGCCAACCCGACAATCACGGAGTTGATCGATTACGATCAATTCTGCGGTATCCCGCAGGCCAAAGCCGCCGAGGAGGAGGAAGCCCACGTCCCGCACATCACCGTGCAGGAGCTCAAGGCCAAGCTCGACCGGGGCGACAACTTCAAGCTCATCGACGTGCGCGAGCCCTACGAGTGGGACATCTGCCATATCCCCGGTGCCAAGCTCATCCCCCTTGGCCAGCTCGCCTCACGGATGAGCGAACTCGACAGCGCCGACGAAATCGCGCTCCAGTGCAAAGGTGGGACCCGTTCCGCGCGGGCCCTCAAGCTCTTGCAGGAAGCCGGCTTCGCGAAGCTGACGAATGTCGAAGGTGGCATCATGGCCTGGGCGGAACACATCGACCCGAGCGTGCCGAAGTACTAGCGCCGCCCGGCCCATGGTTGCCGAAGAACTCCTGGCTCTGCTCCGCTGCCCGGAAACCCGGCAACCGCTGACCGTCGCCACGCCGGAACTGATCGCCCGCCTGGAATCACTACGTGCTGCAGGCACCCTGCGAAACCGCTCCGGGAACCTGTGTTTCAGTCCGGTCGAATCTGGCTTGGTGACTGCAGACGGCGCGTTCTTCTATCCCATACGCGACGACATCCCCGTGATGATCACGGGAGAATCCACCGATCTACGAGCCGCATTTACGTAGGCCGCGAACCGAGCGGAGCGAGATAGCCTTGCCGCAGGCAGCCCGAAGGGCGGAGCGGATGCGACGGCAATTCATTCGCGGAACCTTCACCGCGGAAAGCGTCAATCCTTTGCAGAGATACCTTCTCCGCGAAATTCATGCGCATTTCGCAGTAACGCACAGTTCGGCGAATAAATTGCCATCGCATCCGAGCCGCCCTTCGGGCAGCCTGCGGCTGGCTATCTCGCTCCGCTCGGTTCACCGCTACGTACCCTCCACGTGCCACCGTTCCGAGTTGCGGCCCCGTCCCAGCAGCGCAAGCTCTACCTATGACATTACCTCGACCCGCGACTCCCGATTGGGAAGCCATCCGCGGCGATTTTCCCATCCTGGATCAACAAGTGCACGGACGCCCGCTGATCTACTTCGACAGCGCCGCCAGTTCGCAAAAGCCACGCCAGGTTATCGACGCCTTGCGGCACTACTACGAACACGATCATGCCAACGTCCACCGCGGTCTGCATGCGCTGAGCACGCGCGCCACCGAGGCCTACGAAGGGGCGCGGATGAAAATCGCGCGCTATCTGGGTGCGGCCAGCGAGGAAGAGATCATCTTCACCCGCGGGACGACCGAAGGGATCAATCTCGTGGCTCAATCCTGGGGCGGAAAAAACGTGCGCAGCGGCGACGTGATCCTGCTCACCGAGATGGAGCACCACAGCAACCTCGTGCCGTGGCAGCTCCTCGCGGAACGAACGGGCGCGCGCTTGCGCTTTGTGCCCGTGGGCGAAGACGGAACCCTGCGGCTGGAGGAACTGCCAGCCCTCCTCACGCCGGAGGTGAAGATCTTCGCCTTCACCCATATCTCCAATTCGCTTGGCACCATCAATCCCGTGGCTGAGCTTTGCCAGGCGGCGCGGGCGGCCGGTGCTGTGACGCTGGTCGATGCGGCGCAAAGCGCGGGCCATGTGCCGATCGATGTCCAGGCCCTCGGGTGCGACTTCCTCGCGTTTTCCGGCCACAAGATGTGCGCGCCCACGGGCATCGGTGCGCTCTATGGCCGCGCGGACCTGCTCAATGCCATGCCCCCATGGCACGGGGGTGGCGAGATGATCCTGAGCGTGACCTACGAGAAGAGCACCTACAAGCAGTCGCCGCATCGATTCGAGGCCGGCACGCCGAATATTGCCGACGCCGTGGGCTTGGGCGTGGCGGTCGATTACCTCGAATCGATCGGTCGCGCGGCCATCTTCGAGCACGATGCCGAGCTGGCGGCCTATGCGCAGGAAGGCCTGGCCACGCTGTCCGGCGTGCGCGTGCACGGCCCCCTCCCGCGCGCCGGGTTGGTGGGATTTACCATGGACGCCGCGCACCCGCACGACCTGACGACCTACGCGGACCAGCATGGGCTGGCCCTGAGAGGCGGCCACCACTGCAACCAGCCCCTCATGCGCAAGATGGGGCTCCCCGGAACCACCCGGGCGAGCTTTTATTTCTACAACACCAAGGCCGAGATCGACCGCATGATCGAAATCCTGGAAGCTGCGGTCCGTTTCTTTGCCGTATGAACACCGAACTCGAAGAGCTTTATCAGCAGGTGATCCTCGATCACTCCCGCCGCCCGCGAAATTTCGGTCCGCTGGAAGGGGAGGCCACCCGGGTTCATGGCGACAATCCATCGTGCGGCGACGAGATCCATCTTGCGGTGCGCTTCGCCCCGGATGGCGCCGTCGAGGACGTGAAGTTCACCGGCCAGGGTTGTGCGATCAGCCAGGCGTCGGCCTCGCTCATGACGCTGAAACTCAAGGGCCGTCCGCGCGCCGAAGCGGAGACCATGCTGAATGCGTTTCACGATCTCGTGACGAAGGACGTGCCCGAGCCGCCCAAGCAGCTCGGTGACCTGCGCCTTTTGCAAGGCGTGCGGAAATTCCCGCAGCGCGTGAAGTGCGCGATGCTGGCCTGGCGCGCGTTCGAGCAGGCCCTCGCCCAGCAGGCGGGCGAGGGCACAGTCTCGACCGAGGAGAGCTGAACTACTACTTCACCACCGTCGCCGACTCGATCACCACGGGCGTGACCGGGGCGTCAGTGAAGGCGCCGCCTTTGTTGGCAATCGGGGTCGACTTGATTTTGTCGACGACTTCCTTGCCCTTGACGACCTTGCCGAAAACGCAGTAGCCGTATCCATCCTGGCCGGGGTAATCGAGGAAGCTGTTGTTCTTCGTGTTGATGAAGAATTGAGCCGTGGCCGAATTGGGGTCGGGCTTGCGGGCCATGGCGATGGTGTAGGTCTCGTTGTGGAGGCCGTTCTTGGCTTCGTTCTTGATGGGCGCGTCCGTATCTTTTTCCTTGCCCGTGGCGTCAAACCCGCCGCCCTGGATCATGAAGTTTTCGATGACGCGGTGAAAGACGGTGCCATTATATTGTCCCTTCTTCACATACTTGAGGAAATTCTCGACGGTGACGGGTGCTTTTGCGGCGTCGAGTTCGATGACGATCTCACCCAGGTTGGTTTTGAGGGAGACTTGGGGTGTTTGGTCGTCGGCCAGGGCTTCGCCCGTCAGGGCCATGCCGGCAAAAAGCGCAGCGGCCATCGAGAGAAGAAACGTGCGGCGCGGCGAGGATTTTGGGGAGTGAGGGGTAGCGGTGATCATCCCCTAGGAAATCGCACAATCCGTATGTGGACGGCAAAGAGAAAAACTGCGGCGATTTCCGCCGTTTCAATGTGCGAGCCGGCGGGCCGGTGCGGCGATCGTGGGGGAGGTGGACTTCTCGAGCATCGCTTCGGCCGCCGCTTTGAGCGCGCGCCAACGCGCATGCTCATGGTCCGGAGCCCAGACGATGTGGCGAAGCAGGCTTCGCCATTCGATGAGCGCCCGTTCGATGTCGCCCTGCCGGAGCGATTCCGTCAGCAGGCGGGTCCGCGAGCCACCATGCTCCACGAGTTCGCGCACCACTTCGCTGGCCCCGGCTCCGTAGTCGAGCGGCACGCCCAGTTCCAGATACCCCGGCAAGTCGGCGCGGTCATACGTGCGCTGGCACAGGGCCCCGAGGCGTCCGCCGTAAGGCGAGTCGTCACCGGCGAAGCGGGGGCCCGCGCGAAGATTGGCGAGATCGAAGAGGAGTTCATCGATCGGGTAGCTGTCATCTTCGAGAGCCGCGGCGACCGCCAGCCCTTCGCCGTGGTGAAAGAAGCTGAACAGAATGCCGCGCGTCGTCGGGATACCGTTCGGGTCGATGAGCCCGAGCTGCCGCCAGGAAAAAGCCGGCGTCGGCACGATGGGTGTCGTTTCGCAGAACGCAGTGAATTCGGGGCAGGTTCGGCAGGGGACTGGCAGTTCGCGGCGCTCCGGGGGATTGAGCAAACCAACTCCATGCCGGTCGAGGTAGCCAGGGGCCTCGGCTTGGGAGAAATCGAACCGCGCGAAGAGTTGATTGGCGCGCGTGTCCAGGCTGGCCAGTTGTCCGGTGTGTTTGGCCCCGGCCTGCCGGACGAGATCGAGGAGATGAGGAAGGACCAGTGCATGGAATCCCGCGGAGTCGAGTTGCGCTGTTTTGAGCAGGCGTCGCAGCCACGGCGCCAGTTGCAACAGGTCTTCGCCGCGGCGGATGCCCAGCGACACCTCGCGGCCGTAGACCTTGCCACGTCCCGGCTCCAGTTTGCAGAGGTTGCCGAAGCCGATCCCATTCAGCGTTTGCGCCACCGAAAGTGCCGGAAGCCAGCGCTCATCGACGAGCACGAACGCATCCCCCAACTTGACGGTCGTTTGCTCGGGGCGCTCTTCCCATTCGTCGCGCGAGTTTCGCATTTCCGTGATCCCGCGCCGCGCGAACCGCGCCCGTTCCATGTCGATGGAAAGGCCACAGGGCATCGGTCCAGTAGCTCTCGCGTGCTCGATACCGAGAGGAATGGGCTGCGCCGTGAAGAGCCGGGTATTGAGGTCGAGAGCCGCGGCGAAGGGATCGGCGCCGCTCTGGGCCGCGGCGTGCATCACGGCGAGGAGCGTGGGCCAGTCGACTTGCGCGGGGCGCCGGAGCTGCCGTGGGCGGCCATCGTGCAGGCGGGGCGGATTCCCGGTGATGAGCGCGTAGCCGACTTCGTCGAGCCCCCGGCGGCCGGCCCGGCCGAACATCTGGAGGATTTCGTCCGGTTGCACCTGCCGTTCGAAATTCCCGGCCATGTAGCGCGTATCGGTGATGAGGACCGAGCGCATCGAGAAATTGATCCCGGCGGCCAGCCCCATGGTCGCGACGACGGCCCGGAGTTGCCCCGCCTTGGCGAGTGGCTCAACCAGGATGGCGCGTTGCGCGTAGCTGAGGCCGCTATGATGAAAGGCAACGCGGGCGGCGAGGAGCTTCGCCAGTCGCGGCCCGGCGAGTTGCTGTTGCTCCGGGCTCAGGTGGAGCGGGGTTTCCAAGGGCAGGGCGGCGGCCAGTTCGCGGGCCAGGTCCTCCGCCGCATTGCGGCGCGGAGCGAAGAGGAGGATCGGCCCGAGATCGGCGCGCAAGGCGCTCCCGACGAGCCGGGGCCAGCGTCCGCGGACGGTGGCCGGGACCTTGTTGGGCAAAAGCTCGAGATCGATTTCCTCCAGCGGAACGGGCCGCTCCGGGTGCGCCACCAGCATCGCGTCCCGGCCGATGCGGCGCAGCCAGGCCACGATGTCCTGTGGGTTGGCCACGCTGCCGCTGAGCAGCAGGAGCTGCGTCTCGGGAGGAGCAAGGGCGAGCGCCAGTTCATAATTCACGCCGCGCACCGGGTCGGCGATCATCTGATATTCATCGACGACCAGCAGGCGCGGACCCTGCCGCCGCAGGAATTTGCCCTTTTGCGTTTCGAGGGTGGCGACGACTACTTTGGCCTCCAGGTTGAAGGCGAGGTCGCCCGTGGCGATGCCCACTTCCCACCCGCGCGCCTGCCACTCCGCGAGCTTGTCGTTGGCCAGGGCACGGGTCGGCACGGTGAAAATGGCCTGGCCTTTCAGCTCCGGCAAAAAGAGTTCGAAGACGTACGTCTTGCCCGAGCCCGTGGGCGCTTGCACGACCACGTCTCGCCCTTCCCGCAGGGCGCGCACGGCGTCCTGCTGCCAGAGATCGGGGATGACGAGATTTTGGAGGAGCGAGTTGATGGGGAGCAGGATTGGAATGCCGGTGGAGAAAACTGTCCCAAACTACGCCGGAGCGGCAATCTTCGCCGCATGTCTGAATCGCTCGACTCCGATCTCCCGCGTGTGGAGGTGGGCCGTTTTACACGGCTCCCCGAGGCGCGCGAGCGTGGATTGGTCGTTGCCGCGATGGGGCTGCCGTATTGGATCGAGCGCGAAACAGACGAATGGCTGTTGCTCGTCGAGGAAGCAGCGGTCGAGGATGTCGTGCGGGAACTGGCAGTCTTCGACGCCGAGCAGGAACAGCAGCGGCGCCTTCCCAAGCCGGAGCTGATGCCGGCGGGACCGTTTCCAAAACTGTCGCTCTTTGTCGCCGCCTGGGTGCTGACTGGCTTCTTCATCATCCAACTCAAGGCCGGTGCGGCGTGGGAGGAAAGCGGTGTCGCCGACGCCGGGGCCATCCTTTCCGGCCAATGGTGGCGAACGATCACCGCGCTCACCTTGCACGGCGATGGACCGCATCTCGTGGCCAACCTGGCGACTGGCTTGCTCTTCGCGGCCTTCCTCATTCCGCGCTTGGGTAGCGGCCTGTCCTGGCTGGCGATCCTGCTCAGCGGCGCGCTGGGCAATGCGCTCAATGCCTGGGGCTATCGGGGCGAGACGCACCTTTCCATCGGGGCGTCCACGGCTTGCTTCGGAGCGCTCGGCATTTTGGTGGGCGTTGACTGGGTGGCGCGATGGCGCGAGCCGCGCACGCGGAGCCTCTGGCAACTCATCCTGCCCATCGGCGCGGGCTTGGGGCTCCTCGCCTACCTCGGAGTGGGTGGCGGTGAGGAAGGCAAGCACATCGATTTCATGGCGCACTTTTGGGGGTTCATGGCGGGCGTCGTTGAAGGTGTCATTGCGGAGGGAATTCGACTGAAAGCGCGTGTGCCCGAACGAGCGCAAAAGTGGGTGGGGCTCGCCACGATCGTCATCCTCGCCGGGGCCTGGCTGCTGGCGACCCGTCTTTCGGTATAATAATCCCGCGACCTCTGATTTCGCGATCTGTGCTGCCACCGAACTGACGCGTATTTCGGATATTGACCGCAGAGTTTGGTCTATGCCGAAGGCATTGAATAATTCAGCCCAGGGTTGCCGAGCTACGAGGCTACCCTGGGACCGCCGCCTTAAAAACGACCAACCCCGAAGGTGGTTGAAGAACGTCGCGGCTTACTGAGTTGCGTACAATTTCCTTGGTAGCTCAGGTCTATTCAACTCCTTCAGAGTTGGCCGTGTCGTTTATCAAGAACCCAGGGTAGCTCGTTCCTCGCAACCCTGGGCTGACATATTGAACGCCTTCGGCGTAGCGATTTGCCCGCTATCCCTTCAGCGCCCGCTGGAGCGTTTCGCCCAATCCATGGGCCGTGTAGGGCTTGAGCAGCAACTCGCGAAACCCCAGGTCCTGCGCCCGCTGCGGATCGAGCGTGGCGCTATAGCCCGTCGTCAGCACCACGCGCGTGGCCGGACGGATTTCCCATAATCGGCGGGCGAATTCGATCCCGCTCAAGTGAGGCATCGTGAGATCGGTGATGACCAGGTCGAATGGATTGTCCTGGAAATGTGCAAGGGCCGCGCGCGAGTCGGTCTGGACTACCGGCGTATAGCCGAGACGGGTGAGGAACCGTTCGCCCAGCATGGCCAGCACCGGTTCGTCATCCACAAAGAGAATCCGCTCGCCATGGCCCCGGGCTTCCACGCGCTCTTCCTGCGGGGTGGATTCCCCATCAAAATCCAGCGCCGGGAAATAGAGGTGAAAGGTCGTGCCCTGGCCAGGTTCACTGTAGACCGTGATCGCGCCGTCGAAGGATTTGATGAGCCCGTGGACGACGGAGAGCCCGAGGCCGGTGCCCTCGCCGGGAGGCTTGGTGGTGAAGAACGGTTCGAAGATCCGGTCGATCGAATCCGCCGGAATACCGTGGCCGCTGTCGCTCACCGAGAGCCGGGAGTAGCGTCCGGGTCTCAAGTCGGGGTGTGTCCGGGAAAAATCGTCGTCCACCTGGAATGTGGTGAGTTGCACGGTGATCTTGCCGGGCTTTTCACCGATGGCGTGCCAGGCGTTGGTCACCAGGTTCGTGACGATCTGGTGGACTTGTGAACTATCGGCCAGGACACTTGGGGTTTCACCGGCGAAATCCGTGACAATCTCGATGGAAGCCGGCAGGGTCGCGCGCAGCATTCGCAAGGCTTCCTGGACGGTCTCGTCAAGGCGTAGCGCCTTGCGATCTTGCTCACGGTGCCGGCTGAAAGCCAGGATTTGGCGCACGAGATCGCGTGCCCGGTCGCTGGCCTTGAGGATTTCGCGAAAGTGCAATTCGGAGAGCTTCGGATCGGCGGCCTCCAGGAGTCCCAAATCCGCGAAGCCTACGATCCCGGCCAGGATGTTATTGAAGTCATGCGCGATGCCGCCGGCGAGAGTGCCGATGGCTTCCATTTTTTGCGCCTGCCGCAGCTTTTCCTCGAGCTTGACGCGTTCGATCGCCGAGCGCTCCCGCTCCGCAATGTCCTCGACGAGCGCGCGATTCGCGGCCTCCAGGTCCAGCATCTTCTTCTCGAGTTTGGCGATGAGGCGGGAATTGTACTCCTTGAGGTAAATGGCCTCGTCTTCGGGCATCACATATCCGTCCGGGGAAGGCTTGCTGCTGGCCTTCTGGGCGACCACCTCGTTGACCTCCTTCATGAAGGCATCGGGTTCCAGCGGCTTGACGAGAAAACGGTCCGCCCCGAGACCGAGGGCGAAGGATGCGTCGCGCGGGTCGGTATAGGTGGCCGTGTAGAAAATAAAGGGGATGTGGCGCAACCGCTCGTCCTTTTTCAATTCCCGGCAAAGCTGGAATCCGTCCATGCGCGGCATGAGGATATCCGAGATGATCAGGTCGTAGACACCGCGTTCCGCGAGTTGCAAGGCGGTGAGTCCGTTGCTCGCCGAGTCGACTTCATGGCCGTAGCCACGCAGGAGCGCCTCCAGCATGTAGAGGTTCTCTGCCTTGTCATCGACGCTCAGGATCTTCATGTGTGGGCGGCCTTTCCGGGAAGGTATTGCGAGATTTGTTCCGCGAAATGCAGCGGCTGAATGGGCTTCTCGATGTAGCCGACGAAACCCATTTCCAGGGCTTTGGCGCGGTCGCTGGTCATCGCATAGCTGGTCACGGCGACGATCGGAATGGCGGCGAGTTGGGGGTCGGCACGCATTCGCCGCGCCGTTTCATAGCCATCCATCTCCGGCATCTGGATGTCCATGAGCACCAGGTCGGGATGTTCCGCCAGCGCGAGGCGCAGGGCATCGTGGCCATTGTGCGCGGTGACGACCGTGTAGCCCGCATTCTTGAGCAGGTACGTCGCGAGATAACGGTTGGAAGCGTTATCCTCGGCGAGGAGAATCTTGGCGCTCATGGGGTGGAAACCGCGGCGATCGGAAGTCTGGGCACGGTGAAGCAGAACTGCGAGCCAATACCGAATTCGCTTTTTGCCTTCATGTGTCCGCCGAGCATTGTGGCCAGTTGCCTGGACAAATACAAGCCAAGCCCGGTCCCTTCGTAAACGCGCCGGGCCGAGCCGTCCACCTGCCGGAAAGCCTCGAAAAGGTGTTCCATGTTTTCCGGCTTGATGCCGATGCCCGTATCGCTGACCTCGATTTCCACATCGGCGGGGGTACTGCGCACCGAAAGGCGAATCACCCCCACCTCGGTAAATTTTACCGCGTTATTGGCCAGATTGAGAAGGATTTGGAAACAGCGCTTGCGATCGGAGTACAGGGTGAGTCCAGGATCGTCGAGGGTCGATTCCAGGCGCAGCTTCTTCTGCTCCACCAGGGGAGTAAGGCTTTCGACGACTTCCTTCACCAAGCCGGCCACGGAGAATGTCTCACGGAGGATTTCCATCTTGCCCGATTCGATGCGCGAAAGATCGAGCAAGTCGTTGATCATTCCCAGTAGGTGCCGCGCGGAGGAGTGGACCATTCCGAGCTGCTTCTTTTGCTCGTCGTTGAGCGGGCCCGCCAGGCCCTGCCGCAGGATGCCGGTGAACCCGATGATCGAATTCAACGGCGTCCGCAGCTCATGGCTCATCGTGGAGAGAAACTCCGACTTGAGCCGGTCGAGTTCCTTCAGGCGTTCATTGGCCGTCGCGAGGTCGCGGGTGCGTTCCATCACCTTGACCTCCAGGCTGGCATGAGCTTCGCGGAGCGCGGCCTCGGCCTGCCGGCGCTGGGTGACCTCGAGGCTCAGCGCCACAAGGTCGGCCATCGAACCGCCAAAGCTCTGTTCATCCGGCTTCCAAATCCGGGCTGGCCCGGTGTGTTCGTGGCAGACCACCCCGACCATGCGCCCGCCGCCCCGGATGGGCGCATCCAGCATCGACGAGATCCCGAGCGGTTGCAGGTAGCGGGGAGCGAATTCGCGGGTGCGGACATCGGTCGCGGCATCGTCCGCTGCGATGGCCCGTTCCTGCGCGAGAGCGCGGAAATACGCCGGGTAGTTCGCGGCGGTCAGTTCCGCGCCCGAGGAATGCTGGCGCCGGGTGCGCTCGTAGAGGTCGGCGCAGCGGATCTTCGTCCGGTCGTCATTGTAAAACCACACACTGACCCGTTCCGTCTCAAGCGTCTCGGCGGCGAGTTCCGTGATCCTCCGCAGCGCGCTTTCCGGATCGGCATCGAGCACGTCCGCGCTCCGCGCCTGCTCCGCCAGAACGCTGTTCTGCCGGCGCAGGCGATGCATGGTGGTGCGCAGCATTTCCTCCGCGGTGAGGCGGGCCGTAATGTCGATGCCGATCCCGAGCATGCAGGGGAAGCCATTGATATCGAGGCGAAAGCCCGTGACGTAGTACGGGATGCGCCGCCCATCCTTGGTCAGGAGATGGACTTCCACGTCAGCTTTCCCTTCGGCGAAGCACTTGAGCATGCGCTCGTGGACGAGCGCGCGTTGTTCTTCAGGAAAATAGGTGAGGGGATCGAGCGTCTCGAACTCCAGCGCGCTGTAGCCGGTCACCTTCTCCAGGTTTTTGTTCCAGCGCAGGATTTTGCGGCGCGCATCGTAGAGGTAAAAGATGCCCGGCATCGAGTTGATGAGGGTGTCGCTGAATTCGCGTTCGATCCTCCCGCGTTCCTCGGCCCGGCGGCGCTCGCTGATGTCGCGCGACACCACGAG
>Ga0070658_10001936_pt1 | contig 17400 bp, 7 predicted proteins | sample KBSC13metaG_FD_64664 | JGI IMG/M metagenome (GOLD analysis project Ga0070658, IMG submission 64664) | Corn rhizosphere microbial communities from Kellogg Biological Station, Michigan, USA - KBS C1-3 metaG | ecosystem: Host-associated > Plants > Roots > Rhizosphere > Soil ...
GAGATAGCCATCGGACCGGGTCAGCATGGTCATGGAGAAGGATGCGAACTGGCGCAGTTCGGCAGAAAAATTGAGGTCGGCGCGGGGGCAGGAGGTGGGATTGGCGTTTCGCAACTCGAAAGCAGTACCGTACCATTTGCAGGATACCGCCAGGGCGGTATGATAGCCGGCCTTGAGATGATGCAACGGCGTCTCTCGGAACCAGTAGGTATCGACCTGGCGCAGGCGCTTTTGATAAAGAGCCGCCATCTCCGGGTGCTGCCTGAGTAGATCGGGGACACACGCTTCGAGGCGTTGCATCAGTCGAGCATTCATCCGAGCACGAAGCCAGGCCCAGGCGTAGTCAGACTGCTGCAAGCGCAGAGTGTTCAGATAGGCTTTCAGCTCTTCCGGCGACTTTTTAGCCTCCGCCTCCAGAGAAAATTCCTCCAATGTGGGCGCAATAGCCTCCCAACTCTGCTCGATGAAGAAAACGGCGACTGTTGCGAGTTGCTTGCGAGCACGGCGGCGGCGATCGATTTGAGCGCGATCTAGCGAGTGCGAAAGCGTGTCAAACTCGCGTCGCTGCATCGCCTCCAGCTTTGCCAGAATCTCGTGCAATGGCTCATAGGGCATCGTGAGTACCTGAATGGGTGATCGGGGTTTCCGTGGGATTGTACCCCATCACGCGTGCACGACAGTAGAGGTCGGTGAGGGACTGACTTGTCGGCAACTTGTGACCTTGACAAATCGTAGGCAGATGTGGTACTCTAGCGTTTCGTGCTTCAGATTAGGAGGGTACTCCGTTGAAAGAAATTCAGGGCCGCACCAAGCAAACCCACCACATTACCGAAATCCCCAGCCTCGTTGAACTTCAACTCGATTCTTACCAGTGGTTTCTCGAAGAGGGTCTCCACGAACTGTTCGCAAGTTTCTCGCCTATTTACGATTTTACCAACCAGACCTCGATCTCGCTGACCGACTTTACCCTCGGCGAACCGAAGTATTCGCTCGAAGAGTGCCGTGATCGCGACATGACGTTCGAGGCCCCGATCAAGTCCAAGGTCCTGCTGAAACAGGCCAATAAGGAAGAGATCGAAAGCGAAGTCTACCTCGGCGATCTGCCCCTGATGACGGACAAAGGTACGTTCATCATCAACGGCGCAGAGCGCGTCGTCGTCAGTCAGTTGGCGCGTTCGCCCGGCGTCTACTTCAAAGACAGCCTCGACTTCTCCGGCAAAGTGCTCTTCTTCGCGACCATCATTCCGCAAGAAGGCGCGTGGGTCGATGTCGAGACCGATAACAGCAGTCAGGTCACCGTCCGTATCGGTCAGACCCGAAAGTTCCCGCTGACGACTCTGCTGCGCGCGCTCAACGCCTTCCCGCAGGCCTGCCTGCCCCTGGAGATGTCGATCCGCGAGATCCTGGAGCGCTCCTGGATCTACAAGACGGTCGAAGCGTTCGATGAAGAGGGCAAGCAGCTTCCTTCGGTCACCGAAAAAGACTTCTTCCTGGCGATGCGCATCAAAGAGCCGATCATCGACAAGAAGACACATGCGATCGTCGCGGAAGAGGATGCCCTCGCCACCGAAGAGTTCCTGAAGGAGCTGGCGGAGAAGATCGGCGAGAACACCGTCATCAAGGTGTATAGCCGCATCAACAACACCACCGACATCCTGAATATGTTCTCGACCCGCCAGACCCTGACGAGTCCTGATCCCGAGCACCTGCTGCACAAGCGGCCGGTCTACGAGATCGTGGACGAGAAGGGCAAAACGCTCGTCAAGCCGTATCAGTTGATCGCCGACAAGACCACGGCCAACGCCGTCGCCAAGCATATCGCGAAGCTGCCGACCCAGGAACTCGAAGTCCTGGCCGTCAACAAGTATGTCGAAGCGACCCTCGATCAGGATGTGGCGACCGATACCGATTCGGCGATGCTCGACATCTATCGCAAGATCCGTCCCGGCGACCCGGCGACTCTGGAGTCGGCCCGGAGCCTTGTGCAGAACATCTTCTTCGACGCCCGCCGCTACGATATGGCGAAGGTCGGCCGGTATAAGATGAACAAGAAGCTGGGTTCGCGTCTGCCCCTGTCGGCCCGCGCGCTGACCAAGGAAGACCTGATCAGCATCCTGCGCTACATCATCAACCTGAACGCAGGCGAAGGCACCACGGACGACATCGACCACTTGGAGAACAAGCGTATCCGCTCCGTCGGCGAACTGCTGGCGTCGCAGTTGCGCATGGGCTTCCTCCGCATGGAGAAGGTGGCCAAAGAGCGTATGACCAGCCTCGACAACGACAACATCATCCCGCAGGTGATTCTGTCGGTCAAGCCGATCAGCGCGTCGATCAAGAGCTTCTTCGGCTCCTCGCAGTTGTCGCAGTTCATGGACCAGACCAACCCGCTCGCGGAACTGGTCTCCAAGCGGCGTCTGTCGGCCCTCGGGCCAGGCGGTCTCTCCCGCCAGAGTGCCAAACTCGAAGTCCGCGACGTCCATGAGAGCCACTATGGCCGTATCTGCCCGATCGAGACGCCGGAAGGCCCGAACATCGGACTGATCGGTTCGATGGCCGTCTTCGCACGCGTCGATGTCTACGGCTTCCTGGAGACGCCCTATCGAAAGGTCGTCCACGGCGTCGTCACCGACGAGATCGAGTGGATGACCGCCGACATCGACCATAAGTACCATATCGCGCCCGCCAACGTGAAGTCGGAAGATAGCGGCAAGATCTCCGAGGCCGAAGTGCAGGTGCGCTTCGAGGGATCCTATCCGCTCGTCAAGCCCAACAAAGTCCAGTACATGGACGTGGCCCCGGTGCAGTTGATCTCCGTCGCGACCGCCTGTATTCCGTTCATCGAGAACGACGAGGCGACCCGCGCCCTCATGGGCGCGAACATGCAGCGACAGGCCGTGCCGACCCTGCGCCCGGACGCTCCGCTGGTCAAGACCGGCATGGAGCGCCGCGCCGCCGTCGACTCCGGCGCGGTCATCACCGCGCGCCGCAGCGGCATCATCAGCCGAGTCACCGCCGATCAGATCGACGTGACGACGCCCGAAGGCCGCATCGACAGCTACCGGCTCATCAACCTGCTGCGCTCCAACAACTCGACCTGTATCACGCAGCGTCCCATCGTCAACAAGGGACAGCGCGTGCGGCAGGGCCAGGTGCTGGCGGACGGCCCCTGTACCGACATGGGCGAGCTTGCGCTCGGCCAGAACGTGCTGGTCGCCTTCATGCCCTGGGGCGGTTATAACTACGAAGACGCTATTCTGCTCTCCGAGCGGCTGGTGCGCGACGACATCTTCACCTCGATCCACATCGAGGAGTTCGATATCGAAGCGCGCGACACCAAGCTCGGGCCGGAAGAGATCACCCGCGACATCCCGAACATCGGCGAGGATATGCTCAAAGACCTCGACGAGAACGGAGTCATCCGCGTGGGCGCCGAAGTGCGGCCGGAAGATATTCTGGTCGGCAAGGTCGCTCCCAAGGGACAGGGCGAACTGACGGCGGAAGAGCGCCTGATCATCGCGATCTTCGGTAAGAAGGCGGAAGAGACCCGCGACGTCTCCCTGCGCGTCCCGCACGGCAACGGCGGTCGCGTCGTGGATGTCAAGGTGTTCAGCCGCTTCAAGTACCAGGGGTCGCGTGACAAACGCATCTACAACTACTGCAAGCGGCCCGACGCTTCCATGCGCGACATGGAGGACGGGGAGCTGCTGCGCCTCGCGCCGGACGAACTGCCCGCAGGCGTCAATATGCTGGTTCGCGTCTACATCGCCCAGAAACGTAAGATCATGGAAGGCGATAAGATGGCCGGACGACACGGCAACAAGGGAGTCATCTCCAAGATCCTGCCGCAGGAGGATATGCCCTTCCTGCCGGACGGAACGCCGGTCGATATCGTCCTGAACCCGCTCGGAGTGCCGTCTCGTATGAACATCGGCCAGATCCTCGAAACCCACCTGGGTTACGTGGGCCGCCATATGGACTGCACCTTCGTGAACCCCGCATTCGAGGGGTCCACCGAGCGCGAGATCCGCGACCAGATGGAGCGATTGGGCCGCCATTTCCGACAGAAGGCGCTGGCGAACTATATCAACAGCGAACTGGAACTCGGCATGACGTTCGATGCGAGCACCGAGACCGACGTGATGTTCGACGAGATCCGCACCCACCTCAAAGCGCTCGACGCGGAGGGTCTGGAGACCGTCGCCAAATACGTGGCCGCACCGACGACGCAACTTCCTGCGCTGGAAGGCGACACACCGAGTGAGACCGAGGAAGAGGCGCTCGCCGTCTCGGACCCGAACTACGACATCGAGCAGATCATCGACCGGATCCGGACCAACGTCTGGGCGCGTGTGGGCTACGAGCCGCTGACCGGCAAGACCTACATTCGCGACGGTCTGACCGGCGATCAGTTCAACATGCCCGTCACGGTCGGAGTGATCTACATGCTCAAACTCGCCCACCTCGTGGACGACAAGATCCATGCCCGCTCGACTGGTCCCTACTCTCTGGTCACGCAGCAGCCCCTCGGCGGTAAAGCGCAGTTCGGCGGTCAGCGTTTCGGAGAGATGGAAGTCTGGGCGCTCGAAGCCTACGGCGCTGCGTATATGCTCCAGGAGATCCTGACGATCAAGTCGGACGACGTCCTCGGACGTGTGAAGACCTATGAGAGCATCGTCAAGGGCGACAATATCCTGGAACCCGGCGTGCCGGAATCGTTCAAGATCCTGGTCAACGAGCTTCAGAGCCTGGGGCTCAAGGTGACCGTCCTGGACGAGGCGGACAAAGAGATCGATCTGCGCGATCGCGACGACGATATCGATCCCCATGAGAACCCGGCCAAAGCGGCAGCGCGCCGTGAGGCCAAGAAGATGCGGCTTGAGCCGGAAAAAGAGATGCCGTTCTAATTCCGTCCCTATGCACGATGGCATACGGAAATCGTCATCAGGCGATTTCCGTTTGCCTCTGTATGGGGTATTGAGGACGATGAGTTGATTGAAGGATGATAGGTACCGCGCGGGACCTATCGGAGGGAAGAGAGACAATGGCGGACGCAAGTACGTTTTCAAAAATACGCATTGGAATCGCTTCTCCGGATGAGATTCGTACGTGGTCGTACGGCGAGGTCAAGAAGCCGGAAACCATCAACTACCGTACGTTTCGACCGGAGCGCGATGGACTGTTCTGCGAGCGCATTTTCGGGCCGGTGAAGGACTGGGAGTGCCACTGCGGACGGTACAAAAAAGTAAAATACAAAGGCATCGTGTGTGAGCGGTGTGGGGTCGAGGTCACGCGCAGCAAGGTGCGGCGCGAGCGCATGGGGCATATTGAGCTGGCTGCGCCTGTCTGCCACATCTGGTACCTCAAGGGCGTCCCGAGCCCGATGGCGCTGATTCTCGACATCACCCCCCGCCCGTTGGAGAAGGTGCTCTACTTCGCCTCCTACATCGTGACGGCGGTCGATCGCGGCAAGATCAACTCCCGGCTTTCCGACATCCGCTCCGCCGTACAGGAAGAGACGGAAGCGATTCTGGAGGAGAAGGCCGGCATCGCCGATCGTCTGACGCGCGAATTCAACCGCGAGATCGCGGAGAACAAGGCGAAAGCGGCGGCAAGCGCCACGGAAGCCGAAGAGCGCATCGCATCCGGGGAGGTCGTCGAACTGGAAGAGGGCATGGAGCCTGAATCCGTACTCGTCGCCTGGACCGACGAAGTGATCGCGCAGAAGCAGACCTATCTCATCGAGCGCATCAAACAGGAAGAGAAAGACGCCACCGAGCGGATGGAAGAGCTGGCCGCATCGCTGCTGCTTCTCGAGAAGATCGAGAAGAAGCAGTTGATTACGGAAGATCAGTTCCGCGCGACCGAGCGGCTGCTGGAAGTGCTGCTGCGTCGGTTGGGCGGCGACTGGGAAGATGTGATCCGTGCCGGCCTGGGCGGAGCGGCGATCAAGGAGCTTCTGCTGGAAGTGGACCTGGAGAAGCTGAGCCGTGAACTGAAGATCGAGATCGCCAACACGCAGGGGCCGCGGCGTATCCGGTCGATCAAGCGTCTGGAAGTGACGGAGGCGTTCCTGGCTTCCCGCGCTCGTCCGGACTGGATGATCCTGGATGCCGTTCCGGTCATCTCGCCGGAACTGCGCCCGATGGTGCAGCTCGACGGCGGACGCTTCGCGACCTCCGACCTGAACGACCTGTATCGGCGTATCATCAACCGCAACAACCGTCTGAAGAAGATCACGGAGATCCGCGCGCCTGAAAGCATCGTCAACCACGAAAAGCGCCTGCTCCAGGAGGCGGTCGATGCGCTGATCGACAACGGTCGCCGCACGCGCCCGGTCGTCGGCAGCAACAACCGCGCCCTGAAGTCGCTCTCGGACATGCTCAAGGGCAAGGAAGGCCGCTTCCGTAAGAACCTGCTCGGCAAGCGCGTCGACTACTCCGGCCGTTCCGTCATCGTCGTCGGGCCTCACCTGAAACTGCACCAGTGCGGACTGCCGAAAGAGATGGCGCTGGAGCTGTTCAAGCCGTTCGTCATGAAGACGCTTGTGGAGAGCGGACTGACCGGCAACATCAAGACCGCCAAGCGGATGATCGACAAGATGCGCCCGGAAGTCTGGGACGCCCTCGAAATCGTTATCCGCGAGCATCCGGTCCTGCTGAACCGCGCCCCCACCCTGCACCGTCTGGGTATTCAGGCGTTCGAGCCGATCCTCGTCGATGGCAAAGCGATCCAGGTTCACCCCCTGGTCTGCCACGCCTTCAACGCGGACTTCGACGGCGACCAGATGGCCGTGCACGTGCCGCTGTCGGCGTATGCGCAGGCGGAAGCCCGCATCCTGATGCTCTCGTCGCACAACCTGTTCTCTCCTGCGCACGGCGGGCCGATCGTGGCCCCGATCCAGGACATCATCCTCGGGTCTTACTACCTGACGATGATGAAGGAACTGAAGCCGGGAGAGCGCCCGAGAGACTATGTGTTCTCGTCGCCGGAAGAGGCGGTCCTCGCCTACGACATGGACATGCTCGAACTGCACGAACCGATCAGCGTGCGACTGCCGCATCGCGCCAGTTTCGCTCCGGATGCGGAGACGCACATCGAGGTGATCGGCCTGAAGCGCCACTTCGATGCCGATGGCAACGATCTGGTTCCGATGAAGAACGGCGTGGTAGACACCGCGAAGTTCACGACGGTGGGCCGCCTGCTCTTCAACGAGATCCTGCCCGAGCGCATCAAGTACACGGACCCCTATCTGCTGAAGACGCTGGTCAAGAAGGGCGTCTCCCAGGTCGTTACCGACGTGTACGAGACCCACGGCAAAGAGGCGTGTATCACGTTCCTCGACGACATCAAGGCGATCGGATTCAAGTACGCGATGAAGGGCGGCATCACGATCGCGATGACCGACATGGACAGCCCGCCCGACCGCGATACCCTGATCAAGGGCGCGGAAGACGACGTCCGCAAGGCAAACTCGCAGTACAACCGCGGTATGCTGACGCAGGCGGAACGTAAGCAGAAGGTTCTGACGACCTGGATGCAGGCCAGTGACAAGATCGCCAACTCCATCATGGAGCGTATCGATCAGTACAACCCGCTCTATATCGTCACCGACTCCGGCGCCCGCGGTTCCAAAAAGCAGTTGTCGCAGCTCTCGGGCATGCGCGGACTGATGTCGGACCCGTTCGGCAACCTGATCGAGGACCTGCCGATCAAGTCGAACTTCCACGAAGGTCTGAACGTGCTGGAGTTCTTCGTCTCCACCCACGGCGCCCGTAAAGGTATGGCCGACACCGCGCTGCGCACCGCAGACGCCGGCTACCTGACGCGCCGCCTGGTGGACGTCGCGCAGGACGTGATCGTGCGGGCGGTCGATTGCGGCACGACCCACGGCATCACGGTGCGCGAAATCCAGGACGGCGGCGATGTGCTGGAGAAGATCAGTGAGCGCGTGAAGGGCCGGTATCCTACCGTCGATATCGTCAACCCGATCACCGGCGAAGTCATCGTGCCCGGTTCGACGGACATCCTCGATCCGCTGGCGCGGGAACTGGACGATTTCCGCGTGGCGACCGACGACCTCGTGGACGTCGATACGGGCGAAGTGGTGAAGCAGAAGGGCGACGTCTTCACGGTCAAAGAGACCGAAGAGCTGCTGGCCCGCGGCGTGCGGCGTGCGAATCTGCTGCGCAAGAAGGCGGCGGCGACGCACATGTACGACATCACGACGTCGATCACGGTGCAGTTGCGCTCGGTACTAACCTGCGAACTGCGCCAGGGCGTCTGCGCCAAGTGCTACGGACGCGACCTCGCGACCGGACGACTGGTGGACATCGGCGTGGCGACGGGTATCATCGCGGCACAGTCCATCGGAGAGCCTGGAACACAGTTGACGATGCGTACGTTCCACACCGGAGGCGTCGCAGGTACCTACCTGACAGGCGTCGCCAACGTCAAGCAGAAACGACAGAACAACCTGCGCGAACTGCACAACGACATCCAGACCGGAGTCGTGAAGCTGGAAGAGGCGGAGGGTTCGGAGCGCGAACGCGTCCGCTCGATCCAGGCGGTGCTGAAGGTGCTCGAAGATCAGGTCGGCGGTCTGCTGCGCGTCGTGGAGCTGTTCGAGGCGCGGAAGCCCAAGGGCCAGGCGATCGTCACGGAGCATGCGGGTCATGTGTCGGCCATCGAGAACAAGGGTCTGCGCAACGTCGTCATCAACGTCCGCCAGGAGCTGAACGAGGCGCTGGCGCATCAGGGCCTCGGCACGGACGCGAGTTCCGGCGAAGAGATCCTGGACGCGGATGGCGAGATCATCGTGAAGGCCGGTGAGGCGCTGACCGACAAGGCGCTGAAGCGCATTGTCGCGATGGGCATCAAAGAGGTCACGCTCCGCAAGGTCTACATGGTCCCCTACCGCGGAGACCTGGAGGTCGAGGTCGGCCAGGAGGTCTCTCCCGGCGACCGTCTGACGGGAGGTCCGCTGGACCCCCAGAAGGTGCTGGAGCTGCAGGGCACCCGCGGCGTGCAGGAGTATCTGGTCCGCGAAGTGCAGGCCGTCTACAAGTCGGTCGGCCAGGACATCAACGACAAGCACGTCGAGGTCATCGTGCGGCAGATGCTGCGCAAGCGCAAGGTACGGCATCCCGGCGAGAGCCGCTTCCTGCCGGGTCAGGTCGTGGACAAGTTCGTCTTCGAGGACGAGAACACCCGCGTCCGCAAAACCGGGGGCCAGGAAGGCACCGCTGACTGGATCCTGTTGGGTATCACCGAGGCGTCGCTGGCGACGGAGAGCTTCCTGTCGGCGGCTTCGTTCCAGAAGACCACCCGCGTTCTGACGGAGGCCGCGGTGCGCGGTAAGAAGGACGAACTCGTGGGTCTGAAGGAGAACGTCATCATCGGTCGCCTGATCCCGGCCGGTACCGGACTGCCCTCGTATCGCAGCCTGGAGATCGCGACGCCCGACGGTGCGCCGCTGATCGTCGAGCCGATGAAGCGCGAGGACACCCGCAAACCGCTGGACATCGAAGAGGACGACGAGGAGATCGCGCTGCTGACGGGAAGCCGCACGGCGGTTCGCCCGAACCCACTGCCTCTGGACGGTTTCCAGATGGTAGAGGAGTTGGCAGTCGAGAGTTCGAACACCGCGCGTGGCGGCGGTGATTCGGACGACGATGCAGGCGGCGGTCTCGCCGGCCTGGACGCCCTGCTCGGCAAACTCAGCCTCTCCGACGGCGACGACGAGTAGCCATTTCCCTCTAATCGATCCCCGCTTCCTTTCAGGAAGCGGGGATTTTGTCTTTCCGGTTTCAGAAAGGAGAGAAGAGTATTGACAAGGAAGAGACAGCCATGAACAATCTGTGATAAACTATATTGAATGAGAGGAGGCGTTGGGATGTCTGACACGCCCATCATACCGCCGAGTCCCTACATCATTCGAGAATTCAATGATCGAGGAACCCTCTGGCTGCTCGAAGATCCGGCTTTGCTCCAGGAGTTCCTGCGTATACTCGATGCTTCCCTGGCCGAGGATATGGACTTCTCCCAGGCCCAGCGCATCAACCGCAGCTTTATCGCCGCCGATCTCCAAAAACAGGAGAGCGATCTGATCTACCGGGTTCCTTATCATTCCGGTGAAAGCGCAGTGCTGGTCTATGTACTGCTCGAACAACAGACCCGCACCGATAACCTGATGCCCTTTCGTCTCCTCAGTTACTGCAACGAATTATGGTCGGCTCAGGTCAGAGAGTGGAAGGAGACCAGGCAGCCTGCAGAAAGCCGTCGTCTATACCCGGTCATTCCCATCGTCTTCTACACGGGAAGGGAGCGCTGGGATGAGGGCATCGCGCTCGCGAACTTGATGGATCTGCCCTCCCCACTACGACGATTTGTGCCTTCCTGGGAAACGCTGTTTCTGAACTTGCAGGAGACGCCTCCGGAGATGTTGACGCAGTTCTCCTCAGCAATTGGTTGGGCGTTACGAGCGCTCCAGGCGGAACGCGCTCCCTTGGAGGAGTTGGAGCGTGTTTTGCGAGAGGCGATGGCTGGGATCGAAGGGTTGTCTGAGGAGCAGGTCGGGCAGTGGAAGCGATGCGCTTGGTTCCTGATCCAGTTGGTCTATCATCGCCGAAGCAGTTCGGAAACTCCAGGACTGATGGGATTGGTGAGGGCGGAAGCGAAACGCTCGAAGTTTCATGATGAAAGAGAGGAGATTGCTATGCAGTCTTATGCCGAATACCTGAACGAGTTGGGAGAAGCCAGAGGAGAAGCGATGGGAGAGATTAAAGGGGAGCGTCGAATGGTCGTGCGCCTTGGCACCGCGCAGTTCGGCTCACCAGATGCAAGCATACTCGTCAAACTGGAGTCTATCCAGTCTTTGGAGATCTTGGAGGAGATTGGCTTGCGTATCGTGAAAGCAAAATCGTGGGACGAAGTGTTGAGTGACCTGTAGTTCGCTCTCCTTTTCAGGGATTCACCCACATTATAGCACAGCGCTTTTCCCGATTCTCGCGCCATCAAACACGCGAAAAATCATGTCACCACAAGCGACGTAACACGGGCCTATAATGGTCGGACCAGGTTTATGTTTTTCTCCGGCACGACCATCCTGGCTTCCGTGTTTGGCAGACTCAGCCTCTTCGCTGATTCATTCAAGAAGTTTATGGAGAGGATTAGACAGGGAGATATGATGCCTTTGTGGGAGAGACTTGAATGGGACCACATCGATATTATGGCCATTGTAGGCGATGGTGGTCTCGGGACTATCGACGAGAAACGACATGACGCCTGTCTTGTATGGCTTTCCCGTCACGGGTATAACTTGGACACGATCGATTGTACCCAGCCAGTGAACGAGATCGTCGCGGACTTGCAGAGACTGTTCCACTGGGAAGCGCGGTTCGGCTATGCACCGGATCCAGCCAATCGCAACCTGCATAACATGGAAGATGCCTTTACCTTCGATATTCCAGAAGGTGGCGGCCACGTCCTGGAACTGCTTGGTGCGGATATGGCCTGGCAAAAGGAACCGGAGTGGATACTCGGCTTACTTCTCATCGCGCAGATGTATAGTCGTTGTCAATTGGCTTTAGGACGCCGATTCTTCGCACTGCTTGTCATACCCGAGGATTCAGATATGATTGGGGAAATCGTACAGCAGGTCCGGGTACCGTCTACCTTCTACGGTTCGCATCCAAGTTATCATCTATTTGAACGCTGAAACCAACATGTTCGACGTCCAGAGTTATTTTCTTCGCATATCGGGGAAACAGGAATTATGTTGCAATGAATTGGAGTTCGCCAACAACAATCACAACACTAAAGCAACAGATAGAGATGACGGAATGGTTTGTCAGGAGCAGTACCTTTCCGGAAGCTGCCAACGTCATCGCTTTAAGAACTCTCAAAGCGTCCGAGAGTTCAAATTCAAATGAATGGGACTGGTTACCCACGACGCGTATAATGGTAGATCCTATTCATCGTCCTTCTCTCACCACAATTGCCAAACAAAGCGGCAGGTATAGCGACTATTCGATAATAGTAGCGGAAGTCTATAAGTTAACATTAGCGTCTCTCAGAAAACCTGCCGCATTCGGGATCGACTTCGGCATCACTCCGGATAGCAAGACCCTGCTGGTCGAAGTCAACGATGGCCGCTCCCTCGGCAACTACGGTCTTGCTCCTCAGGTCTATGCCCTCTTCCTCCAGGCACGCTGGGACGAAATGGCCACCGCCCAACCGTAAAAGGCGTGCGAGGATTTAGCGGCATGCGCGGCGAACAGTAGGAGGGCACGATGCGCCGAGTATAGCGGCCGTCCTGGGCGCTTGCCTGAAGCATGGCCGTCGATGCTGAACGCTATACCGAATCCGCAGCCCAGCATGAACGCAACGAAAGAGAGAATCTATCTTATGGCAGAAATCAATCTGGCTATATTTCTTGCATCGCGCATCCGCAGCGCCGGTAAGGACATCGAAAAGGCGTTCGGTAAAATGCCTGCCGACCGCCAGGCCTGGCACCCGCCCGTGGAAGGCAATACGGGTCGGGACGCGCTCGATCAGGTCATCGAATGCGGCCTGCTGAACGGCCTGGGAGCGACCCATTTCCAGAATAAGTTGGCTCCGGCTCCGGATTGGGACGTCTACACGGCGCAAAAGGCGTTGCTCGACACGCCGGAGAAGGTGCATGCCACTTTCACAGCGGGTACAGAAGCGCTGGCTGCGGCGATCGAAACCTGTTCGGCTGCCCGTCTGGCTGAGACGTTCATCCATCCCTTCTACCAGACGCAGACCACCTGGGCCGAGTACGCGGACTTCTTCTACTGGAATATGTGCTACCACGAAGGCCAGATCAACTACATTCAGGTGCTCTACGGCGATATGTCGTAGTCGTACGGAACACCTCGCCTCCCTGTTTGCAAACGCCTGCCCGACCGGATTCCGGTCGGGCGGGCGTCGCGCCTCATGCTCTCCCTCTATCGCTCCTCGAACGTCGGGACCTGAGGGAAGTTCGCTTTCCACGAAGCGGGAACGAAGCTCCTATTTGATCACATCTTCGGAGACATTGTTGGACGGACGATCGTCCCACGCATTGCCTCGAACGACTGCGGTGGTGGCGAAATCCCCTTCTCCCTGCGGCGACAGGACGACCGTCAGCGTACAACGGCCTCCGACCGGCAGATCTCCGATATCGACCACGACCCGTCCCTTCTCGGTCGTCACCTGTCCCATGGTAGATTTTGCCGAGATCCCTGCTAAGGCCGGTGGGAAATGAAACGTGAGAGTCACTCCGGTAGCCGCAACACGCCCGTTATTGACGACCACGATGGTACTGGTGATCTGGCGGCCTACCGCTGCTTTAGAAGGCGAATGCGTAGCCGTGACGCTCAGATCCACCGGTTTCACCTGTTTGCCGACCATCGGGGTGCGGAGGAGATAGACGTATTTCTCCGTGCGAAACGCCAGACCGTCCGTTCCCCAGCGGATCAGGCCGCCTCCGTCACGTATCCCTTCCAGATCCATCTTATCCAGGGAGACGAAGGTCGTATAGTCGTCCGTAAAGATGTGACCGCCGTCGAGAAAGAAGACGCGGTTGACTTTGGGATCGGGGATCGGGGTGGATTCATACCCACCGCCCGGCAGGCGCGCGAGGACACTCTGCGATTCGGGATCGATCACGACGCCGATATTTGTATAGATACGTCCGTTGCCGTCGCCGCTGATTCCCAGATTGCCCGACAGCAGAGAGCCGGTGGAGCCACGAGGCATAAGTCCGGTCGATTTGATCGCGTACCGGTTGAAGTCCCAACTGGAGATCTCATTTTGATAGGTGTAGAGAAGTGATCCGAAAGACAGGGCGAAGCCGTTCGGGCCGCCGGTATCCGGCCGCATCACACCGTTCTCGAAAAGGGCGACTCCCGCCCCCATCCCCGCCCCGCCCCCACGGGAAACGGCGATCAGATCGTGCTGACCGGGAATGACGGCGATCTGCCGCACCCCTCCGACCCGAAACAGCCCGGCAGGCTTACCCGTGGTAAGATCGACACGCCGGACATCTCCCGTATCCAGCGACACATAGAGGTACTTTCCATCATCGGAGACAGCGAGATGACTCGGCTGGCTGCCTACCGGAATCGGCAGTCCGATCTCACCGTTCATCGGGTTGATCGGGACCACGCTGTTCCCGCCGAACCCCGCCTCACCCGGTACGCTCGCATAGATCATTCGGGAGACGGGATCGTAGACGAGCTCTCGGGTCGTCAGTTCCACACGCCGCACATTGTCCGGGGTATACGTATCGGCTCTTAACGCCTTACAACTCCCGCACCATAACAACAGGCAGATCACAACCATCCAGCGTCGCATCGTTTCTCTCCTTAAACTCCCGCCACAATTTCGCAATCAGCGCCTCATTAGGTAAGACTTTCTGTGCAGTTCGGCAGACCGGCGTTCTTTTCCTACCACCGGCGGCCCTTTGGTATAAAGCGAGAGAAGATCGGTCACTTTTCACGGCGCGTTCTGTCATCGGTACTCTTCCGTTGCGGGCGCACTTTTCCCGCCATTGAAGCGCTGTTATGGGTGACAACAGACCTGCGCGGACGGGTCTGCGCAGGTCTGTATCCCTCTCGACTTTAAGTTTGTCCCGCGAGCGCCTAGCGTGGACCGACGATCTTAAAGCCGGCAGGCAGTGCAGCCGAGAACGTCGCTCCACTGGCGAAGGTGCCGTTCTGGAGGTACCAGACTGCCGCCAGATTACTGGTGGAGTTCTGGAACAGCAGATCCGCGCTGCCGTCTCCGTTGTAGTCACCGACACCCACGACCTTGTAGCCCGCTCCGGGAACGGCCGCAAGGACGGTTCCACCGACATAGGTCGTGCCGTTCAGATACCAGAGTGCGACCTGCCCGGTGGTCTGGTTCTGGAAGACAAGATCGGTAAAGCCGTCCTTGTTGAAGTCTCCTGTACCTACTACACTCCACCCTGCGCCCGGAACAACAGACAGAAGCGCGCCACCGTAGCGATGAGAGCCGTCCAGGAACCAGACAGCGATCTGACCGGTGGTCTGATTCTGGAACACGAGATCGGACTTGCCGTCGCCGTTGAAGTCTCCTACCCCGACGACCTTGTAGCTCGCATCGGGGGTTGCGTCGACGAAGTTGCCGCCGGAGATCGTGGCGTTGTTGGTTCCGCTGGTGTACCAGAGCGCGATCTTGTGGGTGAGGCTGCTCTGGAGGACGAGCGTATTGTTGCCGTTGGCGCTGAAGTCTCCTACTCCGACGACGGCATACTCTGCCGGAGGAGTGAGAGAGAAGGCCACATTGCCAACCTTGTTGGTCCCATGCATGAACCAGGTGGAGACGGCTCCCGTGGAAGCGTTCTGGAGGAGCAGGTCGGTATTGCCATCGTTGTTGAAATCGGGAAAGATCGGGACTGTGGAAAGTTTGCTGGCGAAGTAGCTTCCGTACCTTTGCGAGTAGGCTTGGAGCATGGTGGGAAAGTCGGCGGACAGCGTCGTGCCGGTCACGTAAGCATTGCCGTTGCTGTCGATCCCAACGGACTGTCCGGAGTCTCCTGTATTGGGGTTGTTGAACGTCGTGTCCCCCATGACGGTTCCTCCCAGGAACGTGGAGTAGATCAGGGCTGTCCCAGAAGCGTTGAGTTTGCTCAGGAAAGCATTCCCGTAGGAGGGAACCTTTACTCTCTGGAAAGCGCCGATTGTCGTGGGGAAGATGCTGGAGGAGGTCTGCCCGGTGACATAGGCGTTGCCACTGCTGTCCAGGGCAATGCCATTCGCTATATCCAGGCTGTTGCCGCCAAAGCGGACAGAGTAGATTAAGCCGGTACCGGCCGGGTTGAATTTGGTAATGAAAGCCCCGCCATTCGGGGTCTGGAGGGCTCCAGGAGTCGTAGGGAATTGGCCACCTGCTTTTCCAACCACATAGGCGCTGCCGTTGCTGTCCACTTCAATGCCTTGCCCGTATGACCCATTGCCTCCAAAGTAGGTTGAGTAGACCAGATCGGTGCCGGTCGGATTCACTTTCGTTACAAAGGCGGTATAACTGGAAAACAGCGAAAGCGTGGTCTGGTAAGCGCCTGGTGTCGTTGGAAAGTCCGTTGAATTGGTGACTCCAGTGACATAGGCGTTGCCGTTGCTGTCGATGGCGATACCGCGCCCATTATCACTGATACCAGGGGGGTTAGAATGAAGATCCGATTTTCCGCCCAGGAGGGTGGAGTAGACCAAATCGGTCCCGGTCGGATTGAGTTTGGTCACAAAGCCGGTGCCGCCGAAGGACGCTTTCAGTACCGCCTGGAATGCGCCGGATGTTGTAGGAAATCCAGTGAAAGCCGCGCCGGTAATATACGTACTACCGGTGCTGTCGACCGCGATGGCCGTCGCACTGTTCCCAGTGCTGGGGCCGATAGCGGTCGAGTAGAGCAGCGTCGCACCTACGGGATCCAGTTTGGTCACGACGATGTCCAACCCCAATGGATCCGCGGGACTGGTTGGAATCTGCGTTTTGTAAGCGCCGGTCGTGGTCGGATACCCCATCATACCCACGCTTGCTACGTAGGCGTTCCCCGCGCTATCGATCGCGATCCCAGGACCGGTACGCGCCACCGGACCCAAAAATGTCGAGTAGATCGAATTGGTGCCGGTAGCATTCAACTTAGTCACGAGAGTCACACCCTGGTAAACGCTCACCTCGGAGTAGTTGGCGACATACGCGCTACCGGCGCTGTCGACCGCGATGGAGGCGCCCATCGGTAATGCGCCGGTGCCGAGGCGAGTGGAGTAGAGGAGCACCGGATCGATCACCAGTGGGCGGGACGCATCGTAGCGACCCAGGGAAAAGCTCACGCCTGCTTGGCCGTTCGGCAGTCGCTTCAGTCGGTAGTGCGCGGCTACCATCTGCTTTCCGGTCGCCCCCTGCTGATACACAGTCGGCTTCCGCCAGGTCAACTCCCTACCCTGCGCTCGGATCGTCAAGTCACCGTTGGGTTTGATCTGCACTCCCTTCGCTCCCGCAAAATGCAGCCTGATCTGTTTTGGATCGGCATGAGGAGCGACCACAAAGTCGTACTCCAGGCGCTGCTGGTTGCCGTAGTAGACCACATCCACGCCCGGATAGACGCCATGAAACCCGACCTTCCCAAACGTCGGGATATTGGAATGCCATTTATGAGGATCTCGATCGCAGAAGTAGTTCACACGCCCTTCCAGAGGCTGCTGTTGCAGGGTAGAAGCTTGAGAGTTGGCTCCTACCAGTTGCATCCGTAGAGTCCCGCCGAAGGATTTGCCCATCGCGGGGTGCGCTTTTGTGTTCTTAAGAGGCGTGTTCGGTGGCGAGGGCAGCGTGAAGATGGCTTCGGAAGCATTGAGGGAGAGAGCGCTATCGAGACTA
>Ga0070658_10001937_pt1 | contig 17399 bp, 15 predicted proteins | sample KBSC13metaG_FD_64664 | JGI IMG/M metagenome (GOLD analysis project Ga0070658, IMG submission 64664) | Corn rhizosphere microbial communities from Kellogg Biological Station, Michigan, USA - KBS C1-3 metaG | ecosystem: Host-associated > Plants > Roots > Rhizosphere > Soil ...
AGTGCCTGGCCGCCATTCTCCATACGAAAAAAGGCGTCGTCGTTTCCGGCACTCACGGCAAGACCACCACCTCCTCCATGACCGCCCACGTCATGCGGGTGGCCGGACTGAAGCCCTGCCACTACGTGGGCGCGGAAATCCCGATTCTGGGTGCCAATGCGAACTGGTCCGAGGAAGGTGAACACATGGTGGCGGAAGGCGATGAGTCCGATGGCACGCTGGCTCTCTACCATCCGGAGCACTCGGTGGTGCTGAACATCGAGGCCGAGCACCTGGATTTCTACCGCGACCTGGATCACATCAAGGAAGTCTTCACGCAGTTGGCCGATCAGACTACGGGCAAGCTCGTGTATTGTGCCGAGGATCCCGTGGCCACCGAGCTGCTGGGCTCCCGCGAAAATGCCGTTTCCTACGGCTGGGAAAATGCGGACTTCACCGCTTCCGATATCCGTGACCTCAAAGGCTCATCCGCCTTTACCGTGAAGAAAAATGGCGAGGTGCTGGGCGATATCGAACTGGGCATCCCTGGCCGCCACAACATTCTCAACTCCCTGGCAGCCCTCGCTCTGGCGGATTCCTGCGGCGCGGAGTTTTCCCTCGTCGCCCGCGCGCTCTCCAGCTTCGCCGGGGCCAAGCGCCGCTTTGAAACCAAGTACCTTTCGCCGAACTATCGGATCATCGATGATTACGGCCATCATCCTTCCGAGCTGGCCGCCACGCTGCAGACCGCGCGTTCATTGAATCCGAAGCGGATCGTCGTGCTCTTCCAGCCTCACCGCTACACCCGCACCCAGGCTCTGGCGGATGACTTCGGCAAGGTGCTGCAGGCGGCGGATCTCGTTTTTGTGGCGGATGTTTATCCTGCCTCGGAGCTGCCGATCGATGGCATTTCCGGCCAGACGATTGTGGATGCCATTGCAGACCATGGTGAAATCCCAGCCAGCTTCCTGCCGGATCTGGATGTAGCCCACCACACCGTGGGAAATGCGCTCCAGCCCGGTGATATTCTGATCACGCTGGGAGCGGGAAATGTCCACGAAGCAGGAACCAAGATCGCCGCAGACCTCAAGATCCTCGAGGAAATGCGCGCCCTGATGCCTGCCGGTGAAATCGAAGGGAAGCTCTATGAGCCGATGAAGCGCCATACCACGATCCTCGTGGGCGGCCCGGCCCAGTTCTGGATGGAGCCGAAAAGTTTCTACGCCTTCGCCTTCCTCGTGAGCTATTGCCGTGAGCGCGGCATCCCCGTGCGGGTGGTGGGGCGCGGCTCCAACATGCTCGTCCGTGATGGTGGCATCCGCGGCGCGGTGATCCACCCCAGCGGTGGTGTTTTCTCGGAAGTCTCCTCCAACGATAAGGGAGAAATCAGCGCGGGTGCCGGTGTGCGCCTCAAGAAACTGGCCAGCTACGCAGGTGCCCTCAGCATCGGCGGCTTCGAGTGGATGGAAGGCATCCCCGGCAATGTGGGCGGTGCCCTGCGCATGAATGCCGGTGCCATGGGTGTGGAAATGTTTGACCAGGTGGTCCGCGTCACCTTCCTGGATGAAGATGGCGTGATCCGCACCCGGGAGCGGGCAGAGATCCTTTCCCAATACCGCAATGTGCCGGAACTCCGCCGGAACTTCGCCCTCCAGGCTGTCTTCAAGGGGAAGAACAATGACTCGCCCACGGACATCAAGGACCGCTGGGAAGCCTCCCGCGAAAAACGGAAACTTTCCCAACCGGTGGCCGCCTCCGCAGGTTGCACTTTCAAGAATCCGGAATACATCGCCGCTGGCCGTCTGATCGATTCCATGGGATTGAAGGGAACCACTTGCGGAAATGCTGCGGTCTCCGAAGTTCACGGCAACTTCGTGGTCAATCAGGGCGGTGCCACTGCCACAGAAATCACCACCCTCATCGACTTCCTCCAGCGCGAAGCAAAAACCGAACGCAGCGTCACCCTGGAAACGGAAATCAAGATCCTGGGCGACGACGAACCAACCTTCTAAACGAACATGCTCCTCACGAAAAAAATCGCTGTCCTCATGGGCGGCCCCGGTTCCGAACGGCCCGTCTCCCTGGCTTCTGGAAATGCAGTTCTCAAGGCACTTCTGGATCTTGGACTGGATGCCCACCCGGTGGACGTGACCGGGGCCAAAATCGATCTGCCCGAAGGCACCGATCTCGCGTTCAACGTGATCCACGGCACCTTTGGCGAAGACGGCCAGCTGCAGGATATTCTGGATGCACAGGGCATCCCCTACACCGGTGCCGGAGCGGAAAGCAGTCGCATCGCCTTCGATAAGACCTTGGCCAAAGAAAAATTCCTGGCAGCGGATGTGCCGACTCCGCGCTCTGAAACGGTGGAGCTCTCACCCGGCCTGCTGCCCCAGCTCACCATCAAGGCCCCTCTCGTCATCAAGCCCCCGCGCGAAGGCTCCAGCGTGGGCGTGGAAATCGTCCGCAACCAGGAGGACGTGCCCAGCTTCCTGCTGAAAGCGGCGGAAAAATACAGTGAGATCCTGATCGAGGAATTCGTGGAAGGCCGTGAGCTGACCGTGGGCATTCTCGATGACGTCGCCCTTCCCATCGTCCACATCATACCGCCGGAAGGCGTGTATGACATGGCCAGCAAGTATCCGTGGCTCTCCGGCGCCAAGGGCAGCCAGTACCTCTGCCCTGCAGATCTGGATGAGGAAACCACCGCCGCCGTCCAGGCTGCCGCCCTCGCCGCGCACCGCTCCCTCGGTGTGGAAATTTACTCCCGCGTGGATGTGCTGCTGGATGCCCAAAACCGCCCCTATGTGCTGGAGGCAAATACCATTCCCGGCATGACCGAAACCAGCCTGCTGCCCAAGGCCGCCGCCGCCGCAGGCATCTCCTTCCCGGATGTGTGCCGGAAGATCGCGGAACTCTCCCTCACCCTGCGCAAGAAAACCGAAACCTGATACCGTCCTCATGAAACGCCAGACCTCAAAGCTCCGTCGTCATTCACGTTCCCAGATCCTGGAAGTCCGTGTAATGTCGCCCCGCATTGCTTGGTTTGGTTGTCTCAAGTTTTTGAAAGGAACGGGAAAAGTTCTCGCCATTCTCGCCCTGCTGGGCGGCCTCGGCTGGGGCATCCGGGTGGGAGTGCAACGCGCGCTCTATCAGAATCAGGAATTCCGCCTCCAGACCATCGATCTGAATGCCAATCCGGTGATCGATGAAACGGCCCTGATCGAAAAAACGGGCATCTCCCTGCCGGCCAATCTTTTTGAAATCGATATCAAGGCCGTGGCGGAAAAGCTGGAAACCCTGCCTGGGGTGGCCCGTGCCACAGCGGAACGCCATCTCCCCGGCACCCTGGTGGTGAGAATCACCCCACGCATCCCCAGGGCATGGATCTCCGTGGAATCTGCGAATCTGGTGGCCCACCGCCAGGTGGGAGACATCCTCATTGATCACCAGGGCATCGCCTACCCATGCCCACCCCTCCAGTTGGAAACAGCCGCCAAGCTGCCCGTGATCCAGCTTTCCACAGTGGGAAAACATGGCATCACCCCTGGCACAAAGATCGATCAGCCGGAACTTGATCCATGCATCCGCCTGCTGGATGCCGCTTGCGAAAATGATCCCTTGGCCATCGAGTCCATCGACACCATCCGGCAGGCCAATGACTGGTCGCTCACGCTCATCACCCGCCAAGGGACCATCGCCACCTTTGGCCTGGCAGACCATTCACGCCAGGTTTCCAATCTCCGCGCCGCCCTGGATCATGCCGCTCAAAAAGGGTATGACATCAAGACCATCAATCTGATCCCGAAACAAAACGTGCCCATCACTCTCAAGGAAGATGGTGCCGTTCCACCCGCTCTGTCTGCTGCCGATCCGGCACCGCAGCCCACCCCTGCCCAAGTCCGCCAGGATCGCTCCGCCCGGGACAGGGATGCCCTTTTGAACCGCCGCTGATCTCCCGCCTACCCTACCCCCATGCCACGTCGCACGAAAATTCACGTCGGACTCGAAATCGGCACCAGTAAGACCTGCATGGTCGTTGGTGAGGTCAAGCCCGATACCGCAGTGAAAATCCTCGGCATCGGCGTCACCAAGACCGCCGGTGTCCGTAAAGGGGAGATCTATGATTTCTCCCAGGCACGCGCCTGCCTGAAGGATGCCCTCGCCAAGGCGGAGGACGCCAGTGATGTCGAGATCGGCAGTGTTTTCCTCGCTGTCTCCGGCTCCCACATCATTGGTGAAAACAATCGCGGCACCTACCGCCTGCCGGATGGAGAGCCTACCGTCACTCCAGAACACGTGGAGGAGGCCCGGTCCATCGCACGCGATGTCCACATCCCGCAGGATCACGTTTACCTGCACCCCATCATCCGCCATTATCGTCTGGATGGATTGGAGCACTCCACCACCCCCGTAGGTCTTTATGGAAAAACCGTGGAGGCGGATTTCCACATCGTTCACGGCATCGGCAGCCGTATCCAGAACAGCATCAAGCTCGTCCGGGAAATGCCGCTTGAGGTGGATGACATCGTTTTCTCTCCCATCGCCACGGCTCAAATGGCACTGGATCGCGAACAGCGGGAGCGCGGCGCACTCGTCATCGACATCGGTGGCGGCACCACGGACTACGCACTGTATCTGAATGGCGCGATCGCCGCCTCCGGCTGCATCCCGGTGGGTGGTGATCACGTGACGAATGACATCCATCTCGTGACCGGCCTGCCGTTTTCCAAGGCGGATCGTCTCAAGATCACGGAGGGAGATGCCTCGGCAGACCCATCCCGCTCCGTCGGCACGGCCAAGCTCACCGATGAACGCGGCTTTGCTGAAGTGGAAGTGAGCCGCAGCGTGCTCAATGAAGTGATCCGCCAGCGTCTGGAGGAAACCCTCCGTCTCGTAAAGGCCCGCCTGCCGGAAGGCTCCGTGGAGGCCATCGGCGCTGGTATTTTCCTCACTGGCGGCACCAGCCTCATGCGCGGATTTAGTGAACTGGCCTACGATGTTTTCAACCGCGATATCTACCGCCCGGAATCCTCCGAGTTGAGCGGAGTGCAGGCCAGCTTCAAGGATCCCCAATACGCCACCGCCATCGGCCTCATCCGCTACGCGCAAATCCTTGAAACCGAGCGCATGAAGCCCCCCGGTGTCATCGGCAAGCTGGGTCGCCTTTTCTGGCCGTTTGGAAAATAGTCTTCTGCGAAAGAACATCGAACGCCCAACATCGAACATCGAATGGCAGAGGAATCGAAGCCTGCATACGATTTAGAAGATCGGCTGTTGAATTTCGGGGCGCGTATTATCACGCTCACCAGATCTTTAACCGCGGGCTATGCAGAACGACACGTCGGAAACCAACTTCTCAGATCTGGAACCGCTCCGCTTTCCCATCACGGAGAAGCTCAGGCTGCCGAGTCTCCCGCAGATTTCATCCACAAGCTTCGCCTTGCTCTTAAAGAACTTCGTGAATCCCAACGATGGCTGAAACTGATTGAACGAGCCGAACTCATACCTAGGAAACAAAGATTGGAGCCCATCTTGGATGAAACAGACCAATTGATCCGTATCTTTGTTTCCAGTATCGCCACTGCCGAAAAACGCCGCCAAAAATCTTCTTAACTTCTGAATCCTTCGATGTTGGACGTTCGATGTTCAATGTTCGATGTTCCCTTTCTTACTAAATGATTTCCTACTCACGCGATCCCCAAGAAACCATTCCTACCTCGGCTGTGAAAATCATCGGCTTGGGCGGTGCTGGTGCGAACATGCTCGAGCGCATTGCTTTGGACGGCCTTGATGGTGCTGAACTTCTCGCGCTGAACACAGACATCCGCACGCTGCACGCCTGCCTGGCCCAGGAAAAAATCCAGCTCGGCCTCAATCTCACCAAAGGCCTCGGTGCCGGGGGCGATCCCGAGCTTGGCCATCAGGCAGTTCTGGAAGCGGAAAGCGAAATCCGTGCCGCCGTGAAAGGCCGCCGCATCGTTTTCCTCTGCACCGGTCTGGGCGGAGGAACCGGCTCCGGCGCGGCACCCATCGTCACCCGCATCGCCCGTGAGGAAGGCGCATTCGTCGTCGTCTTCGCCACCATGCCCTTCGCATTCGAAGGCCGCCGCCGCCGCGAGCAGGCAGAAACCGCCCTCAATGAGCTGGCGGTTCTCTCAAATGCCCTCGTCACCTTCGACAACAATCGGATGGGCGAACTGGTCCTGGCCAAGCAAGGCATCCACGAAGCCTTCGCCGCTGCCGATGAGATGATCTGTGAATCGATCAAGGCCGTCATCCGCCTCGTCGCCCGCCCCGGTCTGATCAACGTCGGCCTGGATGATCTCATGAGCGCGCTGCGGACCACCCGCTCCCGCTGCCTCTTCGGCTCCGGCATTTCCAATGGAAAGGACCGCGCCGCCCGCGCCCTCCGCAATGCCCTGGCCAGCCCGCTGTTGGATCAAGGCTCCCTGCTCAAGGAGGCACAGACTGTCCTCGTCCACCTTTGCGGCGGTGAGGATCTCACCCTTTTCGAGATCGAGCTGCTCATGCAGCGCCTGCAGAAATTCGTCCCGGAAAAAGCTCACGTCCTCTTCGGCGCGGCGATCGATCCAGGCATGCGCGACTCCCTCTCCATCACGCTCATCAGCGCCCTGCCGGAAGATGCGCTGGTGGCCGCACCCCGCGAGGCCATCAGCCACTCACTGGAAACACTGGATCTGGAGCCCAGCGATGGCTTCACTGCAGTGAAAAGCGCACCTGCAGAGGAGCGCCCTGCGTTCGTTCCGCCACCCCTGCCTGAATATGCCCCAGCACCGGAGCCGGAAAACATTCCCGCTCCCGTAAAGCCGGAGCCAGTCGCGATTCCTGAGCCGGAAGCGGAAGCCGCTCCTGCCCCCACTGCCGTGGAGGAAGTGCTTTCCCGGTTTGAAGCAGAGCCGGAAGAAGAGCCTGCACCCGTGCAGGTGGAGGAAAAAATCGAGCAGCCCACCCTGCTGGTGGCAGAGCCTGCCGCGCCGCCCGTCTCGCCCCTTTCCAAGTTCAGCCGTCCTGCGGCGACAAAGCCGGAACCGGGTCTTTCACTTTTCGATGATGAGCGCCCATTCGCGGAGCCAGCTTTCACCCCTGTGCCCAGCTCCAGTGAGCCAGAGGAAGAAAAAATCGCCTCGGTGATCGTCGAGGAAGAACCGGCTCCTGCCTTTACCGTCATCGAGGAGGAAGAAGATGAAGCTCCGGCCTTCACACCCATCCCCAAGAAAAAGCCTACCGAATTCGCCGCATGGGGTCGGCCAAAAACCGGAGACGACTTCCCTCAAGACCTGCCGGAAGAAGTCGCCCCCATCACTGCTGCTCCAGAGGCGGAGGCCGCTGCGCCCCAGCCGGAGTCCGAGCCGGAACAGGAATTTGCCACCGCAGGAGATGCGCCCTCACCCAAGCTGAAACTGGGAGTCAAGCCTCCCGCTAATCAAAGCGAGCTGTTTTTCGACTCCGCACCGCGCGGTCGCTTTGAAGGCGAGAACCCGAATGTGTTCGAGGGAGAGGATCTGGATCTTCCTCCATTCCTCCGCAAAAAGCGTTCCTGAGAGATCTGCCAAACGATCTCCAATGCTTTATGCACACTGGTTTCAGGGCATCTATTTCGTTAGTTTACGGCTTTTTGTTTTGACGCCCAGAACCGGGGTTCCTATCTGTCTGGCTCAAATTTTAAAAACTCCCAGAGAAATATCCCATGAAACAGTTTTCCCTAAAAAATGCCATGACCACCTTGAAGGTGCTCTCCCTGGCATCCATCGCCGCCCTCAGTCTCACTTCCTGCGGCGGCGGCTCGGCTGCGGATAACAATGAGGCGACCGTTCGACCCAAATCTCTGGAGGGAGTGGTGCTCTTCCTTGACGGCAATGTACGTTTTGAATTCCTCCGCAGTACGACAGGCTCGTCTGCCATCGAAAACGGCCAGGAAGAAAGTGGCACCTTCCTTTACAACCGTCCCAATCCTCAAATTCGGACCATCGACAACCAGCTTGGCGGCACGACTCAGGCTCGCTTTCCTGACTCGTTAAGTGGCTGCACATATAGATACAGAGCCATCAACGCAAACTCCGGTGTTTTGACTCTGACAGCCAACGCATCCAACGATTCGGTCAATCCTTCCGATTCAGTGATCACTTGGATTGGCGAAGAATGGCCTGATACGGATTTGTTCCGCCATCCTTCCACCGTAGCATCTGGAAATTCTCAAAACACCGTGGTGATCGATCTTACATTCTCCGATACCAACGGCAGCGCCACACCGGAAACAGCAACAGTTCGTGTAGGCTCGGAAGCACCCGCCTCCAACAGGGACGTACTGCGCATGCCTGCTACTGCCCTTCTGGCAGCAGGCGGTCCACTGCCAACCAATTACAATCCGACGGTTGACCCAAATCGTGACAGCCGTATCGCGCCTCAATATCTTGGCAACCCAAGCAAACTCTTCACGTTCACCAGCAACGCAGGCAGCACATTCAACTTCACGGTGCAATTCACCAGTGATTCAACCATTCCTGCCAATAGCACATACGATGAAAGCGGCTCTGGCCTCCTCCGCAGGCAAGGGGCGGTAGTGGATAATGGTATCAACTATACTTGGCAGCGGATTGGCGGCACGGATACCGGCAGACTGGTCATCACGAATGCAGAGAGTACGTTGAACGGCACCTACACTCTTTCATTCGTGGGCTCCCAAGTAGGCAGTTATCTTGGCCAGGTGGATGGAGACACGACAGATATCAACGAAGTTTCAGGCGACTTTGTCTCCAGCAACGAGTGACGTTAGTGCGGGATAAAGCGACAAGAGGGGCGGCAATATAAAGGATTGTAAACGTAAAAATGATCTTTAGGACACTGCCCCTCGCTATAACTTCCATTTTCCTTTTGGGCTGCACGGAGAATCGCATCGCGCGAAATCTGTCAGCCCATTTGGCTTCTCAGGAGAGGGATGCGGCGTGGTTGGACAGCCGCATGGATTCCGCTCCCTCCGTGCCGATCAAATGGAGTGCCGCTTTGGCGAAAATGCGTTCCTCCAATTTGGGATTGCTCCAGTCAAGGGCTCAAATGGAGGAAGCCCAGAAGCAGCCCAGACGTGAGTGGCTTGGCCTGCTCCCCCGTCTTTCCGGCTTCGTCTCATTGGGTGACAGTATTTCGCAGTTGACCGACATCGGTAGCAATCTGGATGCCCGGTTGGTTGCAAATTTCGCAATCCCCAATCCCGTTGAATTTTATGCCACCATCTATGGAGCGCAGCTTCAGAAACAGGGGGCGATTTGGTCGAATCAATTGGACGAGCGGAGAGCCTACATTCAGCTCTATACCGTGTATGCTGAAGCTGCATCCATTCAGGATGCGGCACAGCGCCTGACGGAAACCCAGAAATCACTCTCCGTCATTCCATTGGAAGAGTTGGAAAAAGTATCCAAAGGCTTTCTTTCCAGTCGTGAACAACTGCGGATCCGGCAAAAATATCACCGTCTTGCGGTCAACCGCTTGTTCAATACTCCGGGTGCCAATTGGAAGCTGGTAGGAAGTGTTCCGTCCTTGGGCTATGAGAAATCATATCGCAACATCAAGTTGGGTAATAACTTTGGAAAATTGGCCTTCAACCTTCAGGCTGTTCAGATCGAGGCAGCACAGATGAGTGTTTACAGGGTGCGTTACCGCCAGTGGCCCTCCATCAACTTTGGATTGAGCACTCCTTCCCTATACTCCACCCAGGATACCAATTCCGGTTACTCAAGTGACAATACCTATTTGTTTTCTTCAGCCTCCCAGACGGTGGACTACACAGACCTGGGAGGGTTTAGAAGCGTGAAGGACGCAAGGCAAAGACTGGAAAATACGCGTGCCCAGATCCGCCTGCGCATGGAAGAGGAAACAGTGAGGATGAAAGAGCTCTGCCGGGCCTATTCCAACCTCTTGATTGAGCGGAACATGCTGGAAAAACAATTGGCATATGTTCCTCGTTCCGCTTCCACGGACTATCAAGTCCTCTCACAGCAACTGTTAGTCAGGGAGGAGCACAAGACCAGACTGGCCGAAATCAAAAATCAGCTGACCCAATTGGATCTGCAACTTTTAATCTGGGATGAAAATTATTGGAAAAATTAGGTCGATTGGCTGTCTGTTGATGGGAGTTCTTCTCACCGGGAACACTGTATTTGCCGAGCCCGTCCCTGATCTTGCCAAGTATCCGAAAGCACCTCGCATCTGGCTGGGAATTGAAGAAGCGCTCGTCCGCCCGAAAGCCTATTCGCAAGGCAGGACGATGGCGGCTGGCAATGTCAGGCTGATGGCCACCGATGGGCAGGCTCTGAAAAAAGGTGAGCTTTGGGCAGTCTTGGACCCACAAGGATTGGAACTGGAACGGAGATCTCTTGAAGTTGAGGAGTACAAATTCACTCAAAAAATCAGGGAAGACAAAAGGAACCAACGGGACAAAACCGTTAAAATCCAATTGGATGTCAATGACATCCAGGAAAAGAAGAGTAAATTGCAGCTGGCTCTTGAATCTGAGGAGACTCCAGTCGAAATCAAACGCCGTATCCGCGAGGGAGTAAAGAAAGCGGATGAAGAAATAGCAGCCTTGCAGGAATTCCTGTCAGCCGACCAACAGGCCAAGGAGCTGCAGATGGAAGAAGAAGAAGCGAGGGTCGCTCTTGAGAAAAAGAAGAAGGACTTTGAAGCATCTAAAAAAAGAAGTGAACTGATCGCTCTTTCCGATGGTGTGCTGAAGCTTTCATCTCAAGCAAAGGACGCGCTAACAGAAAAGCCCGATGGACTCATTTGGCTGGACGGGAATATCCACATAGGAAGCATTTCAGAAGAGAACGCAGTTGAAATCGTTGTTTCAGCGAAAAGCCCACTTGTGAACCAGATCAATAAAGATGATCTCCTGGTGCTGATGGAGGAGGGCAGAAGCGGTAGGTTGATTTCTGCAGAATTTGAAAAAGTCGATGAACTGGATACAGGCTCCGATGTTCAGCAGAATTATGTGTTCAAGGTAGCCTCGGATTCCATGGAAGGTGCACGCAATGTTTCAGGGCAGCGCAACTTGGTACACGTCTATCGAAAACTGCCTCAGCCTTGCCATATCGTCCTCAAAAAAGACATTGCCTTTATAGACCCCGCTGCGTTGGAACGTGCTGGCTGGGAGGGATTGGCCATCAAGCTCTGGCCGGGATGCAAAGTAGTCCAGGTGGCTTCGCAAACGCTCGCAATCCAAGCACCAAATGGAAATTGATCTCCAGCAGATTTCCTTCAGCTATCCAGGATCGAAGACTCCAGTCTTTGATGAGCTGAATATGAAGCTGCGCCCCGGGATCACCTTGGCAAAAGGATTTTCCGGTTGCGGAAAAAGCACTTTGTTGCGCCTGATTGCCGGACTGTTAAAATCGGATAGGGGTTCAATCAGCACCACATCCGAGTATCCCGTAGGGAGCTCCTCTTATTTGAGATACGAGGTAGGTTTCGTTTTCCAGCAGTTGAATCTTCTGCCTCTGGCTTCTGTGGAACGGAACGTCCAGCTCTCAGCCGAAATGGCGGGAAAATCCATGGAGGAAGTTTCCCGATGGATCGAATTGTTGGGTCTGGCGGAGTATCGGAAGTCTAAGCCATCTCAGCTTTCCGGTGGCCAGCAACAGCGTGCGAGCATCGCCAGAGCTTTGGCGAAATCGCCTCGGATTTTACTCTTGGATGAACCCACTTCCGGTCTGGATGACCTAAATACCCGGATCATCTCAAAGGCGGTCAAGGACCGCATCTTGTCAGACACGGTCTGCGTGATCGCCACGCACGACAAACGCTTGGACGCCATTGCCAATGAAATTCTGGATTTCAATACCTTTCTACCTTTGGAAGAACACCTGCAGTCGCTGGATTGAGTATCCGGTTTCACCTGTCAGCAAGGTGCTCGTTCCCTTTTTGTTAGCACTGCTGGCGGCAGCGGTGCTGGTGTTTTTTGCTAAAGTGGAGGCAGAACTGAAGGCCCGACTCAGTGACAAATCCATTTATACCGTACTGACCAATGAGTTCATGCCTGGTGAAAAGGCATCCACGTTGCTTCAAAAGAGCTATCAGGAGGAGATCATGTGGGGGCAGCGCATCGGTGAGGAAAATTGCAGGGTGCTTCGCCAGCCACTGACGAGTATGGAGATGAATCACAGCCAGAATCTGCAAATGCTGGCCTACAGTTCTTCCCTCACCGCGTTGTCCAAAGGGCAGGACTATAGTGTCCGTCCTCCCGGACTTCGTCTGTTGACGGATGATAGAAGTTATCATGGGCAGAGTGTGGATCTCCTTCTCGGAGATAGGCGCGCCACTGCTGTGGGAGAAGCCATGCCTTCATGGATCGAAAAAGAGCTGGCCCTGCCGATGGTAGTGGTAGCTCCCACGGAGTTGCTGGAACCATTCCTGCAGAAGGGTTTCGTCAATTACACCATCGCCAGTTTCGATAATATTTCTCAGGTGGAAAACTATCTGAATGAGACAAGAGCCTACTATAAGGCAGAGAAAAGACAGGTTCGCATCACCTCTGCTTTCGAGTTGCTTAAGAACCTTGAGCACATCCAGCTCATGCAAAAATTCGCACGCTCCCTCGTCGTCACTGGCTGCTGTGTGATTCTGGCTCTCACCTTGGGCAGTGTCTCTTGGCTGGAGTACCGCCAGGAGTCGTATTTGCTCGCCCTCCTGAGAAGCTTCGGCACGCCCGTGTGGCTGCTGTTTCTACACATGCTGCTGGAGAATCTGCTGCTGGTCATGGCAGGGATCGCCCTCGCCTTCATCGCGTGGCGTCCCTTGTTCGTCTCCCTGGTGCCGAAAATGCAATCTCTCGGCATGGCGTCCATCAATGCGCCTTCCCTGCCGATGGCAGATTTCGCCGTCATCATCTCGGCAGGGATCATCGGCGTATGCATTTCGATGCTGCCTGTCGCCTATGGCCTGAGAAAACCAACCGGGCTGATCCTCCAGTAAATCAAAGATCCAGCTTGCTGATTCGCGCGAGATGCCTGCCGCCTTCGAAGGAGGTGGTGAGAAAAACATCCACGATCCGCAGAGCGATCTCCAGGCTGACCATCCGCTCTCCGATGGAGAGGACATTGGCATCATTGTGCAGCCGGGTAAGACGGGCGGATTCCTCATTCCAGCAGAGGCCGCAGCGGATGCCCTTTACCCGGTTGGCAGCGATGGCCTCACCATTTCCTGAACCACCCAGGACGATGCCACGCTCATATTCACCCCGCGCCACAGCCTCCGCGACGGGACGGATGAAGTCCGGGTAATCCACAGATTCTTCCGAATGCGTGCCATAGTCCTGCACTTCATGACCGGCATCCTCCAAGTGCCGGATGATTTCCTGTTTATAAAGAAACCCAGCATGATCCGAACCAATGGCGATTTTCATAAAGCGTTATTAGCATCGGATTGACGGCGCAGCACGTGCATTCCTCATAACAAATACGATAGCGCTTGTTATTCGAAATCCCTGCTATAGCGGTCTGTAGGGCCATTCTGCCTGGTGTTCTTTATTATTACTTATGATTTCCTTTCTCTTGTGGTGTCTCGCCGGCGCATTCGTCGGTATCGTGTTCGGCTCCTTTTTCGAGTGGACCCTCCACAAGTATGTGATGCACCGGCCGATCTGGAACTTCCGCTACGCCTTCAAGGCCCACGCTGTGGTGCACCACAAGACCTTCAAGGCGGACCACACCTATCATCTCCATGACGAGAAGGATAAGGAAACGATCCCGATGGCATGGTGGAATGGCCCGGTGCTGATCCTCATCGGCGTGACTCCCTTCGCCCTGCTTTCCTGGGCCTTGGGACAATGGTCATTCCTTCTCGGCGGCTTCCTCGCCTTCGGGGCCTACTACTGCACCTACGAATACATCCACTGGTGCATGCATTTGCCGAAGGCGCGCCGCATCGAAAAGCCATGGTTTTTCCAGAAGCTGAATGGTCATCACCTGCTGCATCACCGCTACATGCACAAAAATTTCAATGTCGTCCTCCCTTTGGCAGATCTGTGTCTGGGCACACTGATGACGCGTGCCAAGACCCACTTCAAACAGGCCGTCGGTCCATCCGTGCCGAATGTTCAGCCTCGCTTTGCGCCTGAACCAGATTCCCGCATTGCGTGAACGCCCAATCGCGGCAATCCTGACCGCGGTTCGTCATGCAGTCCTATTACGCAGCCGCCAAGCAGAGAGACGCCCGCCTGTGGGTGATCGCTCTGGGGCTGTCATTGGTGGTCAATGTCCTTCTTCTGGTGGGTCTGGGCATCGCCAGCATCGCCTCTCTCCAGTTCCGGAAAAAGGATGCGGAGGCTCCTGTGGAAAAGAAGCCCACAGAAGTCACGGTGCAGATTTACCCCGAAATGCTGCAGCCGAAAGCTCTTGAAAAAGAGGCTCCCAAAACCGCAGCAGCCATCGAGCCTCAGGCCCCGCCTCCCCCGGTAGTCACTCCCGCCAAGCCTGAAATGGCACGGACCTCCGAGGATCAGCGGGGGAAACGCCCCGACAAGCCCGCTTTCATCGGAGAACGCGATACCGAAGCAACCAGTGACCGCGCGCCAGATGCCTCTGCGCCTCCCCTCCCCTCCCAAAAGGGAATAAAACCACGTGATGCAGGCGATATCGAAACAACGGACAGCGATTATCGAGACGGCAAGCTGCCGCTGCTGAATCAACCCGCCAAAGCAGCCTCTCCTCAAGACGAATCCAAAGCATCCGCAGAACAAGGGCCGTCCGAATCTGCTGAGCCTAAACCTGAGCCTCCCACTGGAGCGGAGCAACTTGCCTCTCTGCCTCCTCCGCGTGAAAATACCCTGGATGGCCCGGAGTCCGTGGAAGTGCCGGTGCCCAGAGAGCAAAAAGAACCAGGCAAGGCTGCCAAAGAAGTCTCCCAAACCCCTTCCCAAAAAGAGGCGAAGCCGAAAAAGGCAAGCGTCCCCATTACCAAAATGAAGCAGGCCATCGATGATCCTGCGTTCAGTGGGAATCAGAAAAAAACGGCCATCCGTGGTTCCATTTCGCGCACCGGCCGCAGCTCCCTCGATGTAGCGGATACTCCCCTGGGCCGCTACCAGGCCATCATCAGCCGTGCTGTGGAACTGGAATGGCAGCGGAACTGCACCCGGCACCGGGATTTCATCACACCAGGCTACCTGACCATCCGCTTTTTCGTAGAGGCCAGTGGCAAGGTGCGCCGTGTCCAGTTCGTGGACGGCCAGACTCCGGAAATCCAAAAAGGGTTCACGCTCAATTCCATCCGCGATGCTGACATCCCCCCCATGCCTGCAGCCTTAAAGGACGATTACGCCAAGGAACCGCTCGAACTGATCTTCAACTTCTATTTCTAACCACCGCTCATGACTGACCTTCTCTCCACCCTTACTCCGGCCAGCGGCCTCTCCGCCGTGTGGCAGTTCTTGAAAAACGGCGGCATTTTCATGATCCCACTGGGCCTGGCCTCCATCGTGGGGGTGATGGCAGTCGTCTTCAAATTCATCACCCTCACCAGCGGCAATATCATCCCTCCCACACTGGCGGAAAAAGTAATTCATTTCGAGGAGTATGAAGCCCGCCATCAGGAACAGCCGATCCTCCAGGAGTTCACCTTGGGTAAAAGTTCGCTCGCACGGTTGTGCGCGGTGGCGGTGAAACATCGCGGTAAGGAAGAAGGGCATATCACCCATGTGGTGGAAGCCGCGGCCCGGGAAGAGGCCGTTCACCTGTATGCAGGCATCGGAGTGCTGGATGTCATCGTCATCATCGCCCCCCTGCTGGGTCTGCTAGGTACCGCTTCCGGCTTGGTGGTCATTTTCCAGGGACTGGGAGAAACCACCGATCACCTGATGATCGCCCGTGGTATTTCCGAGGCCCTGAGCACCACCATCACTGGCCTGGCCATCGCCGTGCCCTGTGTGATCGCGCAGAGCTACTTCACCCGCCGCATCGAGATCTTCACCGCACGGCTTGAGTCCATGCTCACGGATTTCGCCCACCTGTGCCAGCAATCCGGCAAGAAATCCTGATCCGGCCATGAAATTTCACCGCCCACCGCGCCCGAAGAGCTACATTCAGGTGATCCCGCTGATCGATATCCTGTTGATCCTGCTCATCTTCTTCGTGGTTTCCACCAGCTTTAAAAAGCCGCGCTCCACGCTGCAAATCAATCTGCCCACCGTGAAGGACATCCCTTCCGATTCCGTTACCGAGCCTCGTTCCATACTGGCCGTGGATGCTCTGGGCAATATCACCCTGGATTCCCTCAATGTCCCTGAGGGACTGCTGGAATCCTACCTCACGGCTTTCCAAAAACAGAACCCCGGCCGCAAGCTGGAGCTGGAAGCGGATAAGAGACTCCCACTGGAACGGCTGCTCACGGTCTGGGACTCTCTCGTGAAGGCAGGTATCCAGATCAAAGACGTGCCGGCACGCATCACGATTCCGGGGAAGTGATACGCACCAAGGCAGCCTGACGGGCTTTTATTCCGATGGTGGCCGGGAAATCACGGCACCACCTGATGTGCCTTTGCCCGGCGTTCCTGAACGCAGTTCCTTGTCTTCCGGCAGTTCCAGCATCTCCGGCATGCGGAGGCGGTCATTCGGGAGAGGATTACTTTTCTGAGGAGGTTTGGACGCCGGAGGCACTGGCACGGGTGAACGCTCCTGAGATGTAGGGGCACTGGCGCGCCCTGCACCCGCCGCAGCAGTTCTAGCCTGCGGCGGTCTGCTTTCCCGCATCAGTGCAGCCTCATCGACGGCCTTCGCCCTTTTGGCAAGGCATGAGGTAAGGGCCATGGATGCTGCCAACAGCGCTGCTGCTGGAAAGTAATTTCTCACGTTCAATGAATGCACCTTCCGATGGGTTTAGCGCTCGTCCAGCGGCGGCACCGGACTGAGAGTCTGCGGGCCGGTGTAAAGCGTGAGCGGGCGATAGAGGCGGTTGTCACGCAACTGCTCCAGCACCTGGGCCGTCCAGCCGGAAGTGCGGGCAATCGCAAAGATGGGGGTGAACAGGTCCGTAGGAATGCCGAGGGAATAATACACCGTGGCGGAATAGAAATCCACGTTTGCCTCCAGATTTTTGCGCTCGCGCATGATCTCCGCGATGCGCTCCGACATCCGGATCCATTTTGGCTCGCCCAGTTCTTCCGTGAGTTGGATGGCCAGACGGCGGAGATGAGGTGCCCGTGGATCCAGCACCTTGTAGATGCGGTGGCCTATGCCCATGATCTTCTCTTTCCGGGAAAGCTTGCCCTCCACATAGGCATCCACATTTTCCGGCTCACCGATGCCTTGGAGCATGTGGATCACGCCTTCATTCGCCCCACCATGAAGCGGCCCCTTGAGGGTGCCGATGGCAGCCGTGATGGCCGAGTAAATGTCTGAAAGGGTAGCCAC
>Ga0070658_10001939_pt1 | contig 17398 bp, 15 predicted proteins | sample KBSC13metaG_FD_64664 | JGI IMG/M metagenome (GOLD analysis project Ga0070658, IMG submission 64664) | Corn rhizosphere microbial communities from Kellogg Biological Station, Michigan, USA - KBS C1-3 metaG | ecosystem: Host-associated > Plants > Roots > Rhizosphere > Soil ...
ATCGGCGGCGGCGACTGCGCACTGGTGCGGCTCTACAAGACCCACCTCTACGCCGGCCTCGAGCCGGCGCTGCGCCGGTTCGCCGACAGAGCGCTCGGGAAGGGCAGCGCCAGCCCCGGACTGCGCTGCCTAACGCTCCTCGCCACCGCCGGCGACGAGCCGGCCTGGAACGACCGCAACACGTCGCGCGGCCACCGGGCCATCCCCCTCGCGACGGCGGCGATGGTCGAGCAGGCACCGATGGTCGCGCAGCTCGTCCGGCAGTTCGGGCTCGATCTCGACGACATCGTTTCGCCCTCGCCGGAATTCGTGCGCGAGATGTCGGGACGCAGCTACGGCGTCTTCCACGTCGAGGACGCGGTCGGCAGCCCGTTCATCCCGGCGCAGGACTTCGTCGAGCGTTATGGGATCCGCTCGGTCGTCGGGTTCGGCGGTTCGCTGCGAAACGCCGACATCTTCGCGACGATCATGTTCTCCCGCGTCGAGATCAGCGCCGAAGTCGCCGAACGCTTCCGCACGATCGCGCTCGACGTGAAGAGCGCGCTGTTCAACTTCGAGGACGACGACGTCTTCTCCCGCCGGTAGCGTCCGCCATCGGCGTGACGACGACGACGCTGGGACGTCGTAAGTGGTACTCCACCAACCTCGATGCCAGAACTGAATCCGGCGCGGCGCACCATCACCACCCGCGCGCTCGCCCTCTCGTCTGTCGCGCTCCTGCTCCTGAACGTCATCGCCTGCGGTGATCGTGGCGGCGACGGCCCCGATGTCCGCGGCAACGGACTGCGTCCCGCCGCGCTCGATGATCAGGCGCGCGCGCTCGTCTACGATGCGGCGCTCCGTCAGGCGTTCGATGTCGACAGCGCGCTGGTGCTGCTCGTCGATCCGGCGATCCTGCCACGCAACGGGACGTTCGCGCGCGACGCGAAGCTGAACGGCGAAGTTGTCACCGACATGCAGCGGGCGGGGATGACGCGCGGCACCTGCGAGACGACCGACGACACCAGGCACGCGCCCCAGTGCGCCGCGGCCGGCCCCGGATACGTGGTGCGCTTCTCGGACATCTTCCAGGCAAAAGGTGACACGGTCCGCGTCTTCGTCGCCGCGCAGCGCTTCCGCACGACCACCGGGCTTGGCCCGGCCGGGCGCTTCGCCTTCGAGAGCGGCTTCGAGGTCGTCAAGCGGGGCGACGGCTGGCGCGTCGCCCGCGAAGGGCGCCGGATCGCGAAGTAGCACGCGTTAGGCGCGTGTCCCCCCCCGCTGATCTGGCGCCGGGCGGACCCAGGCTGCAGTTTGGCTGGTCGCTACCGCCCACCCATGCGCTCTCGAACCGTCCAACTCCTTCTCGCCGGCGTCGTCGGCTGTACGTCGCACAGCCAGGCCCCCTCGCCGCGCGATGCGCAGGCGCGCCAAACGCTGCTGCTGACCACGCACGAGACCGCACCGGGCCGTCATTGCCAGCTCGTCGACCCGGAGTTCCCCCTGCCTGACGTCGCGACGGTGATCGACACCGCGGCGATTCCCGAATACCTGCACCAGGCCGGGATGACACGCGATACGGGTTATGCAGTGCTGTCGATCCGTTATGACTCGGCCGGCCAGCCGACGCGGGAACGGATGATCGAGTACAGCGTTCCCGACTCGCTCGCGGAATCGCTGCGATCGGTGATCGCGTCGGCGCTGCTTCCGCGTCCGGCAGGCTCCCCGCTGGCGGCGCGCCTTCGCATCGAGCTCGGACCACTCCCGAGCTATCGCATCGGCAAGAGCGAGTACTGCCTTCCCGAGCGCATCGTCGAGAACAACGCGCCGAACCCTGGCGGGCTGGCGGTGACGATGGGACCGACGGCGCGGAAGTCAGTCACCGAATACAAGTACGATGTCGAGGTCTCGCCGTCCGGAAGCGTCGAGGATGTACGATTCCTGACCGACATCGACGTGCAATTGGCCGAGGACTTCCGCGTCGAGGTGAAGAAGCAGCACTGGCGCCCTGCGCTCGATGATGGGCTGCCGGTCACCGGACACGCGACCACTTCGCTCTTCCTGGAGACGAGGAGCCGCGCGATGCTGCTGCCCTGATCGCGCTCCCCGGTTCTAGAATCCGAGGTAGGCCCGCACCCGCGGCTCGATCCGGTCCGGCGACCATAACGGCGACCAGACGAGATTGACCGTGACTTCGCCAACGCCGGGGATCGCGCGCGTCGCGCGCTCGGCGTCGCCCATGAGCTGCGGGCCGCTCGGGCACGCGGGGGACGTCAGGCTCATGTCGACCTTCACCGCGCGGTCGTCGACGGCGATGTCGTAGACGAGGCCGAGGTCGATGATGTTCAGGTTCAGATCGGGATCCTTCACCCGCCGCAGCGCCATCTTCACCTGATCGACGGTCGGCGGCGGCTCGCTGGCGTCGAATGCCGGCACGTCAGGCGCGCCGTCGGCCGGTACGGCTGGCACGGGTCGCGAATCGCCGGGGGGGATGGGAGTGCTGCTGGAAAGCTCCATGTCTGAATCTCGCCATCGGCAGCGGCGGCGACAAGCGCGGCCGCCGTGCGTGACTAGTGCTTCTTCTTCGCGGCCGGCTTCTTCGCGACCGACTTGCTCGTCGCATGCTTCGCCGGCGCCTTCTTCGCGCTGCTCCTGTGGCTCGACTTCGCCTTCGACGCATGGGCGCGCGAGTGCTTGCGATGGCTCCCCGCGCCGCGGCTCCGACGCGAGCGCACCGGGCGCTCGGGACGGTTCCACCCGACGGCGCGGTCGGCGCGGAAGCTGGCCGGCCAGGCGAGGACGCCGTCGGGGCCGTCGGTCACCGCCAGCGCCGCCGCGTCGGCCAGGTCGGCCCGCACGTCGGAGATGACCTTCGCCGGCTGGCGGGCGCGCGCGGCGTGGACGCGGTTCGTCAGCAGGATCACGAACATCTCGCGATCGGGGTCGATCCAGATCGAGGTGCCGGTGAAACCGGTGTGCCCGTAGGCGCGGTCGCTGAGGTACGAGCCGCAGCCGCCGTTGTTGTCGCAGGTGTCCCAGCCTAACGCGCGGGTGCCGACGGCGGCGCGGGTCGTGAACAGCCGCACGGTGGAGTCGGCGACGATGCGGACGCCGTTGTAGACGCCGCCGTTGAGCATCATCTGCGCGAAGATCGACAGGTCGGCGGCGGTGCTGAACAACCCGGCGTGGCCGGCGACGCCGCCTAACGCGTAGGCGTTCTCGTCGTGCACCTCGCCGCGCAGGGGATAGCCGCGCGGCGGCGTCACCTCGGTCGGCGCGATCCGCGCCCGCAGCGAGTCGGCCGGCTTGAAGAACGTGTCGGTCATCCCGAGCGGCCGGTAGACACGCTCCTCGAGGAACGTGTCGAGCGACTTCCCGCTCACCGCCTCGACGACGAAGCCGAGCATGTCGGCGCCGAGGTCGGAGTACTCGAAGCGCGAACCGGGACGGGCCTCGAGCGGCGTCTCGACGACCATCTGCCGCGCCTCTTCCGGAGAGCGGGCGACACGCCAGAGGTCGCGACCGGCCGGAAGTCCCGAGCGGTGCGTGAGCAGGTGGCGCAGGGTGACGCTGTCCTTCCACCCGCCGCTGAAGGCGGGGATGTACTTCGTCACCGGATCGTCGAGCTGGATCTTTCCTTCATCATAGAGGACCATCAGCGCCGTGGTGGTGCCGATGACCTTCGTCAGCGAGGCAAGGTCGTAGATGCTGCTCTCGGGGATGACCGGCTGCGACTTCGCGTCCCAGTCGAGGTAGCCGAACCCCTTTTCCCAGACCGACGAACCCTTGCGACCGACGACGACCGCCGCGCCAGGATAGCCGCCCGCCTTCACGCCGCGCGCGACGACACGGTCGATCGCGGCCAGACGCTCGGCGGACATTCCGACGCTGCGAGGCGCGGCCGCGGGCAGCCCGGTCGAAGGCGCGGTGGCATTGCTGGCCATCGCCAGCCGGACAATCGATCCCGGGGTAGTCGCTCCACCGACGAACGCTGACGAGATCTCGTCCTTCGACGCGCTGGCGGCCGACGTTTCCGGATTCCGGATCGTGATGCTCTCGGGCGCGGCCAACGACAGCGCTCCGTCCTGGGCGGGCGCGGTCATGCGCCCGCTGGATGCGGTCGCGAACAGATTGAAGGCGAGCAGCAGAGAGACCACGGCAACTCCTCGGTCCAGCGGGTGCAACGAGCAGACGTCGTATCCGTACAACGGGGACGATTCGCCCGGGTTGACGATACGCATGGAGCGTGCGAACGTCCCAACCGCAAGAGCGGCCGGGAGTTAGCTATTTCGCGGTATTCTCGGGTGTCCTCGCGGACCCACACGTCGATACCGGTGGCAGGACGGGAAGTTCCGCGGAACGCGATAGATGCAACGGTGTTTGCGAAATGTCTAGAGCGATGACGAGCAACGAGTTGAGCCGTCACCGCTGCGAAAGACGTTGAGGCTGGTTAGTGGGCGGGAATGGCGGGAGCGCCAAGACGTGAAGGCAACGCTGCTGTTGCATTGGCGAGACTTTCTGCAACTCGGCGCTGTCGCCAACTGCGAATGGACCGCTGAGAACTGCCGTGGCGCAACGGGCTCGGGACCCTGGATCGAATTGAGTGGGGACCAAGGGGGAGATGATTTCGCCTGACGCCCAAATCAGCTGATCCGTGGCTCGCACGGGACCGCGAGCATCGGAATGGCGCGGCAGTTCTCAGCGGTTTATCCGGAAGGGAGGCAGCGGCTCGAGCGCAGGCCCCTCGCGGCTACAGCCAGAGGCAACCCTTCGCTGGCCGTGCGTGACGAATCAGCAGACTCCATGGAACCTGAGCACCTCGTGATCCGGCGCGCGATCGATGGCGACGAAGGGGCGTTGCGAACGCTCTGGACCCGCCATGCACCGCACATCGATGCGATCGTGCGCCGGCTCGTCGGCGACCCGGATACGGCCGCTGACGTCGCGCAGGAGGTGTGGATCCAGATCTTCCGCGCACTCCCCGGGTATCGCGGCGACTCGCAGTTCGGTACGTGGGCGCACCGCATCGCGGTCAACCGGACCTTGAATGCGCTGCGCCGGACCAAGCGGATCGCGAGCCGGGAATCACCGATCGAGGAGGAGAGCGCGACGGTGGAGCACGAGTCCGAGCGGGCGCTGCTGGCGGCGTCGATCGACGACGCGGCGAAGCAGCTCTCGCCGGGAGCACGAATGGTCTTCCTGCTGCATGACGTGGAAGGCTACACGCACGAGGAGATCGCCCAGGAGCTCGGGATCACCTCGGGGGGTTCGAAGTCGCAACTGTTCAAGGCGCGGGCGAAGCTTCGTCGCCTGCTCGCCCATTTGATCGATGGCCCATCACGCCCGGATGCACGACATGCTACACCTGTCAGCTGAACGACTCGCGGCGCTCGCCGACGACGAGCCGACGACCACCGAAGGCGAGCACCTCTCGCGCTGCGCGACCTGCGCGCGCGAGCGATCGGCGCACCGGTCGCTCCGCTCGCTCTCGGCGAGCGAGCGCGGCACGAGCGCGGCCGCCGCTCCCCTCACCTCGTGGGACACCCTCCTTCCCGCGCTCCGCGCCGAGGGGCTGGTCGCCGACGGCGCGGCCGGCCGCGTGCCTGAAGATGGCGGGGCCAAGGTCCTCTACTTCCGCCCGCGCTGGGCACACGTCGGCCTGATGCGCGTCGCCGCGGCCGTCCTCCTGCTGGCTGTCGGCCTGGTGGCCGGTCGCTGGTCTGCTGGTGTCACTCCGATGCCGGGGATCGGCTCGGGCAAGGACACCCTCACCGCGCTCGTCGCCGACAGCACCGCGGTCTTCCACAATGCGACCGAGGCGCTTGCCGCGCTGACGCGCTACGAGCACGGCTACCAGGCGGCGGCGCTCTTCCTCGCCGCCCACGATACCGGTGCGCGCGTCGAGGGACGCGAGGCGAACCTCGCCCGCCTGGCGACGCTCGACCAGGTCGCGGCCGCGACGCGCCAGGGACTGCAGGAGACGCCGTACGATCCGGTCATCAACCGCTACTACCTGTCGGCGCTGAGCGCTCGTCAGGCGACGCTGCAGCAGCTCAGCACCTCGCTGCCGCCTAACGTGCAGGTCGGGGGCTATTGAGATGAAGCAGCAGATGGGATCGGGGATGGCGCAGTCGTGCGCGACGGGGGCGCGCCGGCGGGGCGCGGTCTTCGCCGCGGCGCTGGTCGCCGGGGCACTGGCGGCGAGCGCCGATGCGTCGGGCGCGCAGCAGGCGCCACAGGCCCCCGAGCCGACACCGCGGGCGCGGAGCATCTACGTGCCTAACGAAGCCCCGGTGATGGCGCGCGTCGCCGCGCCCGAAGGGTGGCTCGGGATTCACTACGTCTGCGAGATCGAGACGTGGACGAAGAACGGCGAGTTCTTCGTCAAGCACAACGGATATCCGCTGATCGCGTCGGTCGAGCCGGGGTCGCCCGCTTATCGCGCCGGGATCGAAGCCGGCGACACGATCATCGCCTACAACAACGAGGACATCAACGGCCGCACGCTGTCGCTGACCAAGCTCCTCAAGCCGGGGACGAAGCTCAATGTCCGCATCCATCGGGCGAGGGAGAGCCTCGACTTCCCCGTCGTCGTCGCGCGGCGTACGCGCTACGCGCCTGACGTCGGGACGATCGCGCCGCGCGTCTTCGTCCAGATCGACTCGGTGACGGGGCTTGCCGAGCGGATGGTGGTCCGGAGCGGCGCCCCGGGAGTGCAGCCGACGTTCGTGGTCGTCGACCCGTCGACACCGACGCCGGCGATCGCCGCCACGCCGGTCGCCCCGCCCGCTCCGACTGGGGCGATCCTCGCCTGGAGCACCACTACCGCCCTGGCCGGCGCCGAGCTCGCGCGCGTCAGCGAAGATCTCGGCGAATCGTTCGGTGTGTCGCACGGTGCGCTCGTCCTCTCGGTCGGGCCGAACACGCCGGCCGCGCGCGCCGGGCTGCGCGGCGGCGACGTCATCACGCGCGTGAACGGCAGCGACGTCAGCACCCCGAACCAGGTCCAGCGGGCGATGCAGCGCGCCGAGAACGGCGAAGTGAAGCTGACGCTGGTGCGGAAGCGGAAGACTATCGAGCTCCCGCTGCGCTGGTAGCGGCCGGCGACGGGTCGCGCATCTCCTCCTCGCGGCCATCCATCGGCGTCGCCGGCTTCGGACGCTTGGCGAGCTTCCGCGTCTCGGGGACCAGCGACTTGTGGATCGCCAGCGCCGCGACCGCGCCTTCGGCCGCGGCGCAGATCGCCAGCTGCGCGCCCGGGGTGATGTCGCCGGCGGCGTAGACGTTAGGCACCGTCGTGTGTCCGTGCTCGTCGACGATGACGTGCCCCTCGTCGTCGCGCTCGCAGCCGAGCTGGACGCCGAGGTCGTCGGCCGGATACTGGCCGATGGTGAAGAAGATCTGCTCGCAGCCTAACGGTTCGCGGCCCTCGAACACGAGCGAGCGCAGCTCGCCCTCGCGGAAGTTGATGCCGAGGATGGGATCGTCGATCACCGGGATCTGCAGCGCGGTGAGCTTGGCGCAGTATTCGTCGGTGAGCTCGGGATCGGTGCCGTTGGTGCAGACGATGATGTCGCGCGTCCACGTCGTCAGGTTGAGCGCCATCCCGACCGCGCGCCGCCCCTTGCCGATGACGACCGTCTTCTTGCCGGTCGCTTCATAGCCGTCGCAGTCGGGGCAGACGTGGGCGCGGTCGCCGTAGATGTGATCGAGGCCGGGGATGTCCGGCCACACATCCTTGATGCCGATCGCGAGCAGCAGCCGGCGGCCGGCGACGCGCGTCCCCCCCTCGAGCTGCAGCTCGAAATGCTCGTCCGACTTGCGGCTGACACAGAGGACGACGCCGTCGATCAGCTCGACCCCGTGCTTGCGGCATTCATCGCGGCCGCGGCCGCGCAGCTCGGCGGGACGAATCCCGGGAAGCCCGAGGAATCCGTTGATCCCGCGCGTCTCCCAGTTGCGCGGATCGCCGGAGTCGACGACGACGACGCTGTGGAGGTAGCGCGCGAGCCAGAGCGCCGCCGAGAGCCCAGCGGTGCCGCCGCCGGCGATGGCCACGTCATAGAGCGGCGTGCCGCTGTCGTCGAGCGTCGGCGCGGGTGCGGAAGCTGAGACCGGATGCGTCATCGTGCATCCGGAGAGGGCAAAAAAAGGTCCGCGATCATCGCGACCGCGGAGCTGCCGTCAGCGCACCGGGCCGGGAGGCAGCGCGTAGAGGAGACGCAGCGTCGAGAGATCGGCGCGCGAGAGGTCGAGTGCGTGCGCCTCGCTGGCCATGATGTCGCCGGTGCTCGACGAGTGGTTCAGCCCGTAGAGGTGACCGATCTCGTGCAGCGCGGTCGCGCGGATCCAGCGCGCGTCGAGCGTCTGCCCGGTGCTGGCGTGGGTCGCGATCGTGATGTCGCCGGCGACAAGCCAATGGTGCTGATCCCATGTCTGCAACGTCTGGCCGATCGCGCTGCCATCGGTGAACCGGTCGATCCAGTGAATGCGCACGTTCGCCGACGCGGAGTCGGTCGTGAACCGTGCACCGATCGGCGCACCGGCCGCGCTCCAGGCGGTGAACGCTGAGCGCACGGTGTCGGCGTACTCGGGGAGCCATTCGGTAGCGTCGGTGGTCGGCGCGATCCAGACGTTGAACACGGTCGCCTCGGGCCAGCGCACCAGCGCCGAGTCCTGCTCGGCGACCATGTCGTTGATGTACGTGCCGGGGGCGCCGAGCCGGATGTGTCGCTGGATTTCGGCGACGTCGCGGGGCGGCGCGGCGTTGGCCGATCGGACGAGTCGCACTCGCACCTCGCCGCCAGTCGGAATGGTCAGCGACGCAGTGGCCGTGCTGTCATCGGTCCGGACGGGCGTCGTGTCGGCCGCGACTGTGCTGTCCGGTGTCGCCGCGACCACCGGTGTCGGGGGGCGGCGCGGTGCGGTCGCGATCATCGATCCGACGCCGACGACCACCGCGCCGACGAGGGCAACGGCCATCCAGTCGGCGCGGCGCATCTGCCTAACGGACGGGGCCGGGGGGGAGCGAGTACAACAGCTTCATCGTCGAGCGGTCGGCCGCTGACAGGTCGCGCACCCGCACGCGAGGCGTCATGATGTTGGCGACGTCCGACGTGTGGTCGAGGCCGAGCATGTGTCCGATCTCGTGCAGCGCGATCGCGCGGACGGCGGGGCGGTCGAGCGCTTCACCACCGTCGTGATGGATCGCGAGGACGATGTCGGCATCGACGATCCACCAGCTGTCGTCGCGCGCCCAGCGAGTCTTGCCGCTGATCGGTGTCGAGAACTGGTCGATGAAGCTGACGTGGACATCAGCCGCCGACGAATCGGCGACGAAGACGAAGTGGACGGGGATCCCGGTGGACGCCCAGGTCGAGAACGCGCCGCGCACCTGGTCGACGAAGGCGGGCTGCCAGTCGCGGACGCTGCTGGTGGGTTCGATCCAGACACGGAGCGGGCGCGTCGTCCGGTCGTGCCAGCGAGCGAGCGCGGAATCGCGCGTGAGGAGGATCTCGCCGATGTACGTGCCGGGCTCCGCCTGCTTCAACTTCTTCTTCACGTCGGACGCATCGCGGTAGCCGCGGACGGTGCGCGTGCTGCTGTAGGCGAGCGATCCCGCCGCGCTCGACTCGTGCGGCGCGCGATGCCGCGCATACGGAAGCGCAGCGGTCGCGGCCGCGACAAGACCCAGGCTCATTGAAGCGATCAGCAACGGCTGCTTCATGGGGGGACCCACTCCTGCGCTGGCGCCGACAAGAACGACTCGATCAGAGCGAAGAAGCGCTCAGGTGCTTCCCAGAACGGCATGTGCCCGGAACCAGCGACAACAGCCATCCGAGCCGAGTGACCGAGAGTCTGAACCAGCTCTCGAGTCGACTCGATGGGGAGCAGATCGCGCTCTGCATGGATGACGAGCACAGGCACAGGAAGGGCACGAAGCAGCTCCTTCCAGTCGTACCCCTCACGACGCAAACGGCCCGCGACCGCGGCTCCTGTGACGCTGGTCGCTCTGGGGGGCGCCCACATGGCGGCGAGCTCCGGGTCGGCGAACCAGGCGGGATAGAGGGCACGGGAGTGGGCGCTCTGCACGTTAGGATCGTCGCTGCCGAGCGTCGCCGGCGGATGGCGCTCGAGCGCGGCGCGCTCGGCGGGTCCGAGCCGGGCGAGGGCGGCGGCATCGAGCGCGGGCATCCAGCTGCTGGTGGCGCCGACGGGGCAGACTGCGACGACGGCGCGTGTCCCGTCGCGATCGCGCTCGGCGCCGAGGAGGGCGATCGCGCCGCCCCACGAGTGCCCGAGCAGGTCCCAGCGGGCGATGCCTAACGCTTCGCGGATCGCGCCGACGTCGCCGGCGTCGTGCTCGATGGTCGCCTTCTTCGCGCCGGGCGGCGCCGGGGTCGCGCCCCGTCCGCGCTGATCGTAGAGGAAGAGCTGGCGGTTCGCGGCGAGCGGCGCGAGCGCGGGCCAGAGCAGCGAGTGGTCGTAGAGGAGTCCGCCGTTGATGCAGAGGAGCGGCGTCGCGCCGGGAATGGCGGCAGTGCTCCAGACGGCGAAGTCGATCCCTCGCGCCCGAACGGTCTGGCGCGCGAGCCTGGGCGTCGGCCCGAGCGAGCGTCGAAAGGCGATGTAGTCGTCGCGTCGTGACACCGGGAATCAGGGGTCAGGGGTGGGGTGCGGGTTCAGGGCGTCAGTTTCAAGGGGTCAGAGTTGTTGAAAACGCGAAAAGTCGTTTCAACAACTCTGACCCCTTGAAACGCCTTGAACGGAGCCGGGGCGTCACCAGGGGCGAATGCGCTCGGCGACGCGGCCGGTCGCGAGGAGCTCGCGCAGCTCGTCGCCTAACCGTTCGCTCGCATCGACTGCCTGCTGCCAGCGCGGGATGCGCTCCGCTTCCGGCATCGTATAGAAGTCCCTGCGGTCAGGGATCTTCCCGCCGGGAAGGGCAGCGACGAAATCTTCGGACGGGGCGATGATCAGCGCGCGCCGGAAGTTGTCGACGCGCGCGCGGCGCCAGCTGAGGGACTTGTCGAACCAGCCGGGAACGATGTGCGGATAGAAGTGGGGGTAGAGCACCAGCCCTTCACCCGCGCCGAAGCTCATGTCGAGGTGGTAGTCGAGGACGCCGCCATCCCAGTGGACACCGTTGGTGCCCGGGATCGCGACGCCCTCGAGCACGAGCGGTATCGACGCCGACGCGAGCAGCGCCGGGCGGATGTTCTCCCGGCTGAGTGGAACATGCGTCGTGTCGAAGTCGTCGAGGTCGGCGAAGGGAGTTGTGTCACCCGCGGTGTGGAAGATGAAGCGGCGGAGCTGCAGCGAGAGCGTGCGACGGCTGAGCAGGTTCCCCGCTGCGGCAACGGCCATCGACGCGGCGAGGAGGATGCGCCGGTCGCTCGCCGCGAGCCCCCGGCCCTCCGCCGTTATGACGTGGACGTGCTTCTCCCGGTTGGCGAGGATCTCCTCGACCCCGGTCGCGCCGAGCAGGACGTCGAGCAGCTGCAGACCGACTTCGGTCACCTCGCGTGGGGTCGGCTTCGGCGAATAGTGCTGGTCATGGACGTAGGCGTGGTGCGCCCGATCGAGTGCCGCGACCGGATCGCGCTGAGCGGCCGCCGCCATCCGCCACGCGCCGATCGACGAGCCGATGAGATGCAGCGGGCGCGCGCGCTCGCCGCTGAAGAACTCACCGAAGAGGAATCGATCGAGCCCGGCGAGGACGAGCCACTTCGCGCCTCCCGACGCCCCCGGCACCACGTCGACATCCTGCGCCCTGAGCCCGCGCTCGCGAATGATGCGAAGTGCGTCGGGGCCGGCGCGAAGAGTGAGTGCGGGAGCCATGACATCGATAAGCTACGAGATTCACACCGGCTCCGCCCACTCTGGTTTCGCACCCGCTCTGCTCGTACTTTCGCAGTCGATCACGTGGTTTCCCACGAGGGCCAATACCCGCCCACGGTTGCCCGGCCTCTTGACCTGGAGTGAGTGGTATGTCTGCACTTCGCGCGAGCGCGTTCGTCCTGTCGATGGCGGCGGCCCTGTCTCCCCTCGGCGCGCAGGGCGATGCGCCCCTGCTGCTTCGATCCCCGGCGCTGAGCGCGACCGACATCTGCTTCAGCTTCGCCGGCGACCTCTGGATCGTGGCGAGGAGCGGCGGGACGGCCAGCCGCCTAACGGCGTCGCCGGGGAACGAAACCGACTGCCGGTTCTCGGCGGACGGGAAGATGGTGGCGTACACGAGCATCGCCGACGGGAACGCTGACGTCTACGTCATCCCGACCGGGGGGGGAACGCCGAAGCGGCTGACCTATCACCCGGCATCGGATCAGGTGCGCGGGTGGACGCCGGATGGAAAGGTCATGTTCGCGTCGAGTCGCGCCGGGCAGTCGGCGGGGGGCATCCCGGCCCGGCTCTACGTGCAGGGAATCAACGAGGTCGCGCCGACCGCGATCGACCTGCCGAGCGGATGGGCCGGATCGTTCAGCCCCGACGGAAAGCGGCTGGCGTACATGCCGATCGTCAACGCCAACGCGATCTGGAAGCGCTATCGCGGTGGGCGCACGACGCCGATCTGGATCGCGACGCTCGCCAACGCCAGCATCGAGAAGATCCCGCGCGACAACTCGACCGACATGCTGCCGATGTGGGTCGCGGACACGGTGTTCTTCCTCTCCGATCGCGACGGGCCGACAACGCTCTACGCGTACGAGCTGGGCACGAAGCGGGTGACGAAGCGGATCGACAATCGCGGGCTCGACATCAAGAACGCGACGGCGGGGCCGGGTGCGATCGTCTACGAGCAGTTCGGCGCGATCCATCTCTACGACCTGACGAACGGCCGCGACACGCCGGTTGCGATCCGGCTCGGCGGTGAGCTGAGCGAGGCGCTGCCGAAGTGGGCACGCGTCGGCACGATGCTGCAGCATGCGTCGATCTCGCCGACCGGGGTGCGCGCCGCGTTCGAGGCGCGCGGGGAGATCATCTCGGTTCCGGCGAAGAAGGGCGACGCTCGCGACGTCACCCGCACCGTCGGCGCGACCGAGCGATTCCCGACCTGGTCGCCCGATGGGCAGACGCTGGCCTACTTCTCCGATGCCGGCGGTCCGAATCATCTCGAGCTCCGTGCGCAGACCGGGATGGCCGCACCGCGCGTGATCAAGCTCGGCGACGACGACACGTACTACTACACACCGGTCTACTCGCCGGACGGCAGCCGGATCGCGTTCGCGAACTCGCGCAACGAGATCTGGCTCGTCGAGGTCGCGACGGGAAAGCTGACCAAGGTCGACGCCGATCCGATCGCGAGCTTCAACGAAGGCGGGACGCCGCTGTCGTGGTCGCCCGATTCGCGCTGGCTCGCCTACGCGCGCTCGGCGAAGAACCGGCTCAGCGCGGTGTTCGTGTACGATGTCGCGCGCGGCGCGTTCACCCAGGTGACGGACGGGATGAGCGATGCACGCAACCCGGCATTCGACGCGGGCGGCAAGTATCTGTGGTTCGTCGCCAGCACCGATGCCGGCCCGGCGACCGACTTCAGCATGACGACCTACGATCATCCGATCACCAGGACGCTGTACGCGATCGTCCTGCCTGACGATGTCCCCTCGCCGCTGGCGCCGGAGAGCGACGAGGAGAAGGCGAAGGGGGACAGCGCGGCGAAGAGCGCGGCTCGCGCCGCGGCGGGCGACGTCGCGGGGGCGAAGCAGGTAAAGCCGGGGAAGACAGCCGACTCGACTCCGGCCGCGCCACCGCGAGTGCGCATCGACTTCACGGGGATCGACCAGCGGACCGTCGCGATGCCGATCCCGGCGCGCGACTACGCCGCCGTCGTCGCCGGCAAGACCGGCGTCGTCTACCTGGCCGAGTCGCCGCTGGTACCGGTGGACCTGCAGAACGGTCCCGGCCCCGGCGTCACGATCTACAAGTTCGACCTGTCGGAGCGGAAGGGGAGCGACGTCGTCAGCGGTGTCAGCGAGTTCGACGTCTCGCGCGACGGCGAGAAGCTGCTCTATGCGCAGCAGGGAAAGTGGGCGATCGCACCGCTGTCGCAGCCGGTGAAGGCGGGTGAGGGACTGCTCGCGACCAGCGACATCCAGGTCGAGACCGATCCGCGCGCGGAGTGGACCGAGATGTACCACGACGCCTTCCGGCTCCAGCGCGCCTTCTTCTACGACCCGTCGTATCACGGGCTCGATCTCGCCGCGACGGAGAAGAGCTACGCACGCTATCTCGACGGGCTGGGGAGCCGGGCCGACCTCGACTACCTGTTCCAGGAAGTCTTCGGCAACCTGACGGTGGGGCACCTGTTCGTCAGCGGCCCACCGTCGCCGCCTAACGCGACGCCGCGCAACGGTGTCCTCGGCGCCGACTACGTGGCGGACAACGGGCGATGGAAGTTCGCCCGTGTCTATGCGGGGGAGAGCTGGAATCCACAGTTCCGGGCGCCGCTTACGCAGCCCGGCGTGAACGTGCACGACGGCGAATACCTGCTGGCGGTGAACGGCCAGCCGCTGACCACCGACCAGAGCGTCGACGAGGCGCTCGAGGGGACGGCCGGAAAGAGCGTCGTGCTCCGCGTCGGGCCGAACGCCAGCGGGAGCGGGGCGCGTGACGTCACCGTCGTACCGTTAGGCAGCGAGACGCTGCTCCGGCACCTGGCCTGGATCGACGCCAATCGGCGGACTGTCGACCGGCTGTCGGGGGGAAAGCTGGCCTACCTCTACATCCCGAACACCGCCAACGAAGGCTACACGCGCTTCAACCGCTACTTCTTCGCGCAGCAGGACAAGCAGGGGGCGGTGGTGGACGAGCGCTACAACGGCGGCGGCAACATCGCCGACTACATGATCGAGTACCTGCAGCGTCAGGCACCGTTCAACTACATGTCGGCGCGCACCGGTGAAGACGTGCCGATCCCGGCCGGCGCGATCTATGGTCCGAAGGTCATGCTCATCAACGAGTACGCCGGCTCCGGCGGTGACGAGCTGCCCTGGCTCTTTCACCGCTTCAAGGTCGGTCAGCTGGTGGGGACGAGGACGTGGGGAGGGCTCGTCGGGATCGGCGGCTATCCATCGCTGATGGACGGCGGGGCCGTGACGGCACCACGCATCGCACTCTGGACCCCGGAGAGCGAGTACGCGATCGAGAACCACGGCGTCGCGCCGGACATCGAGGTCGAGCTCGACCCGGCGGCGTGGCGCGCTGGCCACGATACGCAGCTGGAGAAGGGAGTCGCGATCCTGATGGACGAGCTGTCGAAGACGAAGACCGCGGCACCGAAGCGGCCACCCTACCCGACGTTCGCCAGGCCGGGGGTGGCGGGACAGCGTTAGGCAGGCAGGGGAGAGGGAACGGCGCACCCCCTCTCCCCGCAGTTCTCCCCCTCCAGAGCCAAAAGTCCCGGAATGGGGTACTTTTCTCCCATGACAGAACGAAAGAAACCAGCAAAGCAGGCACGGCCCGCGGCGAAGGCGGCGGGGGGAGGGCGGGGCGCGGCGAAGGCCGCGAAGGCTCCGGCGAAGAAGAGGTCGCGGCGATCGCGGAAGCCATATCGCGGAACGCCGACTGAATCACAGCACACGTCGCTGCCGACGAGCCGGAACGCGTACACCGAGACGCGCGACTGGCTGCTGGCGCAGCACGGACCGATCTGCGCCTACTGCGAGCGCAAGGTGAATGCGCGCGCGATCACGCTCGATCACGTCACGCCGCGCAAGGGACAGACGGCGTACGATCGCCGCGACAACCTCGTGCTCTCCTGCACCGAGTGCAACGCGGCGAAAGCGGACAAGCCATTCCTCGCCTTTCTCCTCGGGCGGCGCGCGCGCGCCGAGAACCTCCTTCGCTATGGCGCGCATCTCAGCCCGATGCTGATCGACCTCGCGCGCCAGATCGCCGGTGCCGACGCGGTCGCCCGTGTCGAGCGCGACCTCGCCGATCCGGACTACCCGTACTCCGACTGACGCGCGGCGTAGTGACCGACGGGAAGCGAAGCACGCGATGATGGAGATCGGCGTCTACACCTTCGCGGACCTGGGCCGCGATCCGCAGACCGGTCACCTCGTATCGGCGCAGCAACGGCTGCGCGATCTGATCGAGGAGGTCACGCTCGCCGACCAGGTCGGGCTCGATGTCTTCGGTGTCGGCGAGCACCACCGTCCGGACTACGCGGTCTCGACACCGGCGGTCGTACTCGCCGCGGCGGCCGAGCATACGACGAAGATCCGGCTGACCAGCGCGGTGACCGTGCTGAGCTCCGACGATCCGGTGCGCGTCTTCCAGGACTTCGCGACGCTCGACCTGCTGTCCAACGGCCGGGCCGAGATCATGGCCGGACGCGGCTCGTTCATCGAGTCGTTCCCGCTCTTCGGGCACGACCTCGACGACTACGACCTCCTCTTCGCCGAGAAGCTCGACCTCCTCTTGAATCTCCGCGAGAACGAGCGGGTGAGCTGGTCGGGGACGACGCGTCCACCGCTGCGGAACCTTGCCGTCTATCCGCGTCCGCTGCAGGAGCCGCTGCCGATCTGGATCGCGATCGGCGGGACACCGCAATCGATCGTGCGCGCCGGAACGTTAGGCCTGCCGATGGCGCTGGCGATCATCGGCGGCGCTCCGGAGCGCTTCGCGCCGCTCGTGCAGCTCTACCGCAACTCGGCGATCCAGGCCGGCCACGACCTCGCGTCGCTGCAGATCGGGATCAACTCGCATGCCTATCTCGCCGACGACTCACGCCAGGCGATGAACGAGTTCTTCCCGAGCTACGCCGAGACGATGACGCGAATCGGGCGTGAGCGCGGGTGGCCGGCGACGACGCGCGAGCAAGTCGAGGCCGGCCGGTCGCCGCGCGGGCATCTCTTCGTCGGAAGCCCGCAGGAAGTCATCGACAAGATCCTCTTCCAGCACGAGCTCTTTCATCACACGCGCTTCCTCGCCCAGATCGGAGTCGGCACGCTGCCGCACAAGCAGGTGATGCACGCGATCGAGCTGCTCGGGAGCGTCGTCGCGCCGGCAGTGCGGAAGGCGATCGCGGGACGGCGATCGGTGAAGGCGTAACCTGACTGACTTCGGTCGCGCGCCGTTGACGCACTGTGTGGAGTCGGGGTTCGAACAGGTGGACTACAGATCACGCGGACTTTACGGATCACGCGGATTGCTTCGTGTGGCGTAATGCGCCCCGTGCACCGTGAAGGCGATCATCAAGGATCTGGGGACGCCGTTTCGACCCGCAATGTCCCGCGGTGAAGGCATCATGCGGCGACGCGGCAGGGTTGCGTGCGCCTCGTCGGGGCGCTGCGCGACATTGTCGTCCAGCGGGTTGAACTGCAATCACACGGATTTGTGAAGCGATTTCACGGATTGCCCCGGGTGGCGGAGAGGGCTCCCTTCGCGGAACGGATCTCTCACGGACAGCTTGGGG
>Ga0070658_10001942_pt1 | contig 17389 bp, 20 predicted proteins | sample KBSC13metaG_FD_64664 | JGI IMG/M metagenome (GOLD analysis project Ga0070658, IMG submission 64664) | Corn rhizosphere microbial communities from Kellogg Biological Station, Michigan, USA - KBS C1-3 metaG | ecosystem: Host-associated > Plants > Roots > Rhizosphere > Soil ...
GCGTTGACAGCGGAAAGGCCCCTTTCTATCTCGCCGCTTCCCAAGCTGCCCCGTCGTCTAATGGTAAGACTACGGACTCTGACTCCGTCAATCGTGGTTCGAATCCACGCGGGGCATCCATGTTTCTGCGACCAACAAGTTGATAAATAATGGCTATTTTACCGTTAGGTAATTGGTGTTCCCTCACTTACTCCCACAATGAGGGACAGGAGCGTGGCACCCACCCGTCAGCTGTCCCAAACTTTAATGTCCATTTTCGAACCCGTTCCTGACGTCATCTTCGCTCTCAATTCAGCGTACGGGACACGAGCAGGTTGGGCCCTTAACCCATGCGGGCTCTAGGCCCGGTGGTGGTTCCGGTATCCCAACCTGCTGCTCCCGAGGGAGCTACGAAGTTGAAACCGATTCGCCGGTGGTTACCTCACGTTCTCTGAGCCTTGGATAGGGTTCGTATTTCTTCTCGGCCTTCCACATTGCCACCATTGTGACGGCCAGTTTCCGTGCAACGGCTGTTTGCACCCCTCTCTTTCGCAAGCGGCGCGAGAGTCCTTTGGCCCACGTGCTGATTGCGGTGTCTGCCCATCGGATATGTTGCTGCGCTGCAGTCGCAAGCAGACTACGGGTTAGCTTATCACCGGCTTTACTAATTCGGCGCTTCGTCGTGAGTTGTGTGACAAGGTCTGCTGCCTTCACAACGAAGACGACGTCCGCGCTCCGCCTGAACTTATAGCGGCTCCAGGCAAAGGCGCACCAACGGGCTTGCACCGGCATGCCAACGAGTGGCTCTTCGAGTTGGGACGGCAGCGAGCAATACAACTGCGCCCGCTGCCGTCATTCGGCCACACTGACCCACAACTGGTGAACGACTGAATCCTACAATTCAAGAGCTTGCAGTTGCAATCCATACGACCCAGTCAACGGCCATTTTCTTGTGCGCAAGTGGAAGAGAATGGGCATGTCTCGCGGCAGCGGACATTCGCATCGCACTGTGCGGACCCGGCGTGCTTACCCGACGCGTCCTACTACGAGGCTGCAGCCTAGCCCCTGTCGCCAATTCGCTCGAGTCAGTTTGGCGAGAAAGGCTCCGCGCCTGGGGGCAACGGCCCTCTGAGCTTCTCCTCGAGGCGCGCGCGAGCATGGTCGACGCGGGCGCCGATGTCGCCTGGCGCATCGGCGGCGTCCAGCAATTCGAGGGCCGCGACGAGATGGTCCAACGCTTCGCTGAGAAGCGCTTGTGTCGATGATGCGAGCATTACTTACTTTCCGGAGGCGAGCACAGGCCGATCCCGCTCGGATCGACAAGATAATTTAGCTTTATAGATTTGCGATAACCAGCTTTTTAACAACACTTTTGGACATGGATAAAGACTCCGGGTCCCATTTCGGGGCACCTCCAGCGACCTCGGGTCGCTGCCGCATCGCATCCGAGTGCGGCTGCCCCCTCCCTCCTGTTCTTGGAGGTCCACATCCAAACAAGGAAGTGGCTTGGGTGATCCTTTCGGATGCGCACCCTGGAGGCGAAAAGCGTGACGGCCGACGGCGCCGCGTCGGTTGCGATCTGCTGCGGATGGGGTCCCGCGGCGCTCCAAACTACGAACGCGGACCCTGAATCAAAAGCTAGTAGAAGCTCCTGTACGTCAAAACCGGTCTTCGGACGGTTGGTTTGATTTTGCGATTTCCCGAAAATAGCGGCGCAGCGTGCAGCTGCCCTTATGCGAAAGCTCTACAGTCTCATTATCCGCATCCACTGTGTTAGTTCGTCGAACGATCAATCCGCGACGTTCGAGAGCCTTCAGCCATCGGACGGCGCTGCTTGTCGGAACGGCGGACACCCTGCAGAGTCTTGCCAAAGAGACTCGCCTGCCCTGGATCTCCGCCTGCAAGAGTTCGAGGAGCATGCCCCAAGCCGGATCTGAGATTAGCTCGCTCGGGAGATAGGAAGTCCGTTCCTGCCATGCATGGATCAATCGCTTTACGGCTTCTTCCGAGACTTCGAGGACCGACGAAGCCGCTTCTTGCAAATCTGGCTCACCGGTCACCAAGGGCCACTTCGACAACGACTCGACGATCCGACTGACCTTTCCCGTAAAGGGTAGCGCGTACCGTCGTTTCGAGGACGGTGCGTATCTGGTCACGTTAACGAACCTCCAAGGCATAGCCTGTATGCATTCCAACCGAACGCCAGTGGTGTCCCGTCAACACCATCCGACGGAAGACTGCGGCGTCAGAATTGATTCTCGCTTGATTTCGGGAGCAAGCGCAGCCTTGCGACTGCACGAGTTGTGCGCTTTCGGCGGCGAACGACGCGCCTAGCTGCCGTCAAGCTCTTGGAGCATTCCCAGTACCATGGCTTTTTGCGTTCAACGGACTGTGGCTAAAGATAAAAGCCGCATAGTGCATGTGTCCCTGCTCGGGCTGAATCTCCGACTCATGGAAAATTGGCGCTCCGTGCACGTCGGCGTGGATGGTGACACGCTCGACCACGACTCCATTACGATTCTGATGGCAATCATCGTCATCGGCGCCGAGAAACTGTTACGAGCCGAACTCCATCCCGAGCTGGAAACTCTCGCTGGGCCACTGCCACAGGACCGACTCAGCAGGGTGAACCTCAGTTCAATCGCAGCCGCCACGGCGATCAATCGCGAAACGGTTCGCCGAAAGGTGAACGAGCTGCAGAAGGCCGGCATTGTCTTGCGTGACGGCCAAGGGATCCGCATCGTACCGGGGTTGGTTCAATTCGAAACTCTTCGCAGCATTATCGATGCGCAGCTCGATGCCATCGCGCGCACGGTAAACCAGCTCTTGAAGCTCGGTGTTCTTTTGCCGGACGCGTAACGGATAGTCTCCTGCCCGCTAAAACAGTGCGGTGAGTCTCGAGCTCGCCCACATGTCGAGCATTGAATGATCGGAAGAATTCGGACGCGCCAAATGTAAAATCATTGCCCCGATTTTTCTCATGACGAGCCGAGCCGAGCTGGCGGTATCTAAAAAAAGTGCATTGGTCGTTCGACCGCCTGCGTTCCACCCATTGCGGAGGTGGGCGGCGCTCAACTTGCGCCAAGGGTATTTATCATTGACCGATACTCGCTGACAAGCTGGGCCACGTTGGTCGACTAGATTCGACGCGATCTAATGATAAGCGGCGACTAAGTTACTCGGACCATCACGGCTGAGCCGTTGCGGTAAAACCCGTTCACGGGAACTCCCGCCGTAGCCGCAGCAGCATCGTTGGCGGCGTTGACGAGCGCGGTCGCCGAAAACGTCGTAGCTGAGACGCTGCCCGCTACCATGATGCCCCTTCGGTCGGCGAAGAATACGTTGGCGTGGTTGACCTGAAACCGGTGGTATCCGCCCGACGGGACATTATACACGAGGCCACCGCCAGAGCCGCGCGTGGACTGGATCATGCCGTCTGTGATCGGCAATCCACCAGCCCAAGAGCGAAAGTTCAGGGTGGAATTGTGGTTGTTGTTGTCGATGAAAAAGTCGGTGATCGACGGCGATCCTGACTGTGGGCCAACGAAAAATGCGGTTCCCCTAGCAGTGTTGTGCCAACACGTTGCGTCGAAATGACTGACCGCTGTGCCATCGCACATCTCCGAAGAGGTGGCGTTGTCATAACCGAGCAGGTGGATCTTCGCGAAACCGGATGCGCCGCCTATCGGATTCGTAGCTCCGTTGAACTGTCCACTCGCGATCTTCAGAAAACCGGGGGAAGTTCCGCCGAAAACGCAATGCTTGCCCGTGGCGGGCGCAAAGATTCCCCCATCGATGGACACCACGCTCCCGCCGACGCCGGTGCCGGCGACCGTCGTATTCTCCATCACGATGATGTGGTCAGTGTAGCTCTCGAACTCGCCGCCAACGAGATTGACTGTCGAGGCGCCGGCGATGTGGAGTGCAGACGTGCCACCATTCCAGTTGCAGTCGATAAAGCTGTGAGATTGGCCGCCGTCGTCGATAACGCCATAGGATCCGGCGTTCTGGTTGAACTGGCAGTCCTTGAAAGTGATCACGTTCGTGTAGAGCTCACGTGCCGCAGCATTCAAATCCGCCTTATTGACCAGCCAAGCGCCGGCACCCCCGCTGTTCTGGAGGTCGAGCTCGGAATTCTTGACGTGGACGATTTCGGACTGGTCGAACACGACGCCGAATTTGAAGCCGCTGACACAAACATCTTCGAAGTCGATGAACGTGCCACCTCGATCATAGAAGCCGGCGCCGACGTTCGCCGGATGGGTGTTCGTGATTCCGAGGTTGCGAACCGTGAGGTTGACGCACGTGTTGCTGTTGAGCGGATTGATCGATGTAAACACCGAGCCGGTGCAGAGGTTTTCGTGTTCGTTCGCACCTCCGCCTCCCGCATGGGCGGAGACGACGACCGATGCCCTTCTCCCCGCTCCTCGAATGGTCGTTTTCGGATGAACGGTGAGGTAGGACGAGACCTTGTAAAATCCTTCAGGAAAACGGATCGTCCCGCCACCGATACTTGCAACATAATCAAGGGCGGCCTGAATCGCGGCAGTATCATCGGCTCCGCTGGAACAGTCGGACGTCGCATCCCCCTGCGCGCCAAACCACTTCACGTTGAAGCCGGTGCCGGGATCAGCAGCTTTCTTGGCGTTGAACTGGGATTGGGCCGGGGCGGTTGCAGTCGGCACCACCGCAAGAGCAAGACCGACCCCCGTCAATCCGATCGCCGACCGGCGCGTCAACTGCCCGTCTTCACTACCACTCATTACAATTTCCCCTCCGCAGATCCGTTCCAAGCGTCACGGCTTCAACAACGCGCTTTCCACCCTTGCGGCCGAGCTGAACGAAAACGTCGATTGACCGACTGACGTAATCGCAAATCTCCGCCCGACTGAGCTTCACACCATCGTGAACGATCAGCAGCGCGAGCTGCTCGACGGCGTGCGTTGGCGATTCCGCGTGAATTGTGGTCATTGACCCGGGATGTCCCGAGGACACCGCCCGCAGAAAGGCGAACGCCTCGGACCCTCTGAGTTCACCCAGAATTATCCGGTCCGGCCGCATCCGTAGCGATGCGGTTACGAGCTCATTCATGGTGACGGTCGCCTCGCCGAGCTGGCCGCGCGACGCGAGCAGTCCGATCGAATTTGGATGCGCGATTTGCAGCTCGGGGGTGTCCTCAATGACGATGAGGCGTTCACCGGCGGGGATTTCATGGAGGAGTGCGTTGAGGAACGTGGTCTTGCCGCTCGATGTCCCGCCAGACACGACGATGTTCATGCGCGACCGAACGGCTAACGCCAGTCCTGAAGCAAAATTCCCTTGCGCAAAACAGTGTCGCAAGGCCTTCTCTTCGCTCCGCTCGTGCGTACCGGTCTGCACGCTCGAAAATGCACCCCAGTCGGCAAAATTCTGCAGCGTTGCCGACCGAGATATATGCCTGCGGATGGCGATTGCGATCGGCCCTCGAGTCGCCGGCGGCGCAATGACCTGCACGCGAGACCCGTCGGGAAGAGTGGCGCCAAGGAGCGGATGCTCGCGATTGATCCCTTGGTTGGTGAGCGCAGCGACTTGGCGTGCGAAACGCGCGAGTGCAATTTCGCAGATGCCATCGCATTCGTGGCGCTCAATCGCGCCTTCGACCGTCTCAAGCCAGAGCTCGCCGGGAGCGTTGACATAGATGTCGCTAACATCCGCTCTTGAAAGCGCGTCCGCGAAGGGGGCGAGGCAGGACTTCAAATACACGCCGCCCGCAAGCAGCTGCTCAGCAGCGCCGCTCACTGCTGTTCCGCCTGAATGCTGAACTCGAGGTCGTGCGCGACAAACACGCCGATGCTCGTTCCAGGCGCCGCTCTCAGCGTGGGGGCGCGCTTTGGATGCGCAGTAAATCTCGAGGCGGCCGAAGAGGGGTTGCCCGGCAGAACAATGAACGGACTGGCGCGAGCCGCAAGGATTTCGCCGAGACCGCCGAGCGCCCTCGAAATCGCATCGCCGACCCGCGTCAGGACGTGCGTGTTCACCTTGGCCGGAACGCCCGCGCGCCCTTCTGGGTCAGTCGCGGGGGAGTCGAGATCTATCGTCCCGCCAGAAGGTAGAATGAGACGAGTCCAGGTGATGGAAGCGGCGTCCTGCGCACCGGAAGTCGAGGAACTACTCTCGCCGATGAGACGGCTGCCGCGCGGAATGAGAATATTCTCGCCGTCGAAGCTGCGGACGTCGCGCGAAATGATTGCGCGGGCAAAGCCGGGTTTAGTCGAATCAAACCCCGTCTCGAGCACGGCGGGCAGGAGCGTTCCCTGCGGCACGGTGAGCGACGGCTTTGCAATCGCGCTTGCTCGAACTCGTCCATCGCCGGCGAGCTGCGACGATGCGCCGGGAAGGAACGGCGGGCGAGCACCTTGCACGCCGTCGACCAAAAGCGCAGCACCGCCTCCCGGTCGCGCCGGCGCTGCCACTAATCGCGGGATGGTTGGAGGTACATATTCGCGGCCGGGGGGCGGACCTGATGGAGCGACGCTGCGCGACTGTCCCGGTGCTCGAGCCTCCGACGTGACCGGCGCAGGCAGCGGCAGCGGCAGCGGAACAGCGTCGGTCTCTTCGCCGGAAGGCTCGGCAACATCCGCTTCTGCCGCCGGAATGCGTAGTGGCGGCGGGGCTGCCCAGTAATTCTGCGGACCATCGTTCGTCGTGGCGCCGACGCTAGGCTCGGCTTGATTCGTGCGCCTTTCGTTGAGCAGTGAGAACAGAGCCAGGCTCGCGACGGCTGCAACAGCGACGAGCAGAGCTGGGCGCGCGGCTTTGCGGGGCAAGCACACTACCGGCCGGACGCTGCGGTCGTCCGCGTCGGCCGTGCCGAACAGCTCCTGAAGCCGCGGGTCGCCGATCGCCGTGGCGAGCATCAGCGTCTCACGGGAGGGAAAATTCGCTCGGCGCGGGCCGAGGCCCGGTCGACACGAAAGATGAGCAACGGCCACACGCCGTCCACAACATAGACGTCGTCTTTACGCATCATGCCGTTGACGAGCATCTCCTTGCCGGAGCTTCCAACGGTGTAGATCGCCGGAATGGATGCGCTCGCAGGCCACGATATGTAGGTATGCTGCCCGTCATCGGAGACAGAATCCGGCCGAAGCGCTCGATCGCCCGTCATGCGGTACTTGATGAAGCGGCGAGTTGCCGCGGCTACGTCGACATAGGCTGCCCCATCCGGTGGGGACGCCGGCGCCTCATACCGGAACGCGACCCTATACGGCATGTCCTGCGTCGGAACCGCGAGGGCGTCCATTTCGAATGTGTAAGTTCGAACCGACGTGACCACAGTCATGTTCGTCAGTTCGCCGCTCCGAATCGGCTTCAGGAACAGGCGATCTCCTTGCTTCGCGACATTCACCTGCCAGGCATCGCTATCGCCGAGCGCAACGTTCTTCACTTGCTCGTCCGGGGCAAGCTCGACCATGAGCTGATATCCAACCGCGCCGCGCAGCTGGACGGGCCGTCCATCGACATAGTTGACGATCTCGGTGCGCGGTTCGCCGCCTGGGGCAATCGGCTGACAGGTGGCTGCTGTTGCAGCGGAAATCAGCAACGTGAAAGCAGCGACCGTGCGTGCAAGCATCATGATGCGCTGCCCGCATGACGCGCGCTCGGTTTCATGAGAGGCGATGAATCCGCCGGCGGCGACCTCGTATCGCCGGCCGCCTCTGCGTCGGCATCGGGCAGGACTTCAGGGTCCTTACGGTAGCTGATCACTTGAAAACCGAGCGGATTTACGAACCGGTCCTCGAGCGTCATCGGTTGGTCGGAGTAGCGGTACCGGATCACCGCGACCCATGCCCCCGGCGCTTGCCGCTGCAAGCCCGCGTCCTTCGTGCGCGCCGTATCGAATCGAACGAGGGCAGTGTTGGGTGCAATCGTCGAAACGCTCTTCACCCGCACGTCGAGTGTTGCGCTGCGGCCATAAAGCTGAAGCGGGCTCTGGGGATTTGAGGGCTGCATCGTGCGCAGGTAGGATGAACGCGCGGTGCCGGCGGAAAACAGCGCGACCTTGCGATAGTCGGTGCGCAGGGTCGCTATATCAAACTCCTCGCGCGCGATCACGTACTGGACGAGAAATGACCGCGTGAGCGCCGAGTCCGCTGAAACCTTGACTTGGTCGAGCGGCTTGAGCGCCTCAACATAGCCCGTCGTCCGATCGACCATGAGCGTGTACGGCACGACTGTCTTCAAAGGTATCAGCAGCATCAGCGATACCGCTTCGAGCAGCGCGATCGCAGACGCGATTGCCGCGACCCAGTGCGCGTTGCGCTTCGCCGATTGCATTGCCTGCACCCGGTCGCGATTCCAGCTCCCAGCCTCAGCATAATATCCATCTCGGCCGATGTTCGTGTGCTCATTCATAGGGTGGAATCCCTTGCCGCGGCGCTCGCCGACGAGCGCGCGATCGTTGAGCGGCGAAATGCGCGTCCGGTGCTGACAGTGGCCGGCCCCGCATGATTGCCGGCGCTCGTCAAGAACGGCCCACCAGCGGCTCGAGACGTCCGATGCTGCTCAGTGACGGCGAACGACGCCGCGTCCCGCCGAACACTATTCACGAGCGCGGCCGCAACTGCTGCCGCGCGGCTCGGCTCCGCTCCGCCAGGCTGGCTGTGCGGCGGCAGCCATTGCGAAGGGAGGACCGTCACCGCGCTCCGCACGACGCTCGAGCGGACCGGCGCGACCGGCGCTGCGAAGGGTAACCGGAATGCGGATACGACCCGAACGCAAGCCCAACACGCCAGCAGTGTTATCAGGGTGAACAGGCTGGAGAGGACGAACAGCTCGGCCGGAATCATTGGCAGGTCTTCGCCAGCTTTGCGCAAGGCCACGGCCCGGAGGAGCCAAGGCTGCACGAGGGCGAGCTCGAGACCGAGGACGATCATAACTCCGAAACCTGCGAACGCGACGCCGAAAAGGACCCGCACCCAGCCTTCGAACAGGCTTCGAGTGGCGTCGAACAACAGGAAGGCGATGAAGAACGGGCCGACGGCAAGCATCAGTCCGGCGCAGATCCGAAACACCGCGAGGCCCGCGACCGCGGTGAGCTCGAAAACAATCCTTGATGCACCCAACGCAAAGGCATCAAACCCTCCGAACGGCGGCGGCGGGATCTGCGCACCGTCGTTTGTGCGATTGCCGGCCCCGAGAACGGCAAGCTGCGCCATGGTCTCGTCGGCAGCGTCGAGCCGTTGCACGAGGGTGCCGTCGGATCCTTTTACCCTCGTATCCGGCCCAATCGTCGCAATCAGCTGCGCCGGTGCGTCCGTGACGACATCATAGACGAGCGTTCGGTAGGCCGCCCAGCTGGTCGCAAGCGTGAGCACAACCCCGATTTTGACAAGCGCGACGGTGCCGCCGCGAACGGTCATGGCACCGCCGAGCAGGAGATTGTAGCCGATCAGTGCGACGAAAATTGTGAGTAAGCCGGTAATGGTCGCGGAGAGGGCCGATCCAGGAGATGCGAAGGCGGCCCAGGCGCCCGACCCGAGTATTCGCGCCTGACAATCGACCGACGCGGTTACGGATGTGATGAACCCGGCGCCTGAAGGAAGGGCTGGGCACAGCGCCATCACGCAGCCTCCAGCAACCGCGGCAGCCAGTCGGCCGGGTCATCGCCAGTCTCGAGCCGGATCTCGTCGAGCAGGCGAACCGTACGCTCGCGTCCGGAAAGCACCGTCAGCAGGTCACTTTCACCCGCAAGGTTCAGACGCGCGACAACGCTGTCGTTGCCGTGTTTGATCAGGAAACAATGTGCAGTGGCCGGGATTGTGCGAACCAGTTCAAGCTCATGCTCCGTGAGGCCGAAGCCATCTATATATTCGTGTCTCTGTGCTTTCGGATTCGACATGAAGATTTGCGTGGCCGCCTGCTCGATGATCGCACTGGCGATGCGACTTTCGAGCGCATCATGAGCACTTTGTGTTGCGAACCCGACGATCCCGTTGCGCTTCCGGATCGTCTTCTCCCAATCCTTGATACGCCGGACGAAGACCTCGTCGTCGAGAGCTTTCCAGCCTTCGTCAACGACGATGATCGTGGGACTGCCGTCAAGCCGCTCCTCGACACGGTGAAAGAGGTACATCATGGCCGGGGTGCGCATGACTGGATCGTCGAGGATCTGCGTCATATCGAAACCGGCCGCGTCCACCGTGGCGTCGGTGCAATCCGTGTCATTGTCGAACAGCCATGCGCGTTCGCCCGAGCCCCACCACGGTTGAAGCCGCGACCAGAGATCGCTTGGGTTGGGCCGGTGTCCGCCTCTTAGCAGCTCTACGATGTGACCCAGCCGGCGATGCGCGGCGGGCTGCTCGTAATTTGCGTCGACAGCATCCCTGATTGCGGCCAGCTCTTCGTCGCTGGCTCCGCTCGCGAGGACGCCTAGCCACTCAGTAATAAACGACCGGTTCGCTGGCGTATCGGGCAATTGCAGCGGGTTCAGCGCAGATGGAATCCCTGGCCGAAGTATATCATAGCGGCCGCCGATCGCTCGGATAAACAACTCCGCGCCGCGATCCTTGTCAAAAAACACGATTCGAGGACTGAACTTGCGCGCTTGAGCGAGGAGGAAATTTAGAACGACAGTCTTGCCGGAGCCCGAAGGCCCAATTACGGTGAAATTACCGAGGTCGCCTTGGTGGAAGTTGAAGAAATAGGGACCGGCCGCGGTGGTCTCGAGCAACGTGACCGCACTTCCCCAATGATTTCCGTCGGGACGCCCGAGGGCAAAGTTGTGACAGCTTGCGAAGCTTGCGAAATTCTCCGTGGAAACGAGGCTGCGCCGCGCGATATATTTGAAATTTCCGGGAAATTGGGCCCAGAATGCCGGCTCAAGCGCGATATCTTCCCGCACGGAGAAGACTCCGAGATCTGCAAGTGCCGCCTGCGCCTCCGCGATGCCCTCGTCTACCTTCGCCGGCGAGCTTGCACGAATTGCGACTGTCATGTGATGCTCGCCGAATGCAGCCCGCCCGGCGGCAACGTTGTCCTTGGCCGCGGTAAGCTCCGTCCGCAAGCTTTGCGCCTCGTCCTCAGCAGAGCGCATTCGCCGAAGCGCGAGATTCATGCGCGAGAGCGCCGCCTGCCGATCAACGAATCCAAACGAATGCGACAGCGTGAGCTCGAACGGCAAGCGCAACAATTCATCGAGCATGCCAGGTGCCGTTTGTCCCGGATAACCCTTAATCGAAAGGAGACCAACGAACTGACGCGGACTGCCGCCCGCCCGTCCGAGCTCAACAGTGTCCTGACCAAAGCTAATGCGCCGGTAAGGGAGGTAGTTGCCCAAGTCGTCTAACGGCAGCAGCGCTGGCCGCATCTCCCCGTTGAATAGATACGAAAGAAATTCGAGCGGCTCCGAGCAGGAACCCTGCGGGCTTTCGTAGACACCGAGGAGCCGCGGCTCGTAATTGGCAAGCGAAGCGAGAAGAGCCTCCCGCACCTGATTCAGCTGCTGGAGTTCAAAACGAACGGGGTCGATTGCGTGGCCGTTGTTGCCGAAGGCCCGTGCAATCCGATCGGCCATTCCGATTTTCCCCTGCAACGGCCGCCGAAGAAGGGTGAGGAAGAGGTCATTGACGTAGAGTTTCCTCAGACCAAGACGCGTGGCCCATCGTGCGTTGAGCTCGCGTGAGAAATCATCCTGGTAATCTGCAGAGAGCGAGAGCTGGATCTCACGACGGACCACATGATGGTAGACTGCGAAGCGAGAGGAACCGATGGCCTGCAGCGTCGCGTCTCGAAGCCTCTTGCGGAAGTTGATTTCTTCGCTGTCTGCAGTCTCGAACAGTAATCCCCGCAGTTGAATGATCTGACCGAGAAGGCCGTCGCGAGTCTGGATCGTATGATCGTCGAGATGGCACGCGTACGGCAAGTGCTTGCCCGCTGGCGCTTCTCGCGCAGCGACATTCCAGTCGCGCGTCAGGGGCGGTAGGAGTTGCACTGCCACGTCCGATAGTTCGCAATGCGCGGACACTTCGACAGTCGTGCCATCCACAGGTCGAAGAAACGCGGCTCTTTGATGCAAAGCAGCATCGAAGCTCCGTGCAGCGCGAGCGCGGCAGCGATTACCCACCCGGTTCTCAGGATCAAAAACAGCTCTGTCGCGACGACTGCGTTGACGACAAACAGGCTGTAGGTCACTCCCGCGAACATCTGCGGACGTGTGAGCGCGACAAACAATGTATCGCGCTCCAGGGGAGTGCTCATTGGGCCAAGGCCGCGGACGAATGGATTCCGGCGACAATGCTCGATGCGCCAAAGAGGATGAAGCAGCCGAGAATGACCGTGGCCCCGTAGCGCCAATTAATCCGTCCGGTGAGCATCATAAACCCGACTGACGCAACGGCTATAACTGCAACGACCGTCGCGATCGTCCCGAGCAAAGTCCCTTGTAACCAGGCGATCGCAGCGACGATGGCGCCGGAGCCGTCCGGATCCGAGTAGGAATCCTGCGCCCCCGCCATGGAGGACATCAGACCTAGAGCCGCTGCCAACGAGGCACGAACGAACGACGCACCGGCACGCATGGCATTCCCCTTCGTCTAGCCGTCAATCGGCCAGGCCATAGTGCGCAGACGAGGGCGCGATTCCAGCGGAACTTCGTTCGCTTTGCTTTCAAATTGGAGATATTCGGTGCGTACCGCCGCTCCCCCCGGATTGGATATTTTTACGTTTACTTTGGTTAAGGTTTAACGCTTGAAACCTTCCGCCATTCTGGATGAAAATGGCGACGCTCAGCGTGCCGAATCATTGCGGTAGGTCTGTCGGCCTACCGCACCAACACAAGACTTGATCGTTGAACCGCCATTTGGCGGACAGGGAGGTGAAGTGCGTCATATAGCCATCCGCGATGATCATCCTGCGACTTTCGAGGACGAACAGTTTACGGATCCGGATCTCACTGAGCTGTTGGGCCAGTTGCGCGATGTCAGCGCAAAGCTCTCCAACGCTCTCAGCCCTCAAGCCGTCGACAGTGCCGATGGACAAGTGGCTTACAGTCTTGTGAAGGATATTCTCCGGTTCAGACGTCTTCGAGATAGGCTTCTCGGCCACGATCTGTTCGGCGAGCCGGCCTGGGATATCCTGCTTGAGCTATTCGCCGCCAAGGGATCAGGCAAAAAACTTTCTGTTTCGGGTGCCTGTTACGCAAGCGGAGTTCCGTCGTCGACAGCGTTGCGCTGGATTGTGCGACTCGAGAAGGAGGCTTGGATTCAGAGAGTCGACGACCCGCTCGACGGAAGGCGTTCATGGTTGGCATTAACCGACCGAGCGGAGAGATGCATACGTGAGTTCGTCAGCCAAATGGCGATTGGTTTCGGTCAGGCGGCACAATGCCCGCATTATTAAGAATGTCCCGAAGCCGACAAATTGCCAGATCCAAATGTGCGGCCGTCTCGATTGGAAGCTCGATTGAGTCGAGTAACTGCAGAGCCTCCTCCATTCGCGCCAAGGCGGCAAGTCCCTCGCGGTCGAGCGAACCAGCTCTGCTCTCACCCATACGCACCCCCCACTCCTCGGCTACCGATAACCGGCCGGGACAGGTTCTGCTTACACGAATGTTTTAGACTACAGGAGCTTCGCCGCACGGAATAGCTCCAAGATGACTAGTCCCAACGCATTGGTCGGTGCGCGACATCCGCCGGTCGAAAACCTCTAACCGGAAAAGTCGTGGCTGAACTGGTTGCGATTAAATGGTCCGCGGGACTGCGCGCCGGCGTCGATCGCATTCGAGTGGAACGATGAGCCGCCGTTCGCTAAATCCGGAATGGGGACAAGTCGGTTCTATCTTCGAAACGATGGTCTTTTTGCCGAACGAGCCATGTGCTTAACCTAGGCGGAGATTCGCCTTTATTATCGAGCATGTGCGCATCTCCGGCTCGGTGGCGGCGCCACCGTCATCGAGCCGTTCATCCAAACTGAGGTCCATTCCGAATCGGGGCGTCGGCATGAACAGCACCGTTCACGTCCCTCGTAACGACAGGAACGGGTCGGAAGCTGCCACTGGCCTCGAAGCTATTTTCCGCTTGAACGCTGAGATTTGCGCGTCACGATCAAGCGATGCAGCAGTGGTGGATACCCGCTCGGGAAGCATACGACACGATTGCGAAGGAGACGCATAGCGAGACTGGCTTCGCAATTTGTTCCCGCGCCGCGGAAGGACTCGTGCAGGCGAGGGCTCGCCTGTTGGTTACTGAAAAAGGCCGGTTTGAAAGCGCGATCGTTCCAACTCAATTCTGGTGGGCTAAAGGCGACGCGGCACTGCAGCAAAATTGGGATGCGGGCGATTTCTCGACCTGGATCAATCAGAACCATGAATGGAAAGCTTTCGGCGTTGAGTTCGATTTCGTCGGACTAAAGCAGATGCTTTCTCCGCTGAGCGGCGCCGATGCCGCTCGCAGCCTTTCGGTAGTGAGTAACCCAGAGTGGGTTAGCTCACCCGCGGCGCGCCAATTCGCGTGGGAGCACTTGGGTGCCAATCCAGTCGCGGCGGGCGACGCCGTGCTTCAGAACGCGCGGCTGGGGTTCGTACCAGCACGCGCCGTTTTGATGCAGAGCACCACCAAACAGTCATCCGTTTGGGATTTGGAAGAGCGAGAGTGGCCTATACCGGACTGGTTCTGGGATGATTTCACTCGCAAAGATTCGAGCACCCAAGACTGGGCTCAGGGCCGATTCAGCGGCACGGGAATAGCGGCGCGACACAGACTCTACATCACATTGACTGGAGTCCATTTCTTATTGTCCGCCTTGCGCGACCTTGCATCGATGCCGAGCCCATGTGCCCCGCAAGCATCTCAAAATAAAGGCGGTCGCCCCCCGAAGGAATGGTGGGATGATTTGTGGTGCACGATATGGGGTGACGTCTATCGAGGCGATCTCCAGCCGAAGTCCCAGGCCGATATCGAGCGTGCTATGATGGAATGGGTCATCGCCCGAGATGGGTCTGTCTCGGAAAGCACCCTGAAACCACTGGCACGAAAAATGTTCGCCGAGATCGAAAAATAAGAGGGCGGAAACCTCCCTCGGACGTAGTTTCCGCCCCTTTCCAAGCGTAATCGGCCGCGATTCAACGTCAGTCGTGTTCATATTCTTGTGCATTCGCTGGCGCTCCGCCAGCCGCGCAGGAGTTTGGACATGGAACCGCTTGCTCTTTCGATAAACGACACGGCCAAGGCATTGAGCCTGGGCCGAACTTCGATTTACGCAATGATTGCCGATGGTCGCCTGGAAGCATTCAAGCTCGGCAGGCGCACGCTGATCCGGACGGAGTCGATCCGGCGCCTAGTGTCGGCTGGGGCCTAACTCCATGGGCGCTCGACGCATCAATCCGAACCTGGCCAAGATCCACCACAGCTACACGGCGCGCGAGTTGGCAGATCGGCTAGGTGTCCACAAGAACACCATTCGCCACTGGCAGCGCAAGGGGCTCAACCCGGTCGATGATCAGCGTCCTTACGTGTTTGATGGCGCTGCTGTCCGGCAGTTTCTGAAATCGCGGAACGAGAGCCAAAAACGGCCCTGCCCCGCTGGGACGCTCTATTGTTTCAGCTGCCACGAACCCCGTCGGCCTAGTCCGACTTCCACCGAATACGCTCAAACGAGGATCGGGGCGGGGACCCTCCGGGCTGTTTGCAGTGAATGTGGAACAGTGATGTGTCGGCGCGTAAGGCAAGATGCCCTCTCCGCAGTTCTGCCCGGATTGCTGGTCCAAATCAGACAGGGTTCGTCACGATTAAATAGGAGTTCCTCTCCCTCTTCAAATTGTGACTTGGAAAGGCAGATGTTGGCATGAGCAAGCACAATGCCTCAAACGTGCGAATCAAGCGCGAATATTTCGGCTATCTCAAGCAGGCGAAAGGCCGCGACGAGGCGACGATTGATGCGGTCGCGAAGTCTCTCGCACGCTTTGAGGAATCGACTGGGTGGAAGGACTTCAAACGTTTCCACCGCGGGCAGGCAGTAGCCTTCAAGGCGAAGCTCGGTGAGGCGGTCAATGGCCGAACCGGCGAGCAGCTGAGCAAGTCAACTATGCTCTCCACGCTTCGCAATTTACGCGAGTTCTTTTTCTGGCTCGCGCATCAGCCGGGCTTCAAATCTCAGATAGGCTATGCTGACGCGGACTATTTCAGCCTGAGCGGGAAAGAAGTGACGGTCGCCCGCGCGCGGCGCGAGAAGTCTGTGCCGACGCTTGAGCAAGTTGAGCGCGTACTCCGCATGATGCCAGCGGGAACGGCGCTCGAACGGCGAGACAGGGCCTTAATCGCGCTGACCACGATAACCGGCGCACGAATCGGCGCGCTGGCGAGCTTCAGACATGGTCATGTGAGTCTCAGCGAAGGCTACATCGAGCAAGACGGCCGAACGGTTCAGACGAAGTTCGGCAAAACCTTCCCGACTTTCTTCCTTCCGATCAGTGAGGAAGCGCTCGCGATCTTCACGGATTGGCACCAGGAGCTCGAGCGCGTCCATCTGTGGGGCCCGACCGATCCACTATTCCCGGCAACCGAAATAGCGTTGGATCACGATGGAGCCTTCACGGCGTCTGGGCTGTGTCGCCGCGCCTGGTCAACTACGGCTTCGGCCCGAGACATTTTCAAGCGAGCGTTCAAAACGGCGGCTTGCCGTACTACAACCCGCACTCATTTCGAGACATGCTGGTACGTCACGCCTTCAGGCTCAATCTAAGTCCAGAGCAGATGAAGGCCTGGTCACAAAATCTCGGGCATGCGGATGTGCTCACGACATTTACGAGCTACGGCCAATTGCCGTCGCATCGTCAGGGCGAACTCATTCGGCAGTCAGGAAATGCAAGCAGCGCAAACTGTATCAGCGCGGCCGAACTAGCTGCCGTGAAGGCATTGATTGGACGCATGGAAGAATCGAGGGCCGGCGGCTAAGCTCGAAAAATGGCTCAGGCGCTCGCCAGCCGAACCACGTCGGTGGTGTCGTTCGAGCAGTAAGCGGCCCACGCATTCAGCAGTGTCTGACGTAAGTCCATGAACTTGGCCCGTTGGTAGGCCCTGACAACGGCATCAGGAACACTATGAGCAAGCGCTGCCTCAGCGACCGCCTCTGGAATTGTTGGCATCTGTTCGGCGGCCCAGGTCCGAAACGCGGCCCGGAACCCATGAACGGTGAACGGACCAGCCGCGGCTTTTACGATCTTGAGCAACGCCATATCGCTTAGGGGCTGCCCACGAGTGCTGGGGAAGACGAGGTCGCTGGCTAATGAGCGAAGAGCCTTGGCTTGCGACAGAACTGCCAGGGCGGCCGGAGAGAGTGTCACCACATGTCCTTCCCCTGTCTTCATCAGCTCAGCCGGGCGCGTCCACGTCGCGGCTTCAAAATCAATCTGTGGCCAGCGAGCCCTGCGGACTTC
>Ga0070658_10001950_pt1 | contig 17350 bp, 14 predicted proteins | sample KBSC13metaG_FD_64664 | JGI IMG/M metagenome (GOLD analysis project Ga0070658, IMG submission 64664) | Corn rhizosphere microbial communities from Kellogg Biological Station, Michigan, USA - KBS C1-3 metaG | ecosystem: Host-associated > Plants > Roots > Rhizosphere > Soil ...
CTGATTCTGGGCGAGGGTGACGGCCGGACCGTTGCGCGACTTCTGCGGATTGCTCCTCAGGCGGAGTTCGATGTGGTGGAGGTCAGTCCGGAGATGATCGCGCTGGCTCGCGGCCGGGTGGGCGATTCAGCGCGCGTGCATTTCCACCAGAGTGATGCGCGGACGTACAGATGGCCGGCGGGTTCGTACGATGCCGTCGTCACCAATTTCTTTCTCGATTGCTTCACGGATGAGGATTTGGCGCCGCTGGTCCGGCAACTTGCGGAAGCGCTCGCGCCTGAAGGTATCTGGATCGTTGCGGAATTCGCCATTCCGCCGCGGGGCTGGCAGCGGGCGCACGCTCGCATCTGGATCTGGACAATGTACCGGTTCTTCGGGATTACGACCGGGCTGCGGGCGCAAAAGCTTCCGGCAATCGCGCGACTCATGCGCGAAGCCGGAATGATACGTGTGGAGCAGCAGAGCGAGCGAGCGGGGCTGATGGTTTCCGAAGTCTGGCGGCGCTAGCTGGCCTTGCGGCGGGCAGCGAACTTCGCCCGGAACTTCTGCACCTTCGGCGCCACCACGAACGAGCAATACGGCTGGTTCGGATTGTTCTCGAAGTAGTTCTGGTGGTAGTCTTCCGCCTTGTAGAAAACCGACGCCGGCTCAATAGCGGTCACAATCGGCCTGCCCCAGGCGTTCTGCTTCGTCAACTCCGCGCAGATTTCCTCGGCGGCCTGCTTCTGTTCCGGCGAGTGATAGAAGATTACGGACCGGTATTGCGGTCCGTGATCGTTCCCCTGGCTGTTCAGCGTCGTGGGGTCGTGAATGACGAAGAAAATCTCGAGGATGTCGCGGCGCGTGATCACCGTTGGGTCGAACGCGATCTGGACGACCTCGACGTGGCCGCTGGTTCCGGTGCAGACCTGTTTATAAGTCGGGTTGGGCGTCACGCCGCCCATGTATCCGGAAACCGCCGATTCTACTCCTTCGGTTTCGCGATACACCGCTTCCAGACACCAGAAGCAGCCACCGCCGAGCGTAATCACTTCCCGTTCCGCCATGATTCTATTGTCGCCCCGTTGGGGTTAGTTGAGATCAAACAGCAGGAAGTGGGCGTTCGCAGGCGCCTCGAGGTGGAGCAGGGTTTCGTTCTGGATCGCGGCGCCGTCGCCCGGCCTCAGGGTCGTTCCGTTGAGATCCAGTTCTCCTTCGATGAGTTGCACCCATCCGAAACGGCCGTTCTTCAGCGGATAATCGAGCGACATGCCTTTGTCGAGACGCGCCACGTTGACTTCGGCATCCTGATGGATCGGGATCGATTCGTCACGCCCGGATTTCGAGGCAATCAGATGTAGTTTGCCCGGCAGGATATCCCCAAAGGCTTTTTCTGTATAACGCGGCTTGACGCCCCGCTCATCGGGCACCAGCCAGATCTGGAGAAAATGGACGGGGTCTTCAGATGATGGGTTGTATTCGCTGTGAATGACGCCGGCGCCGGCGCTGATGCGCTGCACATCGCCGGCGCGCATTGTGGCCCTGGTGCCCAGACTGTCTTTGTGCTCCAGCGCGCCCGAAACCACGTAGGAAATGATTTCCATATCGCGGTGCGGGTGAGATCCGAAACCCATGCCCGCAGCGACGCGGTCCTCATTCAGGACGCGGAGCGAGCGGAATTGAGTGTGTTCGGGATCGAAATAGTCGGCGAATGAAAAAGAGTGGTAAGTGTTGAGCCAGCCATGGTCGGCATGGCCGCGCTCATCGGCCTTCCGAATCGCAATCATACTCACATTGGATGCGGGCAGGGCAGAAAGGGTGCAGCGCGGGCGCTATCCTGAGCTTTGGGCCCCGCCGACATCCGCATTCGCGAAATCACGCCTCTGGATGCGCCGGAAGCGGCGTTCCTGAGCGGGGAATTGGGGTATCCAGTGGAGTTGGACGCGATTCGGCACCGGATTGAATATCTGATGTGCCAGCCGGATCACGTGATCTTCGTGGCGTCGTATCCGGAGGGAATTGCGGGCTGGATCTCGGTTGCGATTACTCATCATCTGTGTGTGGAGTCCCGCGCAGAAATCACCGCGCTTGTGGTGTCATCTGAATTGCGGAGCCGCGGTATCGGACGCCTGCTGGTAGAGCGCGCCGAACAATGGGCGCTTAGCCGCGGTTTGAAGGAAATGCTGGTGCGTTCGCGAGAAACCCGTGAGGACGCGCATCGCTTCTACCTGCGCGAAGGCTATGAGCGCACGAAGACGTCAGCGGTGTTTACCAAGCATTTGGCGCCGGCTGCCCGGGTGAACTGAAATGGTGGGAGTTTACATTTCCTGGCCTTTCTGCGCACAGAAGTGCACGTACTGTAATTTCGCTTCGGGTGTGCAGCCGCGCGGTCTGGAAGAGCGCTATCTGAACGCACTCGTTGCGGAACTCCGGGAGCTTCCTGGCGGGGCAGAAACGCTTTACCTTGGCGGCGGCACGCCCAGCGGCATGGAACCGGAGGCAATCGGGCGGCTGGCTGCGGCGCTCCCGTCTCAGTGGCGCGAAGCAACGCTGGAGGCCGCGCCGGGATCGCTCACCGCCGACCGCATTCGCGGCTGGAGGGGGCTCGGGATTAATCGCGTCAGCCTGGGGGTGCAGTCGTTTGTGCGTGGCGAATTAGCGCGGACCGGCCGCCGCCATGATGCGGCTACGGTGGAGCATGATGTGGCGCTGCTGCGCTCGGAAGGCATTTCGAACATCAGCGTGGATCTGATTGCCGGGCTGCCGGGCCAGACGGCTGAATCGTGGCAGTCCTCGCTCGATGCTTTGACTGCGCTGAACGTGTCGCACGCTTCTGTTTACATGCTGGAAGTGGATGACGATAGCCGGCTGGGGGCGGAAATTCTGCTGGGCGGGAAACGCTATGGCGCGACGGACGTTCCGTCCGACGATCAAATCGCCACGTTTTACGAAACGGCCGTGGAGCACCTCACCCGCCACGGTGTTCATCGCTATGAGATTTCCAATTTCGCTCAGCCGGGCGCCGAATCGCTCCACAACCTGAAATACTGGCGGCGCCAACCGTACCGCGGGTTCGGTTCCGACGCCCATTCGTTTGACGGCGCAACGCGCTGGCAAAACGTGGAAACCGCGCTGGAATACGTGGAAATGGCAGAGCGCGGGGAATCGGTTCGCGCCGAATCCGTTTGCCCGGATCCAGGCGAAGAGAAGTTCTTCGTCGGCCTGCGGCTGACGGAGGGCGTTCTGGCCAATGACGCCGACTGGCGCAGGTTCGGCCCGGCGCTTGAGCGTCATCTCTCCACCGGAATGCTCGAATCCGTGCATGGCCGCCTGCGGCTCACCAGCCGTGGAATCATGGTTTCTAACGAAATTTTCCAGGAGTTTCTCGCCGCATGACCGCCCGCCCCGTGATTGACCTTCGCAGCGATACCGTCACCAAACCGACGCTGGCCATGCGTCGGGCCATGTTCGATGCCGAAGTGGGCGATGACGTCTACGGTGAAGACCCGACCGTCAATCATCTGGAAGCGCGCGCGGCGGAAATTGTTGGCAAGGAAGCAGCGCTCTTCGTCCCCACCGGAACAATGGGAAACACGATCGGCATTAAGCTGTTGACCGAGCACGGCCAGGAAGTGATTTCCGATTCCCGCGCCCACCTTGTGGACTGGGAGCTCTCAATGACGCCCTGGTTTTCGGGCTGCCATGTCCGGACGGTGGAGACTCCGGATGGCATCCTGAAGTGGGACCAGATCCGGCCTCTGATCAAGCCGGTCACCTTCAACGCCGCTCCCACCGGGGCGATTTCACTCGAAAATACCCACAACATGGGCGGCGGACGATTTTATCCGCAGGAAGTCATCGATGAAATCTGCGATGGCGCGCATGAGCGAGGCGTGCGGGTCCACATGGATGGTGCGCGGGTATTCAATGCCGCGGCGGCTTGCGGACGGAGTGTGAAGCAACTCACGGCGAAGATCGATACGCTGACGTTTTGCCTCTCGAAGGCGCTGGGCGCGCCGATGGGATCCATTGTCGCCGGTTCCCGCCAGCTCATCGACAGAGCCCGGCTGTACCGTAAGCGGTTGGGCGGCGGTATGCGGCAGGCCGGGGTTCTGGCCGCCGCTGGTCTGATCGCCCTTGAGGAAGGCCCGAAAGAGCTCCCGCAAGACCACGCCAACGCCGCATTGCTGGCCGGCGAACTGGCGAAGATCGGCACGCTCAGGGTAACCCCCGCGGTGACGAACATTGTTGTCTTTGACGTCTCCGCAACCGGGCTCGCCCCGAAAGAAATCAGTGCGCGTTTGAAGGAACGCGGCATCCGGATGAACGGCTTCAATGACCGGATGATGCGGGCGCTGACCCACCGAGACGTTAGCCGCGAGCAGTGCGTGATCGCAGTAACCGAACTGGCCGCAATCCTTGGATCTGCCTGACGCAGCCCAAACCCAGCCCTGCCATAATACGGAGACGGACCGGATGAAAGAACTCCAAATCCTCTCCCCGGATGGGAAGAGCCAGATGGTTCCGCTGGCAGGCGAGCGCCTTTGCCTCGGCCGCGCCGCGACTGCTGAACTGAGCTATCCAAACGATTCCGGTCTGTCACGCCAGCACACGCTGTTTGAACGAGACGGCGATACATGGACCATCGTCGATCTGGGGAGCAAGAACGGCACGACTCTCAACGGCCAGCCCCTGACCGCCAAAACCGTGCTGAAGAGCGGCGATCGCATCATGGCGGGCCACATGATCGTGGTCGTGGACGGCATGAGCGCGCGGGCCGCGAACCCAGTCGTCATTTTCGATTCCAGCGATCTGGACGAATCGACGGCGGGAGCCGCCACCGTCATCACCAGCCTCGAAAGCATCATGCAGGCGGACGAAAAGGCGAAGCCGAGTACTCACGGCGAGCCTTCCGGGCTGGCGTCGACACAGGTGGCGGCTCTTATCCGCGCCGGGAATGAGCTTTCCGGCAACCGGCCGCTGCCCGAGCTTTTCCGCTTCATTCTGGATCTGGCAATCGACGCGGTCAAGGGCGCGCGCGGCATTCTGCTGACGCTCGAAGATGGTCAGCTCGTGCCGCGGGCGAATCGCGGCGAAGGATTCCGGATCTCGAGCGCCGTGCGCAGCCGGGTGCTCGAAACGGGCGCGTCGGTTCTGGTCTGCGATACGTCCGCCGACGAGAGTTTGCGCGAGCGGCGCAGCATTGTCGAGCAGAATGTGCGCAGCCTGATTGCGGTGCCGCTGCAGACGGGGAAAGAAATTATCGGCATCATCTATGTGGATTCGCCGTCGATTCTGCGGTCTTTCACGCGAGACGATCTCAACCTGCTCACCGTCATGGCGAACGTGGCGGCCGTGCGGATCGAACACACGCGGCTGGCCGAAATGGAGCGGGTTCGGCAAATTATGGCCCGCGATCTGGATCAGGCGGCGGAAATCCAGCAGGGGTATCTGCCTTCGGTTGCGCCCAAAGTGCCGGGGCTCGATCTGGCGGGCCACAACGCTCCCTGCCGTACGGTGGGCGGCGATTACTACGACTTCTTTCCTTATCAGGGCGGGCGCGTGGCCATGGTGCTCGGCGATGTCTCGGGTAAAGGGATGCCGGCGTCGCTGCTCATGATGGGATTGCAGGCGCGCGTGCAGGCGCTGGCCGAGGAGCCATCCGATCTGGCTTCCGTGATGACGCGGCTGAACCGCCTCACGTGCGCGAACTGCCCGGCGAACCGGTTTATCACGCTGTTTTTCTGCATGCTGGATGGCCTGACCGGCGAACTGATCTGGTGTAACGCGGGCCACAATCCGCCGGTGCTGATGCGCGCGGACGGAAAGCGCGAATTGCTGCGCGGCGGAGGTCCGGTGATCGGGATCATCCCCGAAATGGAATACAGCGAATATCGCAACAAGCTTGAGCCCGGCGATACGCTGGTGATCTACAGCGATGGGGTGACGGAAGCCGCCAACTCGCAGAATGATGAGTTCGAAACGGAACGGCTCGCGGAAACGATCCGGCTGAGCCGCCATCTGACTGCTTCGCAGATCGTGGAAAGCATCCGAATGGCCGTGGCCGCGCATGCGGCGGGCGCGCCGCAGTCGGATGACATCACGATTATTGCGGCGAAGCGGGTTCTTGAATAAGCGAAGCGGGATTCACAGCAAATGCTCAATATCGCAGTTGTCGGTCTTGGTTTCATGGGGGTCACCCACCTGAAAGGGTGGCGTACGGTTCCCGGAGTGCGGCTTCACGCGGTGGTGGATGCCGATGAGCGCCGCCTCACAGGCGATCTTACTTCTGTGGGCGGCAACTTCGCGAATACGGGTGAAAAATTCGATTTCTCGGACGTGCGCGGATACAGGACACTGGCGGAAGCGCTGGCCGATCCAGCGATTGAGGCGGTGGATATTTGTCTGCCCACAGATCAGCACGTACCCGCGACGACCGCCGCGCTTCGCGCCGGCAAGCATGTGCTGACCGAAAAGCCGATCTCTCTGGACGCGGCCAGCGCGGAAGGTTTGATTCGCGAGGCGGAACAAAACAACCGCATCCTTATGGCGGCGCATGTGCTTCGCTTCTTTCCGTCGTATATGAAATTGGCGGAATCGCTCGGGAGCGCAGGCACAGTCCGCTCCGCCCTGTTTCGGCGGCGCTGCGCGGCCCCCACCTGGAATCCGTGGCTGACCGACCCGAAGCGCAGCGGCGGCGGCATTATGGATCTGCTGATTCATGACGCGGATTTCTGCATCTCGCTCTGGGGCATGCCGGAGGCGGTGCGCGCCCGCGGACATCGCGATTTGCCGCGCGGCATCGACATCATTCATGCCGATCTGATTTATCCGAACCTGGGGCCTGTGATGATCACCGGCGGCTGGCATCATCCCGGTGCGTATCCATTTTCGATGGAATTCACCGTGACGGCGGATGCCGCGACGTTCGATTGGTCCAGCGCGACTAATGAATTCCGCCGCTGCCGGGAAAATGGCGAAGGCGACACGCTTCCTTTGAGTGATCGTGATGCGTTTGCCGCCGAACTGGAATACTTTGCCGGCTGCGTAGCGAAGAACGTTCAACCAGAACGGTGTCCGCCGCGGCAGTCCGCGCAGGCGGTCGCCCTGATTGACCGGATGGTGGAATCGCGCGAGAAAAACGGAGCGATCATTCGCACCGCATAGCCGCGCTTGCGCAGGTCTACGAAAAACATGTCTCAATCCGAACCACTTGAAACAGCCGTAATGTTCTGGGCGGGCGGCGATCCCGCGCAAACCATCGCCGAGCTCACAAGTCTCGGGATTCGTTCCGGGCAGTTGGGAATTCCGGGCGATCTCCCTCTCTCCTGTGCGCCGCAGTGGCGGGATGCGCTGCGCGCCGCGAACTTCCGGATCCACACGGTTTTTGCCGCCTATAAAGGTGAGAGCTATGCCGATGTTCCGACGGTGCAGCGGACGGTCGGCTTTATTCCGCCGGCCACGCGCGCGGAGCGCGAACAGAGGACGCTGGGGGTCAGTGATTTCGCGGCGGTGATCGGAGCGCCCGGCATTGCGACCCATATCGGTTTCGTTCCGGAATCGCAGTCTGATCCCGATTACATCGCGGTCCGCGACATGGTTCGCCGGGTCTGCGATCACGCGGCGTCGCATAACCAGACTTTCGCGCTGGAGACTGGCCAGGAGCCCGCGCGAGTGCTGATGGCGTTTCTGAACGACGTGGCGCGGCCGAACCTCGGGATCAACTTCGATCCGGCCAACATGATTCTCTACGGTACCGGTGATCCCATCGAAGCTCTGGGGATTCTGGCCCCGAAGGTCATCACGGTTCATTGCAAGGATGGCGACTGGCCACCAGCCGGCGTTGCCGGCGCGCTGGGAAAAGAGAAAGCGCTCGGGGCCGGTTCGGTGGGGATTCCTCGATTTCTTGCGAAACTGCGGGAAGTCGGCTATCGCGGCCCGCTTTCCATTGAACGCGAGGCAAGCGATCCCGCGCGCCGCATGGTGGATATCCGGTCAGCAATCGCACTTATCGCGGATCTAAAGGCATGATTCTCACATTTCACGCCTTAGCCCATCATTAGATAAATACGGTGCCGTATACTAAAGGCTCTGGTTACCCAGTCTTCCCGTTCTGGAAGTACTAGGACTATGGTTTGGTACTTCTGTGTCCGGAATCGCTGAACTTGTAGGAAAATAACTAGGTCAGGTTCACCTATGCGATATCTTTCCCTCGCCCTCGCGGCGCTTGTGCTTTTTTCTGCTGCCTGCAGCCGCGATCCCAACGTTCTGAAGCAGAAATACCTGGATAGCGGCAACAAATACTTCGAGCAGAAGAAGTATAAGGAAGCCAGCCTCATGTACCGCAAGGCCCTCGATAAGGACAAGAGGTATGGCGAGGCGTATTACAAGCTGGCTCTGACCGACCTCCAGTTGGGGGAGATATCGACTGCCGTCCAGATGCTCCGGCGCGCGGTGGAACTCCTGCCGAAAGGCAAGCCGGATGCCGACGATGCGACGCTGAAGCTTTCTGAAATCATGCTGATGGCGGCGCAGGGCGACTCGAAGAATTCAGCTCAACTGATTTCGGACGTGCAGCCGATGGTGGACGGACTGCTGCAGCGGAATCCCAACTCCTGGGAAGGCCATAAGCTCAGCGGCGATCTGGCGCTGCTCGGAGCCACGCAGTTCTTCCGGGACGGTAAGGCGCCCGAAGCGAAAACGCAGGTTCAGAAGGCGATTCAGGAATACCGCACGGCGCTTAATGCCAAACAGGGCGACTACGTGATCACCCTCGCACTGGGTCGTACTCTGGCCCTCGACGGGGAAACCGGAGAAGCGGAGGGGATGTTCAAGGGCCTGGTTGCGAAGGACAAGACCAACCTGAACGGTTACGTGGAACTCTACCGCATCTATATCGCCCAGAAAAAGCTGCCGGAAGCCGAAGCCATTTTGAAGTCCGCCATTGCGGCGGTTCCGAAGGATACTTCCATGCGCCTGATGCTGGCGCAGTTCTACTACGCCGCTCACCGGCAGGACGACCTGGTCAAAATGCTCAACGACATGAAGCAGGACCTGAAGTCGTTCCCGTCCGCCTACTTCCAGGCTGGCGCCTTCTACAACCGGATCAATCAGCTCGATCAGGCGATCAAGGAATATGAGGCAGGCATTAAAGCCGATTCCAAAAACACCAATGCTTATCTGAAGTCCGAGATCGAAATCTACATTCGCCAGAACAACATCACGATGGCGCAGTCGAAGAATAACGAAATCCTTAAGAACGATCCGAAAGATCCGGAAGCCAAAGGTCTTCAGGCGACCTTCCTGATCGACAAGGGAGACATTGAGACCGCCCAGAACGAACTGCAGTCTGTTGTGACCGCCCGTCCCAGCAACTGGGTGGCGCGCTTCAATCTGGGCCGTACGTATTTCGCGAAGAACCAGTTCGCGCAGGCTCAGCAGCAGTTCGAGCGGTGTATCGAGCTAAACCCGAACTATCTGCCCGCGCGCTATGCGCTGACGCAGGTCAACATCGTACTGCAGCGTTACGACGAAGCGGTGCGTCAGGCGGATGAAATCCTGAAGATTCGCCCGGACAGCGTGCAGGGCCGCGTGATGAAGGCCGCCGCGCTGCAGCGCCAGGCGAAGTACGATGACGCGCGCAAGATGCTCACCGAAGTTCTGGATAAGAATCCCAAGCAGGTGGAGACCCTGCTCGAATTGGGCGTGCTCGATCTGAATCAGAAGAAGAACAAGGACGCGCTCGATCACTTCAAGCGCGCTTACGAAGCGGCGCCGGGCAATATTCGTGGTCTGCTGGGCGAATCCAAGGCGCTTCTGGCGGATGGACAAGCCGACAAGAGCGTGGATCTCATTCGACAGGCGGCTCAGAAAACGCCGTCGTTCGAACTCCAGCGCGAACTCGGGAATGCCGAGATGGCGGCTCGCCAGTTCGATCCGGCGATTGCCACCTATGCAGCCCTGGTGAACGGTACGAACGACATGAAGCTCAAGGGCGACCTGTGGAGCCGCATCGGTGAATGCTACCGGTTCAAGGGCGACTACGACAAGAGCATCCAGTACATGGATATGTCCTCGAAGGCGCTGCCGGACAATGCCGCGATTGCGACGAATCTGGCGTTGCTCTATGAAGCCAAGCAGGATGAGGCGCATGCCCGCACGTACTACGAAAAGGCGCTCAAGATCGATGCGAACAATCCGCTGGTTCTCAACAATCTGGCGTATCTGATTGCGGAAACGAATGGCGATTATACGCTGGCGCTTTCCTATGCGACACAGGCCAAGCAGCGGCTGCCAACCTTCCTCGAAGTCAAGGATACGATCGGCTGGATCTATATGAAGAAGAACATGCCGGAGAGCGCGATCGACGAATTGAAGCCGCTTGTCCAGCAGGCGCCTCTCAATCCGACCTATCACTACCATTACGCGATGGCCCTCAATCAAAAAGGCGATGCGACCAACGCGAAAGCGGAATGCCAGCTCGCTTTGGCGAACCGCCCGACGAAGGAACTCGAGGGTCAGGTCCGCTCGCTGATGGCGACTCTGAAGTAAACTGCTGAATATCAAAGGAAAGCAAAAGGGGCGCTCCGGGAAGGAGCGCCCCTTTTGCTTTGACTTTCGATCTTTGACTTTCGATCAGTAAGTGCGCGGCCGGTACCCGGGGCGGGAGCGTACCCGGAGCTTCCTCGCGGCGTCCGTGACGATTTCGATGTTGACCTTGCGGAATCCTTCGTTCGGATTTGGGGCGGGGTAATAGGTCAGAGCGTAGGAGTTGCCGATATCTTCACGGATCGCGTCGAACGCCTCGACCTGCTTCTGCCAGCTTCTGGCCCAGTAGGCTTTGCCGCCGGTGCTGGAGGTGATGCGGCGGAAGACGCTGCTCGAAATCGGATCCTTGTTCACGTCGTTGGTCGAGATTACGTAGATCGGGATGCCCTCGTCTTCCGCAACAGTGCGGACGTCGTCCGGCGCCACCATGCTGGCATTGTCCGGGCCGTTTGAAAACACGATGATGACTTTACGTCCGGGTACTTTGGCCGCGTCACGCAATGCGAGGAGCAGGCCGTTGTAGAGAGCCGTATCGTCGCCCGCGACGGCGTTGCGGAGGCCGCCGATGGCCGTCTGATGGTCGGTGGTCAGCTCGGCCGCGCGCGAGAGGTTGCGGCTGAAGGTATAGACGGCCACCGAATCGGCTTTATCGAGGCCGCGAATGAAGTCCCCGATCGCGTCTTCCGCATACACGAAGCCGCGGTACATAAAGTTGCTGGTATCGAAGAGGACGAAGACGCTGGTGCCGGCAAACGTGTCCTGCTGGGGTTTGTCGGTTGCTCTGGCGCCGGCGGCAGCGGCCGGCGATTGCGGCGTGAGCGGCTTCAGAATGCCGCCTTCGCCGACTTCCATCGCGGGGCGGTCCCCTTCCGCGAAGGTGGCGAGCTTCTGCTGAATGCCGTCTTCCGTCACGCGGAAATCGGAAGGCTTCAGGCCATTCACGTACTTGCCTTTGCTGTCCGTCACCGTGAACGTCAGAACGACAAGATCCACCTTTGCATGGAAGGTGGGGACGGTTTCCTGCGCCAGCACCCATGCTCCTGTAAAAGCGGCTGCCACGCCGGCGCCGATAACGGCGGTACCCACAATACGTCGATAAAACTTCCTGGTGAGGTTGGGCATCAGGATCAGTTCCTCGCTGTTTCTTTCAGTTTTCCGGCCAGCGCGTCGTCGCCTACCGAGCGAAGGCTGCGCAGAAGCGCGGGCCAGTCTTCGAGATGAGAAGCAAAAATCCGTTCGACCGTGAGCTGCGTCCAGTTGGGAACCAGCAAGGCCATTTCAGCGGGGCGGACGCCCATTTCATCGGCAATCTGCGCCCAATACAACTGGTTCGATTCCCAACTCTCCGCCATGATGCGGCTGGAATAACCCATGAGCGCCGGAAACGTCTTCAGGTTCAGAAGTTCCGGTCGGTATGAATTCGTGAGGGTGGGTTTGACTGTCCCCCAGGTCTGCGAAATCGCCTGCGGGCTCACCTGATCGGGGACCTCGGCGCGCAGGTGCTCCAGCGTCTGGCCGCCAGGGTCGTCATCGAGCAACGCACCGCCAAGCGTTTGCCCGATGACGTAAAGCTCGGACGGGGTCAGCAACTCAATCGCTTTTTGAACGTTGCCGGTGGCGATCTGCCGGACGATGCCGTCATAACGAATCAGGCTGGCCGCTGATTCCACCGCATCGAGAACCTTGCTGCGAATCGCGGGATCGACGGATGCCCGGGCCAGCATCGCTTCAGCGTGCCGCATACTGGCCGAGACCCAACGCATCTGCGCAGGAGTGATATCCCAATAGCGAGGCATGGTGGCGGAGAGAATCATCTGCGGCACCAGATCGCCCCAGATCAGCGCCTGGGTTTGCGTCGGGACGAGGAAGTCTTTCTCGGCTTCGGCGAGAGCGTAGGGAAGGCCGGCCAGCGATCCGATGAGGCGGCCGCCGGCGCTCGACGGCCAGCCGCTGCCGTACATGGACGTGGTCTGCCATGCGTGATCCCCGCCCTGCGCGCCCACGAAATCGTGGCCGCGCACAAACAGCGGGTTGGTCAGCAGAATCTGGGCGCCTGGCGGCGCGTAGCGGATGTAGTTGTAGCCGACGATGGTGTCCCGCAGGGCGGGCGCGAGGAGTCCGCGGATTTCGCGCAGTTTTTCGGGATCTTTCGAGGCCTTATCGATCGTGGCGCGCAGGTTCAGCTTGCGCTGGTCGCTGATGTGTCGGTCAACCCAATAGCCGAACGCCTGAGATCCCTTTTCCTCGAATGTCATGGAGGCTCGCGGCATCTGGATATCGTTTGCCCTTGCCGCGAGGCGCGCCGCGAGTTGCGCGTTCAGCTTTTCGCCCTTGGGAAGAGCCTCTAGATTATCGGCCAGTTCGAAAATCGTGTCGGGTGGAAACAGAGCCTGCGCATCAAAGAACCGCTGCTGCTGGCGGATGAGGTTGCTTTGGATTTCCGAATCGGCGTGCGATCCGCCGCCGGCAAGCAGAGCCATCACGCGCGACTGAATTGGCTCCTTCCCCGTGGCGCCCGCGCTCTCGAGCAGCGAGGTCAGGCCGTGGCGGCCGGCGTCAAACAACTCGCGATTGTTCTTGAGTGTGCTGAAGGGGGTGATGACCGCCGAAAGGGCCGCATCGGCCTTCGCCGAGGGGATACTTCCCTGCCGGCAAAAGATCTGCCACAGACCCGTCAACCCCTGATACATGGCGATGGCGTCCTGGCGGAAAGCCTGGTCGCGCTGCTTATCGAGCGCAGCGGCCACATCGAGCCACGCGACGATCGTCTGATCGGTGAGAGCCGGCACGTCGCTGAAGAACGTGTACTGGGCGTTGTAAATATCCCAGTCATGCGCGAGCCGTTCCACCGTTGCCGGCTGCAGCGGCTGCTGGCGGGCGCGGTCCATGTCGGTCAGCGCCATGAAAATGCGCAGGGGCTGATTCTCCACTGGTTTGCGGCAAAGCGCGAACAGCGCTTCAATGACATCATCCGGGTCCTTCCAGTTCGGAGCGGAAATACCAAGCTTGAGATCGTACTTCTGTTTGGAGCCCTTCATGAACAGGCCCTTCCAGACTTCCAGACCTCCGGGAATGTGGGCGCTGCCGCCAGGATCGAGTTGCAGCCGGGTAGTCAGCAGCATCATGTCGGCATTCGAATTGAACACAGGACGGGCAGGACCGGGGGTCGTGACCTTGCCGCGTACCGCCGCATAGAAGCGCTTCATGCGGACTGGATCGGTGAGATAGTCTTCGACGGGACCGTGGATGCGGGAAAGCGCATCATAAAGCCCCGCGAGCCAGCCGTCATCCTTACTCATCAGCTTCTCGAAAAACTCAACGCCCTTATCCGGCGAAGCGCCGGCGAGATCCGCCCACGCTGCCGCGGATTTGGCGCCGCCCGGCACCACCGCCTTGCCCTGGCGAATCTGGAAATTGCCGCCGAAGAAATCGAGCACCGCCGAAAAGCCGCGCAGGCGCACGGTGGAGATTCCGGTACGGAGCGCGGTCGCCGTCTCCGGATCGACGCGCGAGATGCCGAGATAGAAGCGGCAAAGCGCCGGGTCGGCGATCAGCGCTTCGAGAAAATCACCCTGTGCCTTCTCCTTCGCGTTCATCCAGTAATCGGCCGTGTAGAGCACGTCGGCGCGCGTCGATTGATAGGGATAGCTGAACGGCTGGTCGCTTTGCAGCGCGCGTTCCAGATCGGAGAGCGGAAAACCCGAGTCGGTGGTCAGGAAGGCGCGGGCGGCATTCACGGTTTCGAGAACGACTTCGCTGCCGCAGCCGCCGCGCATACGATAGCCGAGTACCCGCAGCAGATCGTTCGTCTGTGTCGATTCGCAATGCGGCACCTTGATTACGTGTTCGGGGCCCGCCAGTTGATCGAGCTCTTTCACCTGAGAAAGATAACGCTGGAGCAGTTTCAGATATTCGGTGGATTCGAGCTGATCGCTGCCGCGGGAGGCCTGGTAACCGCCCGTAATGATGTTGCGCGCGAGCGCGGGCAAAATGTCCGCGGGACCTGCATCCTGCGCCAGCGCGGCCATGCGGGCAAAGGAGCGGTAGGGGCCCGGGATCGTAATCGACTGGTAGGAAGCCGCAGCAGTATTTCCATCCTTCGGGAGCGTGAGATCGTTCCCGCCCAGTTCCCGATATTCGCCGAGGTCGGTCTCCGCGGCAGCGCGATCGCCCGCAATGAGGTCGAGCATCACAGCGCGCCGCTGTGCGGCTGCGGCCTCTGAGTTACGATTTTGCTTCTTCCATTCCGCGGCGGCTTTGCGGAAGGCGGCGCGCGCCTCGGGATCATGGGTGCGTTCGAGACAGGCGGCGTAGCCAGTCAGGAGTTCGGCATCGGACGACGCACTCCTGACAGCCTCCTGCAGAAGAGCGCGGGCTCCGGCCGCATTGCCGGTGTCCTCCATCTGCCGGGCGCGAGTCAGCGTTTCATTGACAGCCAGCGCCGGGACACAACAAGTCAGCGCGACTGTCAAAACGACAACCGTAGAGCCGAGTCTCATCTTCCCCTCACCTCCGAACCTCCCGCACACAACGGACCAGGTGGTCCGCCCATTTTTGGCGGTTTGCGCGCATCAGACAATGAGACGCACAACAGGGATCGCCGAGAACGCGCTGCGTTCCGATTGCTGTACTGTATCACGCCGGGGAAACCCCGGTGTACTGGTCAAAAGGTGGGTTGTAGCTGGGCTAGTTCGGCCAGATCCAGGCGGCCGGTGTAGATCGCCATGCCGAGCGCGCAATGAATGTTCATGCCGGTCAGCGCGCGAATATCGTCCAGTGTGGTGATGCCGCCCGCGGCGGTGATCTCCATATTAGTGGCGGCGCGGAGGCGGCGGAACCAGTCGAGATCCGTGCCCTGCATCATGCCTTCTTTATCCACGTAGGTGCAGAGGAATCCCGAGCAGTAGGGCTCCAGTTGACTGATCACTTCTTCGGCGGTGAAGCTTGTGGCTTCCTGCCAGCCCTTGATGACGATGCGGCCGCCTTTGGTATCGAGCGCGAGCACGATGCGGTCGCGGCCGACGGCGGTTTCGAGGCTCTTGAGGAATTCGTGATTCGGCCCCTCCGCATTGAACGCCGAGGTGCCGACGATAACGCGGTATGCGCCCTGGCGCAGCAGAGTCTGTGCGCGTTCGACCGTCCGAACGCCGCCGCCAGCGCGGATCACGGCTTTCGAAGCCAGCATTTCCACGAGGTCGTCATTCACACCGCGTCCCATGGCGGCGTCCAGATCGATCACCTGGATCTGGGGGAAGGCGGAAAATTTGCGCAACATCTGGTCGGGGCTGTCGCCCTCCAGAGCCTTCTCGCGGCCCTGAACAAGCTGCACGACTTTTCCATCCATGAGATCGATACAGGGGATAATCATTTGTTTTTCCTGACAGGGATGCCTTCGCGGTCGAGATATTCCTTCAGGTCATCGACCGTATATGTGCCGTAGTGAAAAATGGACGCGGCGAGGGCAGCGTCTGCTTCACCTTCGGTGAGGACGCGCAGAAAATGCGGCGGTTCGCCGGCCCCTCCGGAAGCGATTACCGGGATTTTGGTAGCACGTGAAACAGCGCGCGTCAGCTCACAATCGAAGCCGGTCTGCACGCCGTCTGTGTTCATGGAAGTGAGCAGAATCTCACCGGCGCCGAGCGCTTCGCCGCGGGCGGCCCACTCAACGACGTCGATATCTTCATCTACGCGTCCGCCTTTTGTGAAAACGTTCCAGTTGCCGGGTGAACGGCGGCGCGCGTCAATGGCGAGAACGACGGCCTGCGCGCCGAATTCCTGGCTGAGTTCGGTGATAAGCTCGGGCCTGCGCACGGCGGATGTGTTGACCGATACTTTGTCGGCGCCGGACATCAGAATGAGGCGCGCATCAGCAACGGAACGGATGCCGCCGCCGACGGTCAACGGGATAAAGACCTTGCGCGCGGTGCGGGCGACGACGTCCGCCATGATGTTGCGGGCGTCGCTGGATGCCGTGATATCAAGAAAGACGAGTTCGTCCGCGCCCTGCTGGTTGTAACGGTCGGAGAGTTCCACGGGATCGCCGGCATCGCGCAGGTTGACGAAGTTCACGCCTTTCACGACGCGGCCCGCGGTGACATCGAGGCAGGGGATGATGCGCTTCGCCAGCATTACTGGAGCTCCACAAAATTTCGCATGATCGCAAGGCCGAGCGGTCCGGATTTTTCGGGATGGCATTGCACACCGAAGGTGTTGCCGGATTCGAGGATCGCGGTGTAGGGAATTGAGTACGTGCAGGTGGCCGCGGCCTGGTCGACGACCGGCACGTAATAGCTGTGCGCGAAGTAGAGATGCGGCCGTTCGGGGAGGCCTTTCAGCAGGCGCGTCGGGCGAACGGCATCCACTTCGTTCCAACCCATATGGGGAACACGCGCGGCAATTTCAAAGCGCTGTACCGCGCCCGGAAAGATGGCGAGGCCGTGCTGGTCCGGGGCTTCGGCGCTCTTTTCGAACAGGGCTTGCAAGCCGAGACAGATGCCGAGAAACGGCACGTTGCCCTTGATGCGTTCGGTGAGGGCTTCGCGCACGTTCATCTCATCGAGGGCGCGCAGCATCTGGCCGAAGTGGCCGACACCCGGCAGGATGATTTTCGGCGCGCGGCGCAGTCCCTCGGCGTCACGCACGAGTTCATAGGGCGCGCCGATCTCATCGAGCGTGTTCTGTACGCTGCGAAGATTGCCTGCGCCGTAATCGAAAATCGCGATCACAGCAGCCCCTTGGTGGAGGGAAGCTGATCTTTCAGGCGCGAATCGGTGGATGCGGCGTAGCGCATGGCGCGCGCCCAGCATTTGAAGATCGCCTCGAT
>Ga0070658_10001952_pt1 | contig 17346 bp, 18 predicted proteins | sample KBSC13metaG_FD_64664 | JGI IMG/M metagenome (GOLD analysis project Ga0070658, IMG submission 64664) | Corn rhizosphere microbial communities from Kellogg Biological Station, Michigan, USA - KBS C1-3 metaG | ecosystem: Host-associated > Plants > Roots > Rhizosphere > Soil ...
TGGAACGGGACAAGGTGAAGGGGGAATACGACAACGTGATCCTGGATATCAAGGACTACATGGACATCCTCGCCCGCGAGGAGCGCGTTCTAACGATCATCAAAGACGAGCTCCGCATCATCAAGGACAAGTATTCCACCCCGCGCCGCTGCACCATCGTGGCGGAAGCCGGTGAAGTCGCCATGGAAGACCTCATCGCCAATGATGCGATGATCGTCACCCTTTCCCATCGCGGCTATATCAAGCGCACCGCTTCCTCCGAATACCGCCTGCAAGGGCGCGGGGGCAAGGGGCTGAAAGGCATGGAAACCCGCGCGACCAAGAAGGACGAGGCGGACGACTTCGTGGAGCACCTCTTCAGTGTGCAGGCGCATGATTACCTCCTGTTCTTCACGAATACCGGCCGCATGTATGTGGAGCGCGTGTATGAACTCCCGGAAGGTTCCCGCACCGCTATGGGCCGGAACATCCGCAACGTTCTCAACCTGAAACCCGAGGAAAAAATCGCCGCGCTGCTCCGCCTGGAGCGCACCGTCGATGAAGCCGGAAACGACATCACCTTCCGCGATGAAGCAGGCTTCGTATTCTTCGCCACCCGCTCCGGCAAGGTGAAGAAAACCGCCCTCAATGACTTCCGGAACTACCGCAAGGACGGCATCATTGCCATCAATCTTGAAGAGGAGAACGAACTCATCGGCGTGCGCCTTACCAGCGGTTCGGATGAAATCATCCTCGTCACCCATGAGGGCCTCAGCCTCCGCTTCCACGAAGAGGAATCCCGCTCTATGGGGCGGAACTCCGCCGGCGTGATGGGCATCCGCCCCGTCGAAGGAGACTTCGTCGTCGGCCTCGCCAAGGTCACGGAAGGCAGTACCCTGCTCGTCGCTTCCGAAAATGGCCTCGGCAAGCGCACGTCCTTCGAGGAATACCGCAAGCAAACCCGCGGCGGCAAAGGCATCATCACCATGAAGGTCACAGACAAGACCGGCCCCGTCGTCGGAGCCGTCACCGTGACTGAAGAGGATGAACTCATGCTCATGACCTCCACCGGCCAGAGCATCCGCATCCCCGTGAAGGAAATCCGCGAAACCGGACGGAACGCGCAGGGCGTGAAACTCCTTACACTGAAAGGCAGCGAAAAACTTCAGGACGTTTCCATCGTCATCCCGGATGGCGAAGACGCCCCAGGAGATCCAACCGACGCCGATGCAACGGATGGTGAGTCCACCGAAGCTGAAGGCGAAGCACCTGCTGCTGAAGACGGCGAGGGTTGATCCGATTAAACTTCCAGACCTCCGTTCGGGAAACCGGGCGGAGGTTTTTTGTGCGGAGGCGACCGAGATTTCCTTCTGGAAAATGGCCTCGACCCATGCGTAACATGAAGTTACATTGAACAGCGATGGCGACGAAAACAGAGAGTCACAGAAAGCTTGCGGAGACGATGCGCTCAGCGAGAGTCGTGTCTTCAGCCCAGCCGATGTCGCGAGCTGGATTTATAGCTCAGACGCCAAAAGAAGTCCGGGTATCGAAGTTTGTAGGCCTAAAATCCATTCCCGGGCAGACTTCGCCAAAATCGAGAGAGAAATAGTTATTGAAACTGGGAAATTATCCCACGTTGAATATCTGACTTCGTATGAAGCTCGGGGAACTGAGCATATCGTGAGATTTAGAGGCCGATATGTGGAGAAGCACCAGCATTCAAATGGATGGATGCCAATCTTTACCTCCGACCTTAAAATCAGGTTGGGAGAGGCTCTACCTTCGGAGTATCTTCGCCGCCTTCATCTTCAGAATGAGTTGTTTGGAGACGTTATTCAAATCATTGGAGTGACTCGCGGCAATCGATTTGCCATATCCCAGCCTACTCTACAGGGAGGCGAACCGTCTGAAATAGAAATTCGTAATGTTTTGGAGAATGCGGGATGGAAGAGAGTTCCAATGAATCTCCAAGAATTGCCTCACAAGCTAATGGGGTCTGCGTGGTGGCACGTTGAGGAGGAAGTAATCCTTTTGGATGCTCGGAAGCCGAATTTTAAGAAAACCATGAAAGGAGAAGTTCTGCCGATTGATTTGATTCTAGCAGATATCGATCCTGAGATGAGACGAATTTTGATGCTGGCTGATTGCTAGGATTTTAAATTCTCGGATGTTTATTTTACGCTGCTGATGTCTCTTTGCTGCGATGCGAGGTAGCCTTATGGCTACGCCACGAGGGTTGAGTGAATGAGTATTGCCTCGTGAACTTGGAAGTGGAAAGCGGATTTCGTTAGGCGGTAATCATCTGGCCCGCCCTCATGGCGTAGCCATGAGGCTAACTAGAAACCGCGCCACTCACCTTTTATAAGAACATCCTTGGGCTGGGAGGGCACGCCATAACGATTCGTGTGCAGCCCTTCGATGACGAGGTCGAACGCAGCGGCGCCGACCATGGGAAGATTGCCATCGATGCCGGGCCACTCAGCCATTTCGTCCTTGGTGCGGTAGAGGTAGGAGAGGTGGATGTCATCGGGGACGCGGAGGCCGGATTTGGAGAGCCAGCTTCTTACGGGGAGCTTGTAGGTGAGGAGGGAGTCCGGTTTTTCGCGTTTGAGCCAGGTGGCGAATTCGGGCTCCTCGTGGCCAGCGGAGGGAACCAGGGGATTGCAGCGTTCATCTTCGGGGAGGCGGCGTTGCCAATCGAGGGCGGCACCGGACCAGAGGTAGCCGGAGACGCGGTTGTTCAGTTCCGGGACGATGAGGCCCGTGCGGCGGTGGCCGAGCTTGCGGATTTCATCGAGGGCGAGCTGGACGTTGTAGAAGCCGTGGAAGTTCGCGCGGTTCACGGGTACCTCGCGGAAGTAGGTGCTGAGGCCGGCGACGCTGAAGGCCTCCAGCGGGAAGCCGGTGAGGATTTTCCGCTCGCGGGTGAAGCCGAGGATGACGCCGCGGATACCACGGGTGGTGAGGGTTTTTGAAATACGGTGCCCATCGTAGTTGAAGTCACTCATGGCGAATTCCTCGATGCGGTAGCCCATTTCATCGGCGCGGCGGCAGATGCCTTCGTATTCCCAGCGGCAGACGTCCTTGGTCTTCCAGCCATCCTTTCCATGATAGTCGGTAACGAGGGCGACTGTGCCGATCTCACCGCTGCCGGAGCGGCTTTTCCGGGCGGACATCAGGGCGCTGACGAGTGGATTCGGCCGGTAGCCAAGTTCCGCTGCAGTGCGTGCCACGCGGTCGCGCGTTTCCTGGCCGATTCTCCGGTCACCCCGCAGGGCGCGGGAAATCGTTGATTCAGAAAGGCCCAGCGCCTTTGCGAGCACGGCCATGGTTACGCGTTCCTGCATGGATGAGTGAGTAAGCAGAAAGCGTGCGCAACGATTTGCGCAAATAACGGGTGTGCATTTCAGGCCGGTTGGCACGGCTGGCTTGGCCAGTGCTTTGTGATCCCTCGTCCGATGACCGGACAATTCCAACATTCAATTCCTCACCACCATGCCAAAAGTCGAAAGAGAAATGCACAAAAAGGGAGACGTCCTCGTGGACTACGAAGAGAAGGTCTTCGAAGACATCAAGGCGGATCCGGGCGAAAAGGCGCTGGTCACCTTCCACACCGTGGCGTTCGAAGGTTCCATCGCTATCGTGAATACGCTCTCCGCCACGCGCTTGCTGCGTAAGGGTTATGAAACCTCTATTCTGTTATACGGGCCGGGCGTGATCATGGGCTTCCAGCGCGGTTTCCCCACTCTGGGTGACGAAGCATTCCCGGGCCACCTGTTCGTGAACCAGCGGCTGGAGAAATTCATGGAAGAGGGCGGAAAGGTCTATGCCTGCCGCTTCTCCACTCAGGCTCTATATGGCCAGACGGAAAAGGCCTTCATTCCGGGGATCATCCCGATCAACCCGCTGGACGTTCTCGACTGCATCCTCCTGCACAAGAAAGCGAATGCCGTTATCATGGACTCCTGGACTGTCTGAAGCATGAAAACCATCCGAGCAGCGGCCATCCAGATCGCTCCCGATCTCAACGGGGCGAGCGGCACCATCGACCGCATGGTGCAGGCCATCACCGAAGCCGCGGACAACGGGGTGCAGATGGCCGTTTTCCCGGAAACGTTTGTGCCTTACTATCCCTACTTCTCTTTCGTGGAGCCTCCCTTCGCATCGGGAAAGGCCCATCAGAAACTCTATCAGGAAGCTGTGGTGGTGCCGGGGCCGCTGGCCCAGAGGCTTTCCCGCGCGGCGGCGAGTCATCGGATGGTGCTCGTAGTCGGCGTGAACGAACTGGACGGCGGCTCCCTCTACAATACGCAACTGATCTACGATGCAGACGGGACCCTGCTCCTGAAACGCCGGAAAATCACGCCGACGTTTCATGAGCGGATGGTCTGGGGCCAGGGCGATGGCTCCGGCCTGCGGGCGGTGGATTCCGCTGTGGGCCGGGTGGGTGCGCTGGCTTGCTGGGAGCACTACAACCCGCTGGCCCGCTACACGCTGATGGCGGACCGGGAGGAGATCCACTGCGCCCAGTTCCCCGGATCAATGGTGGGGCAGATCTTTGCGGATCAGATCGAGGTGACGATCCGCCACCATGCGCTGGAGTCCGGCTGCTTTGTGGTGAATTCCACCGGCTGGCTCACGGACGAGCAGATCGCTACCATCACGCCGGACCCGCAAAAACAGAAGGCGCTACGGGGTGGATGCTACTCCGCCATCATCGCGCCGGATGGCTCCCACCTGTGTGATCCCATCACGGAGGGCGAGGGCATGGCCATCGCGGATCTGGATTTCAGCCTCATTACCAAGCGCAAGCGGATGATGGATTCCGTAGGCCACTATAGCCGTCCGGACCTCTTCGAACTGCGTGTGGACAAGACGCCGCGTCCGGCGATTCACAGCAATGCCGATTCACCTGAAGTCTATCAAAACCATGAAGACACTCGATTTTCCAACAGCCTTGTCATCGAAAAAGCAATGGTTGCTCTCTGAGCTACAATCTTCCGGGTTACGAATTGGATCGGCCCTCTCTACTGCTCCCTCGCGGAGTGGTGGGGCGGGGCCCACGGACCACAAAGCGGTGACGATCCTGGGTACGACCATCATGGTGCCCATCCACACCCGGGGAGCGGCGGCCTCGCCATTTTTCGCGGGACCGGTGGATGGGAATGGCCAAGCGATGCTCTATCGGAACGAAGAGCAAATCGGCATGATCCAGTATCCGCCGGAGCCGAAGTTCTACGGTCTGGCGACCGAGGACGGGATTCCCTACTGGAAAATTGCGCAACTTCACTCCAGCCGGGTGCTGGCCACCACGCTGCTGCAAACGTGCATCCGCTACGGGAACTCCAGCACCAAGTGTCAGTTCTGCGCCATCGGTGAATCGTTGAAAGCAGGCCGCACGATTCGTGAAAAAACACCGGCGCAACTCGCAGAAGTGGCACTGGCGGCGAAGCGACTGGATGGCATCGACAATGTGGTGATGACCACCGGAACGCCACCCACTTCGGATCGCGGTGCCGCTGTGCTCGCCGCCGCCGCGTATGCCATCAAGCAGGCGACCAACCTGCCGATCCAGGCACAATGCGAACCGCCGGATGATTTCCAGTGGTTCGTGAAACTACGGGCGGCAGGCGTGGATTCTCTGGGCATGCACTTGGAAGCCTGGGATGAGGATGTTAGGAAAAAGATCATGCCAGGAAAGGCGGAGGTCCCGCTTTCCTACTACATGGAGGCGTTTGCCGCTGCGGTGAAGGTTTTCGGAAAAGGCCAGGTCAGCACGTATTTGCTGGCAGGGCTGGGCGATACGGCCGAGGGCCTGATCGATGCCGCGCGGCAGCTCATTTCTCTGGGTGTTTATCCATTTATCGTCCCATTCGTTCCCGTCACCGGCACGCCGCTGGCAGGCCATGCGCCACCTACTGCGGAATTCATGAAGGCAGTGCTGGCCCCCGTAGGCCAGATGCTGAGCGAAGCGGCAATGACATCCGAGACCGTGAAGGCGGGCTGCGCGAAGTGCGGAGCATGCAGTTCCCTTTCTTCTTTTGAAAAATCATCTGCCTCTGCGTGCTCTGCCGCGTGAAGAGGCTGCCACTTCATCTCCATGCCAGAAACTCCTTTCATCGTCCAACTGCCGGATGGCTCGCAGCAATACTGCTACTCTCCCTCATCGGTAGTTAGGGATTACTTCAAGGTCGGCGCCACCCTCACGGCGGCCGAGTTTATCAAGTCCTCGCGGCTTGCTCTCACCGAGGCCTCGGATCGTGTCCGGGCCAAGTTCGGTTTCTCCTGCTCCGCTGCGGCGGAGTCCTTGTCCGATATCGAGGAATGGGCAGGCGCACTGCCGCCCGAAACTCCTCTCACTATTCAGAAAATCTAACGTTATGCCATTCGACGATCCACAACACGTCTCCGTGATCATCATCGGCGGCGGCCAGGCCGGACTATCGGCCAGCTACTGCCTGAAGGAGCGAGGCATTCACGATCACGTTATCTTTGAGAAACATCGTCTCGGCCACGCATGGCGGAGCGAGCGCTGGGATACCTTTTCACTCGTCACGCCGAATCACCAATGCCGCCTGCCCGGGCATCCTTATGATGGAGATGATCCGGAGGGGTTCATGGTGAAGGATCAGATCGTAGATTACATCGAGCGTTATGCGAAGAAGTTCAACCCACCGATCAAGGAAGGGGTGACGGTTACATCCGTTAGGAAGCAGGATGGTTATTTCCACGTTTCAACAAACCATGGCGAATGGATCGCGGACGATGTGATTTGTGCGATCGGTTGCTTTCACAAGCCGATCCTGCCGAAGGGCGCTGAAAAGATCCCCGCCCACATCAAGCAGATCCATTCCGCCGATTACAAGCGGCCCTCGCAAGTTCCTCCGGGAGAAGCGGTGGTGGTGGGCTCCGGTCAATCCGGGGTGCAGATCATGGAGGAATTGTGCATCGACCAACGGAAAGTGCATTTGTGTTTGGGTAATGCGCCGCGTTCTCCGCGCCGCTATCGTGGCAAGGATGCGGTTACCTGGCTGGAGGAGATGGGGTATTACAAAACCACCTTTGCGGAACACCCGGATCAGGCGAAGGCGATTTCCGGTACGAATCATTATCTAACGGGTCGCGATGGCGGTCATGAAATTGATCTGCGGCAGTTCGCGCTGGATGGGGTGAAGCTCTACGGTTTCGTGGATGAAATCGATGCGGAGAAATTTTCCGTGCGCCAGGATATCGCTGCGAAGCTGGATAGCGCAGACCGCTCCTACAATGGCATCTGCCAGCGGATCGATGATTACATCGCGGAGAACGGCATCGATGCACCTCCGGGGAATCATTACGCGCCAGTGTGGAGTCCGGAGAATGAGCCGATGGAGCTGAATTTCACGAAGCAGAATATCACGTGCATCATTTGGTGCATCGGCTTCGTGCCGGACTTCAGGTTCATCAAGCTGCCGGTGTTCAACATGCGCGGTTTTCCGGAAACGGAGCGCGGCATCACGGTGATCCCCGGCCTCTATTTCCTTGGTCTGCCGTGGCAGAATACTTGGGGATCGGCCCGTTTTTCCGGTATCGCTGAGGACGCAGCGTTCATTACGGATCATATCGCCGCGATGGCAAAGGATTCAGTCGTTCCCGAGAGTAAGTGTGCAGCTCACTGAAATCTGGCACTCAAACCGCTAACTCATTACCATCATGTTCCTCGAAAAATATCCGGCCTACAGCCCGCAGGATTTCATTTTCAAGATCGCCACCACTCGGGAGGATCTGGAGGGTTTCTATCAGGTAAGACGAGACATTTTCTGCGAAGAGCAGGGTGTCTTTACCGCAGATGATAGAGACATGTATGATGAATCCATGATCCCGATTGTCTGTAAAACGATCATCGCAGGTGTGGAGGATTGCGTGGCCGGGGTGGTGCGCATCGATGAGCGGAAACCTGGCGTATGGTATGGCTCGCGGCTGGGGGTGGCGCAGGATTACCGGCGCATCCGGCATTTCAGCCCGGCAGTGGCGGTGAGAAACCTCCAGCCATGCTATCATGGTCTGGGCGCGCTGGGAGCGGGACTCATTTACAAGGCGGTGTCCACGGCGAATGCCATCGGCTGCCATGAGTTCCTGGCCACGGTGCAGCACCAGAATGCGCGTTTTTTCCAGCGCCTGCATTGGGAGCCGCTGGAGGAGATCATGCTACATGGGATCGTGCATGTAAAAATGCGGGCGGACCTTTCCTACTATCAACCGGCAGCGCGTGTGGCCTGAATGATCACCGCGACGTCATCGCTGGAATCCTTGGCTGGATATCTTTCCGCCCACCCGGCAGTGCGGGAGAAGGCGCTGATCCATGAGGCCTATGGGCCTGCTGTTGATCTATCAGGCGATGCCTCAGTAGGGGATGACTGCGCGGCGATTCCAAATCCATCGGGCAGCGGACATTTGCTTTTCGCTGCGGAGGGGATGCTGGATTCCTTCGTGGAGGACGATCCCTGGTTCGCAGGCTATTCCGCCGTAATGGTGAATCTATCAGACGTGGCGGCGATGGGCGGTAGGCCGATTGCGATCACGGATATTCTTTGGACGCCGTCGGAAGAAATTTCCGCTGAAATCTGGGCGGGGATGCGTGCTGCATCGCTGGCATATGGCGTGCCGATTGTTGGCGGGCATACCACACACGTGAGATCCGGGAAAGCGACACTGGCTGCCTCCGTGCTGGGGCATGCAGGTGAGCATCTCATTACCAGCTTCGATGCGAAACCGGGGGATCATCTCGTAATCGCCATCGATATGACGGGTGCCTATCGAGGCGATAAGCCGTTCTGGAATGCCAGCACCACTTCCACGCCGGAGCGCCTGCGCGCAGATCTTGCCCGATTAGCGGAATTGGCGGAAAGTGGATGGTGTCATGCTGGCAAGGACATCAGCAATGGGGGGATCATCGGCACCTTGGCAATGCTTTGCAATTGCTCGGAAGTGGGAGTGGCCGTGGACCTCGACCGGCTGCCGAAGCCGGAGGGTGTGCCATGGGAGCGCTGGATGATTTCCTTTCCCAGCTATGGATACTTGCTGGCTGTCACACCGGAAAAGCTGGCAGGAGTGAAAGCTGTTTTTTCCACCTCACTGATCACTTGTGAGGTGGTGGGGGAATTTCGGAAAGAGCGCAGCATCTTCCTGCGTTCTGCCGAAGAGAGCGCAGAGCTGGTGTTCTCTACTTGAAGAGGAAATATGCACCGAGAGCGAAGCCCCCGAACCAGATGGAGCCGAAGTGGGCGCCACTAAGGGATTTGGATCCTGCTGTATCGTGCCCGGGGCCTTCTTCGGATTTAAAAAGCGCTCCGAATTTGAGGAGGAGATAGGCTCCCCCGGCGGTCCAGCCGATGAGATAAAGGACCAAGGCAATTTTACCGATCATAGTGTTGGGTCTGCCGGGGTGATGTGCTGTCCGGCGGAACAAGAACACGATACCGGGTCATTGGAGTTTGTGTAGGTACAGTTGGAACTGTTTTGGCAGCATACAGATAAAAGGAGGATGGCCATTCCTGGTTCATCGGTTCAGAATCCGCCATGACCCCATACGATCTAGCCCGTGAATTGGTGGATCAAGCCCATGAGGCTGATCCCACCCGTCTGCCGGATGGCCGTGCTGCTGAATTGGATTACGCGGAAAAGATGGAGCAGTGGGTGCAAAAGCTCGTGCCGGATGCCGCACCCATCCTGCTGCTGGCCGCACGATGCCAGCACCTTGAGCGATGGTCCGTCCCACGCACGTCCTATTCGGCAGATCGGATAGGCTACCTCACGTGGCGGAAGTTTCTTTATGGGAAACAGGCAGAGCGGACGAAGGAACTGCTGCTGCAGGCCGGCGTTTCCGAAGAAGAGGCCAGCGAGGCCTATCAATGGGTTTCCAAATCCGGCCTGAAAACCAACTCCGGCACCCAGTCTCTGGAAGACGCTGCCATCCTCGTTTTTCTGGAAAATGAAATCATGTCCTTCGTCGCCCAGCACTCGGATTATCCTCGTGAGAAATTCGTGAACATCCTCCGCAAGAGCTGGGGAAAACTCAGTCCTGCTGGTCAACAGGCAGCGCTTCAGCTCGATCTGCCTCCTGCAGTGGTCGGCATGATCCAGGAAGCGCTGGGAGAATGATCAGTTTTCAGCAAGCCAGGCATCGATGCCACCAGTCACGTTTTTTACATCGGTGAAGCCGTTGCCCAGCAGGAATTCCACGGCACGGGCTGAGCGCTTACCTGACTTGCAGTGAACGAGGATTTCCTTGTCCTTTGGCAGGCTGTCGATTTCGCCGGGTAGTGTGGCGAGAGGGATCAAACGTGCTCCCTCGATGCTGGCGATGGCGTATTCCTCTGGCTCGCGGACGTCGATGAGTAGTCCGGTGAAGCCATTGGCGAGGGTCTGGCGGAGTTCCTGAGTTGTGATGGTTTCCATATCGGTAAAGGGGATTTCGCAGTTTGCGTCAGCGGTGGTTTCCGCATTGTGGACACTGGTGATTTCAGGCTGATCGCCACATAGACGGCAGTGCGGATCGCGTGCCAGCTTGATACTGCGGAAGGTGGTGTTGAGAGCGTCGTAAATGGTGAGCTTGCCCAGCGGCGCCGTGCCGATGCCGAGGATCAGCTTGATCGTTTCCATTGCCTGCATGGAGCCAATGATGCCTGGCAGCACGCCCAGCACGCCTGCTTCCTGGCAGGAGGGGACAGAGCCGGGGGCCGGCATGGCGGGTAACAGGCAGCGGTAGCATGGGCCACCCAAATGGGGCGCAAAAACGCTGCTCTGTCCCTCAAAGCGGTGGATCGCTCCGTAAACAAGAGGCTTTTTTTGCAGAAAGGCGGTGTCGTTGGTGAGGAAGCGCGTGGGAAAATTATCAGAACCATCGACAATGATGTCGTAATCACTGGCGATTTGCTGCGCATTATCCGGCGTGAAACGCACCGGGTGAAGGTCCACCTCGATATGCGGATTCACTTCACGCAGCCGGGCTGCCGCGCTTTCCAATTTCGGTTTACCCACCCAGGACTCACCGTGGAGAATCTGGCGCTGGAGATTGGAGGCATCCACCACATCCGCATCCACCAGTCCGATCCTGCCTACGCCTGCGGCTGCGAGGTAGAGCGCGGAAGGGGAGCCGAGTGCGCCCGTTCCGATGAGCAGAACGGCCGCGTTTTTCAAACGAAGCTGCCCTTCCATCCCGATGTTTGGAATGATCAGGTGGCGGGAATAGCGGAGCAATTCAGCCTTGGTGAGACCCTCGTGCATGGCGGCGGGACCATGGCGTGGAAATCCGGCATGGCCAAGGGGGAAAAGCGATTGCCGCCCAGCAGAGGACGCCTAGGCTGGATGCATGGCTGAAGTTTTCTCCACATTCCAACTTTCGGTAGGCCAGCAGGCTCCGGATTTTTCGTTGCCCACAGCGGATGGGCATCTCCGTTCCTATTCCGATGTGGCTGGCCCCAATGGCCTGATCGTCGTTTTTGCCTGCAATCATTGCCCGTATGTCATCCACCTCGCTGATTTGCTGGGGGAGTTGGGCGAGCAGCTTTTCCCGATGGGCATTGGCCTGGTGGCGATCAATTCCAATGATCTGGAAAAATATCCACAGGACGGGCCTGAGCCGATGAAAACCTTCGCGGCCAAGCACAAGTGGGAATTCCCCTATCTGATTGATGAAACGCAGGAAGTTGCCAAAGCGTATGGCGCGGCCTGCACGCCGGATTTCTTCCTCTTCGATGGTGAAGGGAAATTGTTCTATGCCGGGCAGTTTGACGAAACCCGCCCAAAGAGTGGCGAAGCACCGCATGGCAAGGATCTGGAAGATGCAATCGACCGCCTGCTTTCCGGCGAAACTCCACCGGAAAAGGTTTATCCGGCCAGCGGCTGCAATATCAAATGGAAGCCGGGCAATGAGCCTTCGTTCTTCAAGAAGCTGTAGTCTGCATTTTGCAAGCAGCTACCCATGAAATATCAGCTACTTCATCCGTCTGTTGCTTGACCCGGATGCTTTCAATGTAAAGCGTGCGCCGTGCGCTCGATTCTCATCACTGGAGGAAACGGCGGGCTTGGTTTGGCCATCGCCCGCTACTTTCTGGAAAAAGACCCACAGGCTTCTGTCTGGCTGGGAGTGAGGAAAAATCGTGCTGGGGCGGAGGCGCTAACGGCTGCCTTTCATGATCGCTGCCATTTGTTGAATCTGGAAGTCACCGATTCCGCTGCATGGAAAGAAGCTGTAGAGAAGATTCTCGCAAAAGACGGTCGGCTGGACGTGCTGGTGAATAACGCCGGTGCGCACAGTGATGCCTTGCTGGCAACGATGGAGGACGAGGCATGGCACTCGGTGATTTCGTCGAATCTCGACTCCGTCTATCATGGCTGCCGTGCGGCCGTGGGACCGATGATGCGGCAACGTTTCGGCCGGATCATCAATATTGCCTCCCTCAGTGCCATCCTGCCTCCGCTCGGCCAGACGAACTACGCTGCTGCCAAAGCCGGTGTGGTCACCTTCAGCCGCACCATGGCCAAGGAGACCGCACGCTCCGGCATTACCGTGAATTCCATTTTACCCGGTTACATCGAGACCGAAGCTCTGGCAGACATGGATGCGGAAGCGAAGAAACAGGCGAAAATGGGCGTGCCCATGCGCCGCTTTGGCAAGCCGGAGGAAGTAGCCGCTGCGGTCTTTTTCCTCGCTGGCCAAGAGGCTGCTTATATTACGGGTGCGTCACTCAAAATTGACGGCGGAATTTTCTAAACTATTCTCAATCAATCAAATCATGCAAGGCGAGGAACTGCGGCAAAAGATCAAGGAAGTGATGGTGGAAGAGCTGATGCTCGATTATGCACCAGAGGAAATCGGTAACAAAACCGCGATCTTTGGTGGCCATGGTCTAGGCCTGGATTCAGTGGATGCACTGCAACTGGTAGTGGCCTTGGAGAAACACTTCGGGCTGAAAGTAGGAAATTCCGATGCCGCCAAGGCCATCCTCGAAAGTGTGGAGTCCATTGCGCAGGAGATTGAAAAGTCCAGGTGAGCAAGGTTTCCCATCCATCTCGGCTGAAAACCGGACTGTTTTTTCTTCTGAAATTGGTGCTCACCGGGCTGAGCCTCTGGTGGGCATTTTCGCACATTGATTGGGCGCACTCGATTTTCACCCAGCCGGGAGCCCTCCACTACGATTGGCTGACCGTGGGGGTGATTACAGCAGGCGTGGGAGTCTTCCTCAGCGCCGTCCGCTGGTGGTTCTTTCTGCGTGCCCAGTCGCTCAAAGTCAGCCTTGGCCGGGCGATGGAGCTGACGATGATTGGAAATTTGTTCAATCTCGCCTCCATCGGAGGCATCGGCGGGGATGCGGCACGCATTCTCCTGCTGATCCGGGACCACCCCGGCAGGAAGCTGGTGATCGCCATGGCAGTGATGGTGGATCATCTGGCGGGCATGATCGCCCTTGCGCTGATCTTTTTTGTCATTTCCGCTTCACAGTTTGATTCCCTCGTGAGTCAAAGCCGGATCGGCAAGGAGCTGATCCATTTTGCCTGGGTCTGGTTTGCCGGCGGACTGGGAATGATCGCACTGATTTTCTTTTGTGCCTCGCCTCCCATCCATCGGCGGATCCATGCGAACGAGCGCTTCGCCCGTTGGCCCATTATGGAGCAGATTCCGCTCATCTATGATACGTATCGCCGGAATTGGAAGCTGACGCTGGGTGGTGTCTTTTTCTCCATCATTCTGCTCATCGCCTATTTCGCATCTTTCTGGTGTGGGCTTCGTGCCGTGGGTGGCACGGCTTCCTTTGGTTCTGTGTTTTCTGCCATGCCAGTGATCGATGCAGTCAGCTCCATGCCCATTTCTGTTGCGGGGGTGGGCGTCCGCGAGAGCACCTTTCAGGTTCTCATGAAGGATCTGGCCGGGGTTACCGCGGAAATTGCAGTGGCTGCCTCTCTGGCCGGTTTCGCCTGCAATACCTTGTGGGCTCTGTTGGGCGCCTTCTTCTTCCTGAAGAAAAGGGACCGCATGAGCGTGACCGAGCTTGAAGAAGCAGGAAACACAACTCCCTGACGCCAAAAAAGCGGATCGCACCACGAGGCAGGATCCGCTTTTCAGGGTAAATCAAAGAGCTTACTTGGAAAGGTAGCCGCTCACGCCGTTGTGATCCGGCACCATGGCGTCGTCGCCTCTTTCCCAGTCCATTGGGCAAACTTCGCCAAATTGCTCGAAGTGTTGGAGGGCATCCACCACGCGGAGGCACTCACGGATGGAGCGGCCCAGTGGCATATCGTTCACGACCTGATGGCGGACGATGCCTGCCTTATCGATCAGGAACAGGCCGCGATAAGCGACGAGTTCGCCCTGGACCACGACATTGCCTTCTTCATCTGTCACGTAGTCGCCAGCGAGGACATCATAGTCTTCAGAGATGGTCTTATTGATGTCTGCCACGAGCGGATACTGCACGCCTTGAATGCCGCCACGGTTTCTGGGGGTCTGTAGCCAAGCCCAGTGGGAAAACTCGGAATCGGTGGAGCAGCCGACCACTGCGACATCGCGCTTTTCAAATTCATGAAGCTCTTCCTGAAAGCGATGAAGCTCGGTAGGGCAGACGAAGGTGAAGTCCTTCGGATAAAAGAAGAACACGACGTATTTCTTCCCGATGTACTGATCGAGGGAGAAATTCTCGATGATGGTTTCGCCTTTGACGGCCTTAGCACTGAACGATGGGGCGGATTTGCCAACGAGAACTGCCATGATTTTAGGAAATTGAAGATTCGGTAGCATCAGCAAGCACGATGCCTGCCAAGGCGCGGCGGGCGTAAGCCAGGCATCGGTAACGGGCAAGCCAATAACATCAAAACTCACAATGCCCCGGCGTGCGGGCGAAGGGGATCACATCCCGGATGTTAGCCATGCCGGTCACAAACATGAGCATGCGCTCAAACCCGAGGCCAAAACCCGCATGTGGCACGCTGCCGTATTTCCGGAGATCCGCATACCAGCCGTAAGCTTCCGGATCGAGATTGTGCTTCTTGAAGTTTTCCATCAGCACGTCCAAGCGTTCCTCGCGCTGGCTGCCACCGATGATTTCGCCAATGCCGGGGACCAGCACATCCATGGCTGTGACGGTCTTCCCGTCATCATTCAGCCGCATGTAGAATGGTTTGATCTCCTTGGGGTAATTGAAAACGGTCGTCGGTTTTTTGAAATGCTCTTCGGTCAACCAGCGCTCGTGCTCGGATTGGAGGTTCAGTCCGTATTCCACAGGATATTGGAATTCCTTGCCGCTGGCTTTCAGCAATTCCACGGCATCTGTATAAGTGATTCTTTCGAAAGGGCGGCTGGCGACGAACTCCAAGCGCTCACGCAGACCTTTATCGACGAATTTCTCAAAAATCGCCAAGTCGCCCTCGCTGTTTTCCAGTGCCTCGGTCACCAGATATTTCACCAGAGATTCCGCCAGATCCATGTCGCCTTCCAGATCACAGAACGCCACTTCCGGCTCGATCATCCAGAATTCCGCTGCGTGGCGGGAGGTATTGGAGTTTTCCGCGCGGAAGGTGGGACCGAAGGTGTAGATGTTGGATAAGGCGCAGGCGAAGGTTTCTCCCTCCAACTGTCCACTTACCGTTAGAAAAGCCCGCTTGCCGAAGAAGTCCTCTGCGTCTTTTCCCGTGGCCCCATCAGGAAGGGTAGTCACGCGGAACATTTCACCAGCACCTTCACAATCGCTGGCAGTGATGATAGGCGTGTGGACATAGATGAAATCCCTCTCCTGGAAAAACTTGTGGATGGCGAAGGCCATTCGACTCCGCATACGGAAAACCGCACCGTAGAGATTGGTCCGCGGCCGCAGGTGGGCGATGCTGCGGAGGAATTCCGTAGAGTGGCCTTTTTTCTGAAGCGGATAGTCGTCCGGGGCTTCTCCAAGTAGTTTCAGGGAAACAGCCTGCATTTCCCATTTTTGTCCGGCGGCAGGGGAGGGGATCAGCCTACCACGGATTTCGACCGAGGCACCGGTGCTCATTTTAGCGATATCCTCGTAGCCTGGAATGCCTGCATCGGCCACGATCTGGAGATTTCCCAGGCAGGTGCCGTCGTTCAGTTCGATAAAGGAAAATGCCTTGGAATCCCGGCGTGTGCGGATCCATCCGGCCACCTTCAGATCATCCGTGGCTTCTTCCCGCTTGAGGACATGCTTGATGAGCAATCGCATGCGCTGAGATAGTCCGCAGAGGGGTGGATTGTCAAAGCGGCTGAGTGATTCCTCTCAATATCGTGACCCCATCAGCGTCTCCGTCACATCATCCATAGTGATCCAGCCGATGGTGTTTCCGTCGGCATTCTGGACCACGGCGGCGATTTCACGACTCTCCAGAAAGGACGCGAGCAGTTGGGTGATGGATGCCTTGTCGGAAATCGATAGCAGGGGACGCACCTTGTCCTGCCAATCACTTGTTTCCGAGTGCAGAAGATGATTCACGAAGGCATCCCGCACCCGGATGTAGCCGGTGATGCCTTGCAGCGTGCCATCGGAGGTGACGGGATAGCTGCGGTGCAACTTCGGGCCGGCATCGCGGACATTATCGATCAGGCTCTTGCGTGTATCGAAAAGCACAATGGCGGCGGATGGGACCATCACCGTGTGCACCCGGCGGGCGGAGAGGGTGGCAGCGTGAATGATGATGATCTCCTCACGGCTATGAATGGATTGCTCTGCTCTAGCAGCTTCCACCAGCGTGATGATGTCCATGATGTGATCATTGGACTTCTTTTTTACCACTTTCCGGGGCTTCAGTAATTCGCAGAAACGATCCATCAGCGCGAGCAGCGGATGGGTGAGGCGGATCATCCATTCCAATGGCCTCAAAAGCGGGCCGGCAAGGCGCTGGGTGTGGTGCACTCCCAGGATTTTTGGAGCCAGTTCTCCCAAAAAGATGATGGCTACGGTCAGGACGACGGAATACAGCCACAGCCATTTGCTTCCGAACTGCTCCACGAAGAGGGCACCAGTCAGCGGGGCGAGCCCGGTATTGAACAGTGTGTTGAAAACCAGAATGGCGGCGATGGGTCGCTCAATTTTGCCCTTCAGTGCCAACCACCGCCCGGCACTGGGCGCTCCGCGGGAGTGTTTCAGCTTGAGGTCCAGAGGATTCAGGCTGAGCAGCGTCACTTCCGTGATGGAGCAAAGAAAAGACGCAAAAAGGAGGCTCAGGGATAAAAAAACAAGCGAGAAAAGTAACATGAAAATGGGATGGCAGGTGAAATCAAAGAGTTAGGCGAGTGCTTCACCCTCTCGACAACTTCTACCAGCATGCCGTCTGCCAGAATTCCTCAAGGAAGAGTAATCACCCGTTTGCGGCGTCATCTTTTTG
>Ga0070658_10001954_pt1 | contig 17343 bp, 16 predicted proteins | sample KBSC13metaG_FD_64664 | JGI IMG/M metagenome (GOLD analysis project Ga0070658, IMG submission 64664) | Corn rhizosphere microbial communities from Kellogg Biological Station, Michigan, USA - KBS C1-3 metaG | ecosystem: Host-associated > Plants > Roots > Rhizosphere > Soil ...
CTCGACCGGCGCGGACACGGCGTCACCGCCATCGTGAACGGCTGGAACAACGGCGAGTTTCCGCGCCTGCTGTGGGACCAGGGCCTCGACTACTACGAAGCCGATCTCGGCCGGCTCTATCTCCGCAGGCCGTGGTGGACGTTCCATACGCTTCGCGCAATGCCGGCGGCGATCCGCAAGATCAGGCAGGTCGTCGCGACCGTGCATCCCGACTGGCTGGTCTTCTCCGATCCGCAGCTCCTGCTGTGGAGCGCCTGGGCGCTGCCGCGCGCGCGGCGTCTTCTCTACCTGCACAGCCTTCCCGCCGCGCCGTCGTTCTCGCTGTGGGGCGCCGCCGCGCGCCGGCACGTCGATCGCGTGGTGTGCGTGTCGCGGTTCGTGGCCGATGCCGTCGCCCGCACGCCGCTCGGCCGTGTGCCGTCGGCGATCGTGCACAACGGGATCGACCTGCCGCCTGCCGTGGCGCGCCCGCCGGCAGCGACGCCGCCCGTTCGGCTGGGAATCATCGGCGGCATCTCGCAGCAGAAGCAGCACCTGGTCCTCCTGCGGGCGATCGCCGAGCTGAAGCGGCGGCTGCCGGCGGAGTCTTTTCGGCTGCACATCGTCGGTCGCGCCCTCGGGAGCTTCCCGCGCACGGTCGAGGCGGAAATCTCTTCGCTCGGCATCGCCGACCGGATTGTGCGCATCGATTTCACCCGCGAACGCGATGCCATCTATCGCGACCTCGACGTCGTCGTGGCTCCGGCGCTCGACGAGGGCTTCGGCCTCACCGTCGTCGAAGCCGGCGCCTACGGGCTGCCGGTGGTCGCCGCGCGCTCTGGCGCCTTGCCCGAGATCGTCGAGCACGAGCGGACGGGACTGTTGTTCGATGCCGGCGACGCTGGCGCGCTGGCGCAGGCGCTGGAGCGGCTCATCCTCGACGGCGCCTTGCGCGAGAGGCTGGGAAGGCAGGCGCGGTCGTGGGTCGCCGATCGCTTCACCGTCGCGCGGATGACCGGAGGCTTTCTCGATGCCGTGGACGGCGTCCTTTAGCCGTCGGGTCGCAGCGCGCGCGCGAAGGCATCGAGCGAACAATCGCCGGCGACTTCGATCCGCGGCAGGTAAAGGGGATCGTCGGACAGGCGCGCAGTGCCGGGTTCGGTCGTGAAGGCGGCCTCGTAGCCGCAGTGCCGCACGATGCGGCGGAAGCGGTCGTCGGCCTCGCCGAACGGGGCGGCGATCGACAGGCAGGGCCGGCCGGTCGCGCGCGCCAGCACCGCCTGCGACCGGGCGGCTTCGGCCGCGATCTGCGGGCTCGTGAGATCGGCGATGTGGCTGTGGCTGGCGAGGTGGCTGCCGAACCGGACGCCGGCCTGCGCCAGCGCCTGGATCTGCGGCCAGTCCATCAGCGGCGCGGGTGCGCCGTAGGCGGAGTCCCAGCGCGCGGCGTCTCCCACAAGATCGGTGACGACGAAGATCTCGGCGGTGAGGTCGTGGACCTGCAGGATCGGCCAGGCCACGTCGTGGAAGTCGCGGTAGGCATCGTCGAAGGTGATCATTACCGGGCGGCCCGCGAAGGCTGCGCCGGTCGCGCGGCGGTCCAGCAGGTCGGCCGACGTGACCGCGTGATAGCCGTGCCGCCGCAGCCAGCGCATCTGGTCGGCAAAGGCCGCCGGCGGCAGGCGCCAGCGTGCGAGTCCCGCCGGGCCGATGTCGGCGACGCGGTGGTACATCAGGATCGGCAGCCGGTCAGTGCGCTCACGCGCTCGCACGTCGGCGCGCCGCGCGACAACGCCGCCCCACAGGATATTTCGCGCGAACGCGGGCTCCGGCAGCGGGCCGAGCGGCGCGGCTTCGACGACGGGCGCTGGCGGTGTCTCGCCGTCGTGCAGCCGGCGAAACAGGTCGATGCGGTAGAGGTCGGTGCCCAGCGAGTGTTCGAGGGTGAGGCCGGGCACGGCGGCCAGCGTCTCGCCGATCTTCTGGCCGCCGAACGGCTCGTCCCAGTCGAAGCCCGTACGGTCCGGCGCATCGGTGACGACCAGCGCGTGGGCGGCCAGCAGGCGGCCGCCCGGCGCGAGCGCCGCCGCGAGGCGCGCGGCGACACCGCGCAGGGCCTCGACGTCGGGCAGGAAACAGAGAACCTCCGAGCACACCAGCAGGTCGAGGGCGTCGGGCAGGGGATCGCCCACAAGATCGAGGCGGCGGAAGTCGATGTTGCCGTGGCGCGCGCAGCGCACCCGCGCGCGGCCGAGCGCGGTCGGCGAGATGTCGGCGGCGATCAACCGCTCGACCCGGGGCGCCAGCAGTTCCGTGAAGCGTCCTTCGGCGCAGGCGAGTTCCAGCGCCGTGCCGATGGCGCCGGCCGGCAGCAGGTCGAGCGTACGGCGATACTTCGTCTGCTCGTAGGCCGATGCATAGTTCCACGGATCGGGCCGGGCGTAGAGCGCTTCCCACCGGTCGCGCGCCGGCCCCGAGCGGTCGGGCGAGGCCTGCACGGTTGGGACCGGTGCGGAGGGCGCGTACCCCTGCTTCGCTGCCGCGGCGCGCGCATCGTCGATCAGCCGGTCGCGCTGTCTCTCGTTGGCGCTGCCGGCGGGCCCGGCCCAGGCGACAATGGCCTTGCGGGCCGCGGCGCGCAGGAGGTCCTTCATCGTGCGCACCGGCACCGGCCGGCGCTGGCGGCGCGCGCGCGCGATCTCGAGGCCGAGGCGCGCGAGCTCCACCGCGAAGTGACCCCAGAACGGAAGCCTCGTGGCCAGGTGGTTGGCCCTGGCGAAGGTCGCGAGGCTCACGACGTCGAGCGCGAGGGCCGTGACCTCGCGGCGCGACAGCGCGCCGAACACCGGCGCGTCGAGGCGCGACAGGGTGCGTCCGGCGTGCCGGAACTCGAGATGGATCGCGTCGATGCCCTCGGGCACGGCGATCGGTGCGAGGGTGGAGATGTCCTGCCGCACGAACAGGAGATCGCCGGCGACGGCCTGCCGGGTGAGCCCCCTCCTTTCGTCGACCTGGTCGCCCAACGCCGGCTCGAGGGCGAATGCCAGCAGGCGCGCGAAGCCTGTCCGTCCGCTGGCGCGTTCGACCGCTTCCAGCAGCGTGGCCAGGCGGGTCGCGAAGGCCGGGTCGCCGCGCCGGCTCTCCGGCGCTTCGCCCGCTCCCACCGTCAGGCCATCGAGAAGGATGATGCGGCAGGCCTCGGCCACCTCGCCCCAGCGGTCGGGCAGCGGGCGCACCAGCGGCACGCCATCGCCGCCGCGGCCCGCGACCCGTGCCGCGCACCACAGCGCGTGATAGCCGATCGCCATCTCCTGGCTGCACGACGGCCCCGCGCCGGCGAGATCGGTGGTGAAGGCGCGTTCGATCACCGTACGCGCGTCGGCCATCAACGCCTCGACGCCGCTGGTGAGCGAATCCTTGCCAATGCGGTAGATCGCGAGCGGCTCGGGCACCGGCACGAAGACCACGCCCGTGCGCGCGACGCGAATCCAGAAGTCCCAGTCCTCGCAGGTGCGCAGCCCGGGATCGAACCCGCCGGCGTCGAGCGCCAGCGTGCGCTCGAGCACGCAGGAATGGATGGCGATCTCGCATCGGCGTGCGAGGATGCCGTAGGCGGAGCGCGCGAGCGCGGCGTTCCATTGAACCGCGCCGAGGGTGCCGGCGGGCGTCGCGCGCCGGTAGCCGCAATAGGCGATCCGCGCACCGCCGCGTGCTTCCAGCGTGCCCAACATGCGGGCGACGAAGGCGGGCAGGATCCAGTCGTCGGCGTCGAGGAATTGCAGCCAGCGTCCCTCGGCCGCGGCGATGCCACGGTTGCGCGCCGCGGCGACGCCTTCGGCGGCGCGGCCGTCGCTCAGCAGGCGGATGCGGCTGTCGCGGGCGGCGTAGGCGCGCACGATATCGGCCGTGCCGTCGGTCGAACCGTCGTCGACGACGATCGCGCACCAGTCGCCGCGCGTCTGGGCGAGCAGGCTGTCGAGGGCATCGCCCAGGGTCGCCTCGGCGTCGCGTGCGGGAATGACGACCGAGAGGGTCATCGCGGCCGCGGCGTGCGCAGGTAGTAGAGCAGGCCCGAGAAATAGCCGCCGACCTCCTGCCACAGGAAGCGGTCGTGGCGCGCGCCGCGGTGCAGCAGATGGCCCGCGATGCGTCGCGCGTAGAGCAGCGGCATGTGTGCCAGCGCGCGCCACAGGTTGCCCGCATTGCCGCTGCGCTCGTACTGGATCAGCAGCGCCGCCGCATGGCCGCGCATGTAGGCATGGATCTGGCGGGCCAGCGCGTCCGTGTCGCGGCGGTGGAAGTGCCGCACCACGGCGCCGGGTTCGTAGCGGCACGTCGCATCGGCGCCGAGCACGCGATGCCAGAACTCCGTGTCGCCCGAGCAGCCCGCCGCGCCATGGCACAAGCGCTCGTCGAACAGGCCTACCTTGTCGAAGACCTCGCGCCGGAAGGCCATGTTGGCGCCGGTGCCGATCTGCCAGACCGGCGCGCCGCTGCGGCGGTCCTGGGCGAAGAAGGCGCGGCCGAAGTCGATGCGGCGATAGCCGCGGCCGAACCCCCAGTAGGTCTCGAAATGCGCCTGCGCCTCGGTGTCGAGCTCGGCCGGCAGCACGAGGCCGGTGACGACGGCGATCTCGGGCGCATCGAACGCCGCCGCCAGCCGCTCGAGCCAGCGCCGGTCGGCCACGACGTCGTCGTCGGTGTAGGCCACGATCGCGCCGGTCGCGGTGCGCGCGCCGCGGTTGCGCGCGATGTCGAGGCCGATCCGCTCCTCGCGCACCCAGCGCGCGCCGTGCGTCTCGGCGGCCAGGCGCGTGCGCGTGTCCGACGAGCCGTTGTCGACGACGACGATCTCGTCCGCCGGCCGCGTCTGGCAGCCCAGCGAGGCGAGGCAACGGGCGAGTTCGACCGGCCGGTCGCGGGTGCAGACGACGACACTGAGCGTCGGGGCCGGCGCGGGCGGAGGCGCGGTCTCGCGTTGCCGGGCGTCGGCGAGCGCTTCGGCATCGAGGCGCGCCAGCAGGTCGCCGATTGCCAGCCTGCCACCCGCGGGCGTGGCGCCCTCGACATGCCCGACCGGCCATTCGCGCCACCACAGCGCCACGCGCCAGCGTGGCCGGTCGATCGCGATCGTTCCGTCCGGATCGGCATGTTCCACATCGAGGTCGATCAGGCGCACGAGTCGCGAAAGTAGAGAAGGAGCGGGGTCGAAGCCAGCCACTCGATCCCGTGGCACGGTCCTGTTACCTTGGCGCATGCCCGATTCACGGCTCCCCGCGACGCGCCATCGCTACGCAATCTATGGCCTCGTCGTCGACAGCGACGTGCAATTTGCATCGATCCGGGAGGCCGGCGGTCCTGAAGCGGGCGCGCTAGCCGCCGTGTGCATCGCCCTTGCCCCGGCGGCGTCCATTTCAACAAGGCTGGGAGCGACACCGGTTGCATCGGACGGCTGGATCGATCACGCCGTCCTGGGCGACGGCAGCTTCTACCTGAAAGCCGGCGATGTTTTCGAGGCGATCGTTTCTTCCGACGGGCGCAGAGCCGATTGCACGGCCATTGGCGTCACCGATCTGGCCTCGTTCGAGGCGAACCTGCTGAACTTCGTCCTGAGCGCGGCACTGACCCTGCAGGGCGAGGAGCCGATGCATTCCACCGTGGTCGATATCGGCGGCAAGGCCGTCGGTCTCCTGGGCGGGAGCGGCGCAGGCAAGTCGACCCTGGCGGCGGCGCTGATCCACGGTGGAAGCACCCTGATCACCGACGACATGCTGCGCGTGACATTCGTTGACGGCGGAGCGCGCGCCCATGCCGGTCCACAACGGCTGAAGCTGTTCGAAGAGTCCGCCCGCCTGTTCCTGCCGGGGGTGGTCGCCGAGGGACAGTTCAACACCGCGAGCGGCAAGATGATGCTGCAGCCCCGCGCGTCGCACCGGGACGTCGTTCGACAGCACTGGCCGCTCGCAGCGCTTTTCTGGATCGGAGACGATACGGCGAAGCCGGACGAAGAAGTGTCGGCACTGCGGCTGACCGGGGCAGAACTCGCCAAGGTCCTTCTCTCCTCGGCCATGAACCTGCGGTACCAGAAGATCGACCGCCTGGCGCGGCAGATGGCGTTTGTCGAACGCCTGGCGGCCAGGGTGCCGGTTTACGCGCTGCGCTATCCGCGGACCTTTGCCGCGATCGATCGTGTGGTGGCGGAAATACAGCGCGCGGTCGGGCCGTGAATATTCTTTCCCTGCGCGGGCGCGACCTGCTCCTGTTGGTCAAGGCGTTCGTCACGTTGCTGGGCGTCCAGCTTGCCCTTCGCCTTGCTTCGATCGAGCAGCTCAAGACCTGGGCAAGCCGTGCCGGATCGGGCAATGCGACGCTCGAACGTGTGGTGTGGTCGGTGCGTGCCGTCGCGCGGCGCCTGCCGGGCTGCACCTGCCTCGTGTCGGCGCTTGCGCTGCAACGGCTGTTGTCGCGCGCGGGGCACGCCTCGGAGGTGCACGTCGGCGTCGCCAGGCAAGGCGAGGCGTTTGCCGCCCATGCCTGGGTGACGCGCGACGGAATGCTTTTGATCGGCGAGACCGACGGCGAGGCCTTCGTTCCGTTGATGGCCTGGAAATCCGGTCCGCATTGACGTCCTTCGGCGCTCTTTTCTCCGCCGGCGATGCTTCGCGCAGCGCGACGCTGATCGGCCCGGGTGTCGAAGCCCTCGGGCCGTACCGCATGGTAGGCAACGTGCGCCTCGATGCACGCGACGACCTCAGGACCCGGCTGGCGTTGGATGATCGGCGCCTTTCCGACCTGGCGCTGTGCCTGCGGGCCTATGCCAAGTGGGGCGAGGGGTTTATCGACTTCATCGCTGGCGATTTCTGCTTCGCCCTCTGGGACGAAAGCCGGCGCTGTCTGCTGGCCGCTCGCGATCGCCTGGGCATAAGGCCGCTGTTCCACGCCCTTGTCGGCGGCACGGCGTTCGTCAGCGATTCGCTCGATTGGATCATGTCGCACGCGGAAGTGCCGCGCGATCTCGACGACGTCTGGATCGGCGATTTCCTGATTGTCGGTTTCGGCCTCGATTTCGATCGCTCGGCGCGCCGCCATGTCCGCCGCGTGCCGCCGGCCCATCTGTTGAAAGTCTCCGCGCAGGGCGAAAGCCTGCGGCGCTACTGGCGACTCGAGGTCGGCGATCCCGTCCATTTCAAGGACCATCGCCTCTACACCGAGCGTTTTCGCGAGCTGGTCGCCGCGGCAGTCCGCGATCGATTGCCGGAAGGCCGGGTCGGAATCTCCATGAGCGGTGGCCTCGATTCGCCGACGCTTGCGGCCACTGCCGTCGCGGTGACAGGCGATCCGTCGCGCATCGTCGCCGAATGCTTCCATATGACAGGCATGCCCGACGAGGAGGCACATTTCAGTACGCTCGTGGCGGCCAAGCTGGGCATCGAGCTGCGCCTGCGGGAGGGCGACGACCTGGTCTACGATCCAGGCTGGCGCGCGCGCGGCATTCGGACTGCCGAACCGAGTCTGACGATCGTGCAGGCGCAGTTGGGCGCCGAGGTCGCGCGCCGCAGCGGCGAGGCGGCCTCCGTCTGGCTGTTCGGCGAAGGGCCCGACGATGCGTTGCCGTTCGACCGCGATCCGTACTTCTCGTGGCTGTGGTCGCGGCGCGATTGGCTGGGGCTGGGACGGGCGGTGCTAGCGTACGGGCGCGTGAAAGGAATTGCCGGCTGGCGTGCGACGCTGGCGCGTCGACTGGGGCCGCGCGCACCCGCCGGGCTCCAGGGCTACACGGTGCCGTCCTGGATCGATCCCGATCTTGTCCGGCGCCTGAAACTCGGCGAGCGGCTCGAAGGCGTGGGCAGGGCCGATCGCGCCGCCCATCCCTGGCATCCGCGCGCCGTGAGCGCGTTCAACGATGCCATCTGGCCCGCCTTGTTCGACGATCTGCGGTTCGCAGAGGCCGCGGGCGGGTTCGAGTGGCGCCATCCGTTCCTCGATCTGCGCGTTCTCGAATACATGATCGCGTTGCCGCCGGTGCCTTGGGCGTGGCGCAAGCACCTGCTTCGCGAAGCCATGCGCGGGAGACTGCCCGACGAGGTGCTGGCGCGAAACAAGAGCCCCATGGTTCGCAATCCGCTGCTCGGGCCGCTCGGCAGGCACGGCTTCGCGCCGCTATCGGGCGGCAAGGCCTTCCGCCGGTACGTCGATCCCGACAGGTTGCCGCCGCCGCAGTCGCTGCCCGCCCATCTGGACGGTGTCATTGCCGCTCATGCCCTCGACTATTGGCTGGCTGAGGAGTAACGCTCCGACGAATGTTCGACACGACGACAATCGTGAAACGGTCCGATCGCCAGGTCGCGTGCAACCTGAACGGCGAAGTGGCGTTGCTCGATCTCGACAAGGGTCTCTATTACGGACTTCAGGACGTCGGCGCTCATGTCTGGAACGCTCTGCAGATACCATGCTCTGTCGGCGAAATAGTGGCGACGATACTGGATCATTTCGACGTCGCGTCCGAGACGTGTCGCAGCGATGTGCTGACGTTCCTGGCGGACCTTCGGGCGGCGGGCTTGATCGAGGTTTGTCCGGAGGGCCGGACGTTTACATCATCGACCCCTGTGGTAAAATGACTCCAATTATCAGGAATTGAGTTCGCCCATGGCCGATCGCGCACCCGAGAGCAAGGAATCGCCCTCCACCGACATGCCGGCCGAGAAGCCGTACACGACGCCCGTGCTGCTGCGGTGGGGGACGTTCAGCGACCTCACGCGCGCAAACAGTCACAGCTCCACCAAGGACAGGGGCACGGGGCCCTCAAGAGGCACCCAATAGGGCGCTTGCACCGGCAGCCTGACGCCGAGTTCGATTTTCTCTGCCTGATCGTTCGGCCGCGGCCGGACTGGACGGCTGCGCGCGCCGTTCTACGCGAGGGCCTCGATCACGATGAACTCCTGAGGCTTGCCGCGCAGCACGCCGTGCGGCCGCAGCTCGTCGAAGCCTACGGCCGGTTTTCCTGGGAAGGCGTGCCTGCACCGGTGCGGGCCGAATGCGATGACTTCCGGCACTTTCATCTGGCGCGCATGCTGTTCCTGTCGGACACGCTGCGTCGCGTCGACGAGTTGTTCGCGAGGCACGGCATTGCACTCGCCACCTTCAAGGGCGCGGCGCTGGCGGCAGCGCTGTACGGAGACCTGTCGCGCCGCGAGTACGGCGATCTCGACATCATCGTGCCGCCCGAGCAAGTGTCGGCGGCCGAGCGCCTGCTCGGCTCGCTGGGCTACAGCGGCCCGGAGCGCGATTCCGAGTTCCGCCGCACTTTCCTGGCGTATCAGCGCCAGTATGCGTTCGTGAACGACACCGTCCGTGCGTCGATCGACCTGCACTGGCACTTCAACGGCGTCCATTCGCCGTTCCCGCTGCAGCCGTCGGAGATCTGGCAGGATCTCGTGCCGGTGCAAATCGGCGATCGTGCCGTGCCCACGCTGCACGGCGCCAACCTCGCCCTCCTGCTCGCCGGTCACGGTACCAAGGAGGCGTGGAAGAAGCTGGGTTGGGTGCGCGACTTCGCGATGTTGTCGGAACGTCAGCTCGACCTCGACTGGTCTTCCATCCACGCCCGCGCCCGCGCGCAAGGTTGCGGCAATGCCGTGCTGCTGGGTTGCGCGCTGTCGTACGCCCTGTTTGGCACCGCGATCCCGCCGGCGATTGGGCCGCAGCTCACGGGCAATCGCCGGGTGCGATCGATGGTGGCATCGATCGTGGCGACATTGCGCAGCGGCCGGCCGTTCGCGCCGGTACGTCCGTATCTGGAAGATCTCGATCTTTGCGACCACTGGCGAGACAAGCTGGGCTCGGTCGTGCGCCAGGGCCTGACGCGCACCGTCGGCGACTACGAAAGCTGGCCGCTGCCGCCCGCACTATGGAGCGTCTACTACGCGACGCGCCCATTCCGTCTCTTTGCCAAGGCCGCTGCAAAGGCGGGAATAGGTCAAGCGCGCTGACCCGTCGCTGTCGCCAGAGGCCGGCGAGAAATGCATCTGTGCATGCAACCATATGCCAGAGCGCGATGTTCTCTCCCGTGCGTAAGGGAGCAGGGCGATGGATCGTGAACCTTCGATCAATCCGGACGACCGTTCGCTCCTCGCGCCGGGCACAGCGAAGAAGCCATACCACGCCCCGGAACTGATGGAATGGGGCACGCTCGCCGAGATCACGCAGAAGGTGGGCTACCGCGGCGCCAATGACGGCGGCCGTTTCCCCTACGGCTACAAGACCAGCTTCTGAGCCGCCCTATTCGGCGGCCACGGCCAGACGGGGGTCGACGAGCAGGCCGGCGCGGTCGATGGCCGCGCCGGCGTCGAACTTCCTGAGCTCCGGCAACACCGTCTCGGCGAACATCCGCATGTTCCGCGCCGCTTCCTGGTGCGGCATGCCGGCGTAGGAGAACACGCCGACGTAGGACGAGTTGTTGGTCTGCTTGTGGATGCCGAGGATCTTTTCATGGACCTGCTCGGGCGTGCCGTAGACCTGCAGGTCGGCGAAGAACTCGATCGCCTTCTCGTTGCCGTAGACGGCGAGCTTCTCGTTCATCTTGGCGTAGTACTCGTAGCCGCGCTGGTTCTTCATGTGCTCACCGGCGAACTGATAGTGGTCGAGCACGGTGCGGTAATAGCCGCCGATATATTCCATCGCCATCTCGCGCGCTCGCTCGGCGCTCTGGTCGACGAAGGTCCAGCCGGCCGAGACCGGCTGCGGCGCGTCCGTGCCGTTGATCTCGCGGTAGAGCGCGTTGTACTCGGCCAGTTCCTTCTCGACCTCGCGCCACGGCTTCTGCGGGATGATCAGCAGGCCGACGCCCAGCCGCGCCATGATGCGCGCGCTCTCCGGCGACACGGCGGCGGCGTAGGTGCGGCCGCGGAAGCTCTTGAACGGGGCGGGACGGATGGCGGCCGGCGGCTGTTTATAGTGCTTGCCCTGATGCTCCATCACGCCGGTCTCGAGGCCCTTCAGCAGCGCCTCGCCGTATTCGACGAACAGCTCGCGGCTGTCGCCCATGTCGAGGCGGAAGCCGTCGAACTCGACCTTGCCCGCGCCGCGACCGAGGCCAAGAATCATGCGGCCGCCCGAGAGCTGGTCGAGCATGGAGATCTGCTCGGCCACCCGCATCGGGTCGTGCCACGGCAGCACCACGACCATGGAGCCCAGCTTCACGTGCTTCGTGCGGCCCGCCATGTAGGACAGGAACTGCACCACGTCGGGGCACATGGTGTAGTCGGTGAAATGGTGCTCGACCGACCAGATCGAGTCGAAGCCCAGGGGCTCGGCCATGTCGGCCAGGGCCATCTCGTTGAGGTAGACTTGGCGGTCGCTGAGCGCCCGGCCGGTGTTCTGGAAGACGGCAGCCATTCCGACGTGCATGCGTTTGCTCCCGGGTGTTCGCCGCATGGTAAACGCCCGTTCACATCGATGGAAAGAGGCCCCCGCTTGAATTCCGCCCTATTCGCCCGCCATATCCCGGCCATGCGCCCCCTGTTCACGGCGGTTTTGACCGCTTTCTCCCTGGTTTTCGCGTCCGGCGCCTATGCCCAGGGGCCGGCCCAACCACAGGCCCAGGGACTGGCCCAGGGACAGGCACAGGCACAGGCCGACGTCGCCCAGGTCGAGCAGTACTTCAACTCCGTCCGCACGATGCAGGCGCGGTTCGTCCAGACCAACCCCGACGGCTCGACCGTCCAGGGCACCCTCTCGATCAGCCGTCCGGGCAAGATGCGCTTCGAATACGATCCCCCGTCCAAGCTCAAGGTCGTGGCCGACGGCCTGCAGGTCACGATGTGGGATCCCGCGACGCGCGATTTCGGCCAATGGCCGATCGGCTGGACCGCGGCGTCCTTTCTGCTGAAGGATCCGTTCAAGCTCTCCGGCGACCTCACGGTCGAGAGCGTCCGGCGCGCCGACGGCCTGATGCAGCTCACGGTCGTGCAGACCCGCAAGCCGCAGGAGGGCAAGGTCATCGTTCGTGTGGCGGAGAACCCGCTGCAGCTGCGCGGCTGGTCGATCATCGACACGCGGGGCAACCAGGTCAACGTCGCGCTCAGCGACCTCAAGACCGGCATGCAGCTCGCCAATTCGCTGTTCAAGTACGACGGTCCGGACGCCGGCCAGGTGATGCGGGGCGGCAATCGGAATTGAACGCGCTATAAAGGCGGCATGAGCCAAGTGATTGTGCGGGCCTCGACGGAGGCCGATGTCGCCCGGTGCGCCGAAATCTACGCGCACCACGTGTTGCATGGGACGGCCTCGTTCGAGGTCGTGCCGCCGGATCTCGCCGAGATGGCGAGGCGCCGCGCCGCGGTGCTCGAGCTTGGCCTGCCGCACCTGGTGGCCGAGCGCGAGGGCCGCGTGACGGGCTACGCCTATGCCGGCAACTGGCGGCCGCGGCCGGCCTATAAATTCTCCGTCGAGGATTCGATCTACATCGACAAGGACGCCGTGGGGCAGGGCGTCGGCAAGGCGCTGCTGCCGGCGCTGATCGACGCCTGCACCAGGATCGGCAAGCGCCAGATGGTGGCGGTGATCGGCGATAGCGCGCAGACACCGTCGATCCGGCTCCATGCGTCGTGCGGCTTCGAGATGACCGGCACGCTCCGGAACATCGGCTTCAAGTTCGGCCGCTGGCTCGACAGCGTGCTGATGCAGCGCGCGCTGGGCACCGGCGGCGACGTGCCGCCAGGGGGGAACTGACATGCGTCTGATCGACTATTTCGACCGCGGCGCCGATCTCCATCCCGGGCGCGACTGCCTGCACGACGGCACGCGGGGCTGGACCTACGCCGACGTGCGCGGCACGACGCACAAGGTCGCCAACGGCCTGCTCGCGGCGGGCCTCAAGACCGGCGACAAGGTCGCGGTCTACAGTCCCAACCACGCGATGGCCTATGCCGCCCTGCTGGGCATCCAGCGCGCCGGGCTGATCTGGGCGCCGGTCAACGCGCGCAACGCGATCGAGGAGAATCTCTTCATCCTCGACAACACCGACGTCGCCTTCCTGTTCTACCACTCGAGCTTCGCGCCGTACCTGCCGCGGATCAAAGAGGGCTGCCCGAAGATCAGGACCTATCTCTGCATCGACGCGCCCGAGTTCGACGCCTGGCTCGCCAAGCAGGGCGAGACGGCGCCGGATCTGCCCGATGCCACGGACGAAGTGGCGATCCTGATCAGCTCGGGCGGCACGACGGGCCGGCCCAAGGGCGTGCAGATCACCCATCGCGTGATCGAGACGATGAACGGCATCTTCTGGGCGACCATGCCGATCGACGCGCCGCCGGTGCATCTGATGGTGGCGCCGATGACCCACGCCGCGGGCGTCTGTTCCTTCCCGCTGCTGCCCTACGGCGGCACCAACATCTTCATGGGCACGGCCGATCCCGGCGCCATCCTGGCGGCGATCGAGAAGCACAAGGTCACGCATGTCTACATGCCGCCGACCCTGATCTACATCCTGCTGGCCCATCCCGACATCGGCAAATACGACTACTCGTCGCTCCAGAGGCTGGTCTACGCATCGGCGCCGATGTCGGTCGACAAGCTGGTCGAGGCCATCAAGGTGTTCGGCCCGGTGTTGACCCAGACCTATGGCCAGGCCGAGGCCTGCATGATCGCCACCGTCTTCTCGCGCGAGGACCATGTCGCCGCGCTCGAGACCAACAACCGCCATCGGCTGGCGAGCTGCGGCAAGATCTCGCCGCTGATGCGGCTCGAGGTGATGAGCGACGACGGCAAGGTCCTGCCGCGCGGCGAGCGCGGCGAGATCGTGCTGCGCGGCGGCCTGGTGATGGCCGGCTACTACAAGAATCCCGATGCCACCAAAGAAGCCTCGACCTTCGGCTGGCATCACACCGGCGACATCGGCGTGATCGACGACGACGGCTTCGTCTACATCGTCGATCGCAAGAAGGACATGATCATCTCCGGCGGCTTCAACGTCTTCCCCAGCGAGGTCGAGCAGGTGCTGTGGAGCCATCCCGCCGTGCAGGACTGCGCGGTGATCGGCGTGCCCGACGAGAAGTGGGGCGAGGCGGTGAAGGCCGTCGTCGAGCTCAAGCCCGGCGCCAAGGCCACGCCCGACGAGCTGATCGCGCTGGCCAAGGAGAAACTGGGCGGCGTGAAGGCGCCCAAGACGGTCGACTTCATGGCCACCTTGCCGCGAAGTCCGGTCGGCAAGGTGCTGAAGAAGGATCTGCGCGCGACCTACTGGGCCGGTCACGAGCGGAAGATCTGAGAGTGAGATTCGGAACCGCCGCGCTTCGCCGCCTGCCGCCCAACGTCCAGGGGGCGATGTGGCTGGTGGCCGGCGGCTTCATCTTCACCACCAACGGCGCCATGATCCGCATGCTCTCGTTCGAGATCGAGGGCGTGCAGACCGCGTTCTTCCGCGGCTTCTTCTCGGTGCTGTTCCTGCTCCCGCTGATCGTGTCGGGCCGGGTGAAGCCGTGGACGAGCAAGCGCATCCAGGGCCATTTCTGGCGCACCTTCATGGGCACCTGTTCGATGGTGCTGGGCTTCTATGCGCTGGCGATGCTGCCACTGGCCGACGCCACCGCGCTCGCCTTCTCGCAGCCGCTGTTCTCGGTGATCCTGGCGGCCGTCGTGCTGCACGAGAAGGTGCGCTGGCGGCGCTGGACGGCCACCATCGTGGGCCTCATCGGCGTGCTGGTGATGGTGCGCCCCGGTGCGAGCAGCCTGCAGCCCGGCGCGATCGTGGCGCTGTGCAACGCCCTGTCGGTCGCGATCTCGGTGCTGCTGGTGCGCCGCCTGTCGAACTCCGAGACGCCGCTGATGATCCTGACGATGTTCGCGCTGTTCTCGACCCTGTTCCTGGTCGCGCCGGCGATCTGGTTCTGGCGCTGGCCGTCGCCGTTGGGCTGGGCGCTGGCCGTCGGCGTGGCGCTGACGGCGACGCTCGGCCAGTATTTCTGGGTCCAGGCCTTCGCCTCGGGCGAGATGTCGGCGGTGGCGCCGTTCGATTACCTGCGTCTGCCGTTCGCGGTGTTCGTGGGCTGGATGATCTGGGGCGAGATGCCGGTGATCTGGACCTATGTCGGCGCCGCCATCGTCATCGCCTCGGCGCTCTACATCGCCTATCGCGAGGCGCAGATCGTGCGCGAGCGGCGGCGGGCGGAGGCGCTGGCGGCGCTCATGCCTCCACCACGTCCTGCGGCTTGAGCAACCACGCCCGTGCCCGCGCGCGATGGGCCTCGGTGATGTGCGCGCTGGCGGCCGTGAACGCCGCCAGGAACACCGCGGCATCGTCGGTGTAGCCGAAACCCGGGATGAAATCGGGGATGACGTCGAACGGCATCACGAAGTAGGCCAGCGCGCCGAACAGCGTGGCGCGAATCGGCAGCGGCGTGGCGCTGTCGGTGGCGCAATGGAAGGCGGCAACCGCATCCTCGGTGAAGGGCACGCGGCCCAGCGTCCGGCGCGCCTTGTGCCAGAAGCCCTCGCGGACGATCCGTTCGTCGGTGTCGGTCATGGCCAAGGAAGTGTGGGCTGCGCGCCCGCTTGGCAAGGGGTCCCGCCATGCTAAAAGCGACGCAACCAAGGAGGATCTGAATGGACGTCAAGGGGCAGGCCGCCATCGTCACGGGCGGCGCATCGGGTCTGGGCGGCGCCACCGCATCGGCGCTGGCCGCGGCCGGCGCCAAGGTCGCGATCTTCGACCTCCAGGACGAGCTGGGCGAGAAGAAGGCCAGGGAAATCGGCGGCATCTACGTGAAGACCAACGTCTCCGACGCCGCCAACGCCGAAGCCTCGGTGAAGACCGTCGTCGAGAAGTTGGGCGCGCCGCGCGTGACGGTGAACTGCGCCGGCATCGGCCGCGCCGCCCGCACCATTTCCAAGACCGGCCCGCACGACCTCGCGATGTTCGCCCAGGTGATCCAGGTCAACCTGATCGGCACCTTCAACGTGATCCGTCTTGCCTCCTGGGCCATGAGCCAGGCCGAGCCGATGGACGATGGCGAGCGCGGCGTCATCATCAACACCGCCTCGGTCGCGGCGTTCGACGGCCAGATCGGCCAGGCGGCCTACTCGGCGTCAAAGGGTGGCGTCGTCGGCATGACCCTGCCGATCGCGCGCGACCTGTCGAGCCTCGGCATCCGCGTCTGCACCATCGCGCCCGGCCTGTTCCTGACGCCGATGATGATGGGTCTCTCGCCCGAAGCGCAGAAGAGCCTCGGCCTGCAGGTGCCGTTCCCGCCGCGCCTGGGCGATCCCAAGGAATACGCCCAGCTCGCCATGAGCATCGTGGCCAACCATATGCTGAACGGCGAGACCATCCGCCTCGACGGCGCGATCCGCATGGCGCCTAAATAGGCGCGGGGCCGCATGGCGCCCAAATAGGCGCGGGGCCGCATGGCGCCTAAATAGGCGCGGGGCCGCATGGCGCCTAAATAGGCGCGGGGCCGCAAGGCGCCCAAGTTAGAGTGCGCTAGCCTGGCTCGTAGATCGCGGCGCGATGGGTGAGCGGCAGGAACGCATAGAGGCGGTCGCTGGCAAGGCAGAGGGCCGTCGTGTGCGCGCCGCGTTCGGTCTGAACCTGGCCGATCCGCTTCAGACCACGGGTGTCGAACACGTCGATCACTCCGGGATCGCCGACGGCGACATGGAGCTGGCGCAGTCGGCGATGGAACCAGATGACGTCGGGCGTGCCGCTCAATTCCGCCTCGGCGAGAATTTTTCCGCTGGTGGCATCGAGCGCGAACAGCCGGCCGGCGTCGCAGGCGCAGAACAGCCGGCGCGTATCGGGATCGAGGTCGAGACCGTGCGGCCCGGCCGCGGGAACGGCGAACATGTGGGCGAGCCGGTCGGGCTTGCGCGCGTCGACGACGGCGATGACCGCCGGATCCATCACGTTGACGTAGAAGAGCCCGGCCGCCTCGTCGAACACCGTCCAGCGCGTGCGGCCCGGCGCGGCGAACGTCGTGCGCGCCGCGCGGCCTTCGACGTCCAGCGTCGTGATCGTGGCAAGACCTGCCGCCAGCAGGAGCTTGCGGCCGGAATCGTAGGCGAGACCGTTGGGCGCGGCGCCAACCTCGACCTTGACCACGGCGGGATCGGGTCCGGGAGCAAAGATGCCGATCGTGTTCTCGGCCCGGTTCGACGAGAAGATGAGACTTGCCGCGTCGCTCACCAGGGCACCCGCCACGCCGGCCAGGCCGGGAATGGAGAACAGATATCCTTGCGTGTCGAACACATCGACCGCGTCGTTGGCGGTGTGCGCCACATAGACATGGCCGCTCGCGGCATGGACGGCGGCGTGATCGAAGCCGCCCTTCGCCTTGTGTTCGGGCAGATCGACATAGCCGGAGAGTTTGA
>Ga0070658_10001955_pt1 | contig 17333 bp, 13 predicted proteins | sample KBSC13metaG_FD_64664 | JGI IMG/M metagenome (GOLD analysis project Ga0070658, IMG submission 64664) | Corn rhizosphere microbial communities from Kellogg Biological Station, Michigan, USA - KBS C1-3 metaG | ecosystem: Host-associated > Plants > Roots > Rhizosphere > Soil ...
TAAGAACTCGCTCGACCTCCGCCGCTGCGCAGCTGTCGCCAACCTCCAAACCCTCAAAGCCGCGTGACTTTTAGCGGCTCGCCTCCCTAGGCCTCTGGCGATCGCGAACTGGACGCCGCCCTCCATCAGCCAGACATCGTCCAACAAGCGGCGGCAATGACGAGGCGGGCGTCACTGATCAGTTAACGGAAGACGTCAGGCCCCAAATGGACAGCCGAGCTTTGATGTAGCAGTCGAGCCATTGATGGCCGCCCTTCTCGATCCGCGATTCTTTGCGCATCTCGCGCCGTTTCCCCACCTGCCGCGCCTGCCGAACTCGCGAGAGTGAGAGCACGCCCGCGGGAGCCGCTTGACCTTGCACACGGTCGGTCAGAAGAGACCGCGGTCGGTTTAGTATTCACACCACAACTGATCGAGCGCACTGGAGTCGTATGTCTTCAGTACGATTTGCGCTCCATTCGACATATTTCCGTTCTTCACGGCAATGACCTTTCTGATCCCCCAGCCGTTGTTCCAGGCCTTCTCGTTCATGATGTAGTAGCAAGAATGGCCAGCCGCATCCGGACCGATCAGTACCTTGTACCAGCCCTGGTCCAAAGTCGCTGCGCTGCAGTTCCAGATACAAAGCTGTTGATTGTCGCTCGTACTGCCGGCGTTTCCGAGAGCGGCGCATCTGGAACTGGTATCAGACGGGAGACCCGTCGGCGCAGACGCACCGCTCGTCCACATCTGACTGAAATCGCCTCCGTTTACGAAGCTACTGAAGTTCCAGGTCTGGTCTGAGTATCCGTCACAGTCCCACAAGTAGAGCCCCGTTCCCGGAGTCATATTCCCGGCTCCCACACCCATGCACTTTGATTCGTTCTTGTAGTTATGCCAAATAGTCGCATTGGCAGAAGATTGATAGCCAACGATGCTTGACACTATCGCCGCAAGCAGAGTGGGCGTAATTGACCGTCGCATGAACTCTCCTTCTTGTTCAGGTTGACATTTCGCCGCACAGTGACCCTGGACCGATCTACACAGCTCAGCCGACGGTATTGCACTCCAGAAACCGCGACTGACGTCCTCCGTCTACAACGAACTCATACTCGACGCTTCGCACGGCGGTCACATAGGTTCGCAGCAATTTGCCAGCGCGCGGTCTTACGGTCAAGCGCATTAATAATGAAAGCGTCGCATCGCGGCCATGCCATTCATCCATTGGTGCACGGTGATACATTTCGACGCTGCGTCAATGCGGCGTTCCCCGACGGCTTCGTCCGCTTCGGACGAATTCGGCCATTTGTCCTTGGCACAGCCCGATGATCTCCCCAGTCGACGGCCCGAGGCGTCGGTGCTGCGTGTGTTCGTGCGCGCCACCAGGGAGGGAGGGGGCGATGCCGCTCGGCTCGCCCCCTGAGCCGAGCGCCACATTCGTAGGGATCGAACATCGCATCGAAGAACAACCAAGATGCCCGTCAGCGTGCCCAAGGCCAGGCCGGCCCGAAGGTATGCGTCACGCAGGATCTCCTCGGTCCGGTTCCAGCGGTAACGATGCCCATCATCTCGGTTCGCCGATGCCCGGACTTCACCAGGAGGTAGCCGCAACCGATCTGCGTCCGACTATTTTGCGGGAGGACCGCATGCTGGGGACATCTGCCGTGCCATTACGGTCGTCGCTTCGGGGCCTGCCCGAATTAGCAGGTCGGACGATTCCGCTTGGTCGCGACGGCCAGAGCGCGGCGGCGATTTGGCGTCGTCACGCGAGCCGGGTCCCGGCCGAGCCTTCCAAACACCAGCATGGTAGCCTGACGGTCCTGCGAACGAAGAGCACTCGGAAACGGCCGCAGGAGTCAGCTCATGAATCCACGATTTCCCCGCGCGGCGGTTGTCATGACCTCGCTCGCCCTGGCCGGCCTGCTGGCCGATGCTTGTGGTTCCTCGGCTGGTAGCGGCACGGTCGGGACGGGCTCGGGGGGCAGCGGCGGGACTTCGACGGGCGGCGCTCCGGGATCCGGCGGCGCCGCCACGGCCACGGGCGGATCGGGCGCGACCGGTGCCGGTGGCGCCACGGGCGGCAGCGGTAGCGGTGGCGTGCCCGCGATGGGCAGCGGCGGCAGCTCGACCGGAGGCACGGCAACCGGAGGGCGGGAGGCCTCGAGCGGCGGGAACGTGACGCCGGCGACCGGGGGCGCCGGCGGGCGGACGACCGGCGGTTTGGCTGGCGGCGGAGGCGGCGGGGGGGCGGGGACCGCGGGCGCCGGCGGTCAGCCGGTGTCGGGCCTTCCCGACCCGGGCAGCGACGGAGACGGCGACTCGATGGTGGGCCCGACCTACACGACGCAGCCGGACCTGGGCAGCAAGGGAAACCCGCGCGGCAAGACGTTCACCTTCATGGTGACCAGCAAGATCTTCGACGGCACGGACGCGACCCTGACGAAGACGCCGGTCGCCGTGACGCGCACGATCCAGGCCTACGTGCCCGCGATGTACAAGGACGGCACGCCGGCGCCCGTGCTGATCATCCAGGATGGGCCGGGACCGCTCAGCCAGGTGTCGAACGCGCTCGACAACCTGACCATCTCGGCGGATCCCGCGCGAAAGCTGCCGGCCTTCATCGTGATCGCGGTGCCGCCGGGCGGCAACGACAGCATCGGCAGCGAGCGGGGCCTGGAATACGACACGCTCTCCGATCGGTACGCGCGCTACATCACCCAGGAGGTGATGCCCGCCCTGCAGACCAGCGCCAAGGCGACGTATCCGAACCTCACGTTCGATCCTCACGCCAGCGGGCGCGCGGCGCTTGGCTGCAGCTCGGGCGGGGCCGCCGCGTTCACGATGGCGTGGTTCCGCCCCGATCTCTTTTCACGGGTGATCGCCTATTCGGCCACCCTGGTGGCTCAGCAGGATCCGAAGGCGCCCGAGTCGACCATGTACCCGCACGGCGCGTGGGACTACCACTCGGATCTCGAGCTGATCAAGAACGACACGATGGGGCGCGAGAAGCTGCTGCGCGTGTTCCACAACGCCAACGAGATGGACCTGGGCGCCACCGACGCCGCGTCCGGCCGGCACAACTGGCTGCTGGCAAACATGCGAACGGCCGCGGCCTTGGAGGCCAAGGGATTCCACTACAAGTTCGTCGAGGGCCTGGGCGTGGGCCACTGTGATGGCCAGGTGCAATCGGCGACGCTGGCCGACGCGCTGGTCTGGGTCTGGCGCGGATACCAAGCGCCGATGTAGCCGGTCGACGATCAGCGCGGACTTTCGCCGTCCGCACACGATCGCCACCGGCCGAGCGAACGTCACTGCGCGGCGGCCCTGGTCACCTTGCTGCCTGCCCGCGACGCATCACCTCGAGCCACGCGGTCACCACGGCCAGCACCAGCAACAACGGCGGGATGAGCAGCACGCCTGCGTGCGCGCCGATCTTGCCCACCAGCCCGGGGAGCGTGGCCACGCCGATGCTGCAGGCGGCGACCTGGTAGCCGACGATCCGGGCGGCGTGCCCGCCGTAGCGGGTGGCGGCGTCGTGCATCGTCAGCGGGTAAACAGGGGCCAGGGCAAAGCCGAGGACGGCCAGCGCGGCGCCCACGAACCACACGGGGGTTCCGGGCAGGGCCACGGCGCCCGCGGCCGCCACCGCCGTTCGCAGGGTCCACTTCAGCAGCCGCATCGATCCTACGACGTCCGCCACGGCGCCCAGGACGAAGCGGCCCAGGGTCAGCGCGCCCCAGTACAGGGCCAGCAGCGCGCCGGCCTGGGCGGGCGAGGCGCCGCGGGTCATCGTCAACAGGCTGGTGGCCCACAGGCCGGTCCCCGCCTCGACGCCGCCGTAGCACAGGAACATCAGCACGCTGGCCCGCATCGCGCGGGGCGAACCTGACGGCGCGCGGGCTGCCCCACCCTGCTCGCTCGCCGCCTGGTCCCGCCACAGTTGCCGGGTGGCGACGAAGGTGAACGACAGCGCCAGCTCGACCACGGCCAGCACGCGGTACGGCGCGCGCCAGGACCAGCCGCGCGCCAGCATCGCGGCCACCAGCATCGGCGTCACCGACGCGCCGACGCCCCAGCAGGCGTGCAGCCAGTTCATGTGACGGGCCGAGTGGCGGCGCGCCACCAGGTGATTCAGCGTCGCATCGATCGCGCCGCCGCCCAGGCCGGCCAGGAACGCGGCCGCCAGCATGACGTTCCAGCTGGGGGCGGTCGCCGCCAGCGCCAGCGCCACCGCCGCCAGCACGGTGCTGCCGATCAGGACACCCGCTGTCCCCAACCACTTCCTCAGGCGCCCGCTGACGGTGCTGGACAGGACCACGCCGCCGGTCGTCACCAGCACGGCGGCGCCGGCAGCGTCCAGGGGCAACCCCAGGTCAGCGCGAATGGAGGGCCAGGCGGCGCCAAGGACGGTGTCCGGCAGCCCCAGGCTGACGAAGCCGATGTAACTGAGCAACAACGCGAGCGGCACGCCGGCAATATAGGTGCGGTCGGCGCGGCAGGCCGGCCTGGCGCGCCACTCCGCTGATCAATTTATCGGAGCGGTGGAGCCGCGGGCGACGGCACTGCCTCACCGCAGGCCCCACGCCGTCCTGGGACACCACCTTGTCACGATCGCGTGAAAGGTCCGTCGGGCGGCACGTTCGCTGAGGCACGCGGGAAATCGAGCGTCAGGCAAGCGACGGCCCAAGCAGCTCGTCGCCTGACGGCGGCGCCAGCGTCAGAGCGCGCAACCGGCCCGGCAGGCCTGATCGTGGGCAGCCTGGGACATGGGGCACAGCGCATCCGAGGCAGACGCGCCTGCCGGACAGTGCGCGTCGTACACCCTGGCCAGAGAATCGCACTGGGCGAGGCACAGCGGCACATCGACCCGGCCGGTACCGCAGCGGAGAGCGACGCAGGAATCGGCCGTCGGCGCCGTCGCTTTGCAACTTTCCGCGTCCCTGCCCGGCTCGGGTGACACGCACACCAGCAGGTCGGTCTCCTCCAGCGCCTGACAGTAGTGCCGGCACATGACGTCGTAGCCGGCGGCAGCGTCGGCGGGCGGCGCCGCGTCCGGCGCGGGCGGATGCGATGGCGGCGGCACGACGTCCGGATCTCCCAGAACGCGACCCCAGTCGCAGCCCAGGCCCGTTCCGGCCAAAATCGCGAAGACCGCGAAGACGACGTTCCGACCGCGGCGGGCAAGCATTCTTTCAGTTTAACAGCTTCCCTTGCCGCTGCTCCCGGCGCTGACCGGGCGGGGCCCCTTGTGTTCAACTTTCTTCGCGATCCCGCCCTCGGAGATCACCCTGCCGCTTTGATGACAAATTCAGTCGGCGAACGGCAACGGCCGGGTATGCGCCCTACTGCTGGTGGCCTTCGCTGCTCGATGTCCCGCGGCCTCTGCGCCGTCGCCGTGCTGTGTGTGCTCGCCGGCACGGGTTGTTCGGGAAAGGGCGGCTCGTCCTCCATCGACGCGGGCAGCGAGACCGGTGTCACCCCCGACGGGGCGGGAACGGGCGGGTCCGGTGGAGCCGGCCCGGACGCCGGCCATGGCAGCGGCGGCATGACCGGGTCGACGGCAAGCGGGGGTTCCTCCGGCTCGGGGGGCGCGCCCGCCTCCACCGGCGGCAGCGGCTCCGGTGCCGCCAGCGCGGCGAGCGGCGGCAGCGGCGTATCGAGCGGGGGCGGAACGCCGGGTCGCGGAGGCAGTGGAGGCGGCGGCGTTCCGGCGACCGGTGGCACCAGCGGCACCGCGACCGGTGGCAGCAGCGGCACCGCGACCGGGGGTGTCACCGCCGGCGCGACGGGCGGCGGCGGGGGCCGTTCGACCGGAGACGGCGGCCACGGCGGCACGTCCGGCAGCGGGGCCGGGGGCGCCAGTGGCTGCAGCGGCCTCGTCTGCGAGGACTTCGAGAGCGGCACCATCGATGCCAACAAGTGGGACACCGTGGCCAAGGGAGGCACGGTGGCGGTGCAGACGCAGCAGGTCGCCCACGGAAAGTACGCCGCGCGCCTGCACGCGGTGACCGGCTCTTCCGATGACTGGGCACTGCTGGTCGCCAAGAACGCGCCGGCCGCGCTGGGGGGAACGACCACGTTCGGTCGCGCGTACGTCTACTTTCCGGCGGAGGCCACCAGCAGCATCCACGTGCAACTGGCGTTCGCGGGCAAGAACGGCGCGGGCACCGCGACGGGGCCGGCGCCGTTCACGAAGCTGCGCTACCTGGAGATCGCCTCCTACAGCGGCGCCTGGCAGCAGGGCTTCGATCTGCTGGACATCAGCCCGTCGGTCGAGGAGGTGTCGTACTCGAAGAACCACGTCCCCACGGACAAGTGGGTCTGTGTCGAATGGCAGCTCAACGACTCGCCCGACGCCGTCACCGTCTGGGTGGCCGGCGCCCAGGTGGCCACGTTCGACAACACGAACGTCAGCTACGCCAGCCCCGGCCCCGTCCCCAAGCCGGGCGCGGCGCTGTACAACGGCACCAGCAGCGGCCTGGTCGGTGGCTTCGACATGTTCGGCTTCGGCTTCCACGACTGGCATCCGCAGAAGGCCTTCGACCTGTACTACGACGACGTTGTCCTGGACGTGAAGCGCCCCGGCTGCCTGGACTGAATTCCCTCCGACGGCGAAACTTGAAGAAGACGAAACACAGGAAGTGATAGCGTTCGCATGTGTCCATGGTCCGCCAGCGCGCCCCGAAGGGTTTGAACAAGAACTCGAAGCTCCCCGACGAGGATCTTCCCCTGCGCGAGGACATCCGGCTGCTGGGACGCCTGCTGGGTGACACCATCCGCGACGACGCCGGCCAGGCGATGTTCGAGCTGGTCGAGCAGATCCGGCGCACGGCCGTCCGCTACCGGCGCGATCACGACGGCGACAGCATGGCCGGCTTCGAAGCCACCATCAGCGCGCTGGATCCGGCGCAGGCCACCAGCGTCGTGCGCGCGTTCAGCTACTTCCATCACCTGGCCAACATCGCCGAGGATCTGCACAAGCGCCGGCGCTGGTTGGCCTCGGCGCACGACGCGGTCACTCCCGACGAGGAGAGCCTGTCCGCCGCGCTGGGACGGCTGCGCGCCGCCGGCGTGTCGTCGCGACGCGTGATCGCGCGCCTGGAGAAGGCCCGCGTCGAGCCGGTGCTGACGGCGCACCCGACGGAGGTGCAGCGCAAGAGCATCCTGGAGCGCCACCACGCCATCTCGGCCCGCCTGGCCGCGCGCAACCACCAGGACCCCGCGTTCGAGACCGACCTGCGCCGCGACATCTCGATCCTGTGGAAGACCAGCGAGCTGCGGGCGGCCAAGCCCACGGTCGCCGACGAGATCGAGAACGGCCTGGGATACTTTCGCTCGACGTTCCTGGACGCCATCCCGCGCATCTATGCCGGGCTGGAGGACGCCCTGGGCCGCCACGTCGAGCTGGCGCCGTTCCTGCGGGTGGGAAGCTGGATCGGCGGCGACCGGGACGGCAATCCGCACGTGCGCCACGACGTGACCGAGCAGGCCGTGATGCGCCAGGCGGGCGTGATCTTCGAGCACTACCTGGCCGAGATCCACGCGCTGGGCGGCGACCTGAGCCTGTCGTCCCGCTACGTCGACGTGCCGCCCGAGCTGGAGGCGCTGGCGGATCAATCGCCCGATCGCGCGACCAGCCGGTCCGAGGAGCCTTTCCGCCGCGCGCTGACGGGCGTCTACGCGCGCCTGGCGGCCACCGAGGCCAAGCTGGTCGGCGCGGCGGGAGGTCCCCGGGCCGCCATCGCGCCGGCCACCCCCTACCCCTCGCCCGCCGACTTCCTGGCCGATCTGAACGTGGTCGACCAGGCGCTGGCGGCCGCCAAGCTGGACTTCGTGCGGGGCGGGCGCCTGCGCCACCTGCGGCGCGCCGTCAGCGTGTTCGGGTTCCACCTGGCGCCGCTGGACCTGCGCCAGCACAGCGACGTGCACGGCCGGGTGGTGGCCGAGATCTTCGCGCGCGCCGCCGGCCGCGACGTTTACCCCGGCCTCGACGAGGTCGCGCGACAGGACTGCCTGCTGGCAGAGCTGCGCACGGCGCGCCCGCTGGTGTCGCCGCACGTGACCTACAGCGCCGAGACGACGGAGCAGCTGGCGCTGATGGCCACGGCGAAGCGCATGCAGGATCGTTTCGGCCCCGAAGCGTTCCCCAGCTACGTGATCTCGATGACCGCCGGTTGCAGCGACATCCTGGAGGTGGCCCTGCTGGCCAAGGAGGCGGGCCTGCTGGTGCCCGGCGAGGAGCCACGCCTGCGCCTGAACATCATCCCGCTGTTCGAGACCATCGGCGATCTGCGCGGCTGTGGCGCCATCATGGAGCGGCTGCTGTCGATGCCGCTCTACCGCCACCTGGTGGAGAGCCGGGGAAACCTGCAAGAGGTGATGCTGGGCTACTCGGACAGCAACAAGGACGGCGGCTTCCTGACGTCGAACTGGGAGCTGTACAAGGCCGAGCTGAGCCTGGTCGAGGTGGCGCGGCGACACGATCTGACGCTGCGGCTGTTCCATGGCCGCGGCGGTACCGTGGGCCGGGGGGGCGGTCCCAGCTACCACGCGGTGCTGGCGCAGCCGCCCGGCAGCGTGAACGGCCAATTGCGCCTGACCGAGCAGGGGGAGGTCATCGCCAGCAAGTACGCCGACCCGACGGTCGGCACGGTGAACCTGGAGACGCTGGTGGCGGCGACGCTGGAGGCCAGCCTGCTGCCCGGCGGCGATCTGGGGTCGGACGAGCAGCGCTTTCATGAGGCGCTGGAGGAGCTGTCCGGCCGGGCCTTCGCGGCGTACCGCAACCTGGTGTACGAGACGCCGGGGTTCATTCGCTACTTCCGCGAGGCGACGCCCATCAACGAGATCAGCGATCTGAACATCGGCAGCCGCCCCTCGGCCCGCCGCAACTCGGACCGGGTGGAGGATCTGCGGGCCATCCCCTGGGTCTTCAGCTGGGGCCAGTGCCGCCAGAGCGTGCCCGGCTTCTTCGGCTTCGGGTCGGCGGTGACGGCGTTCCTGGCCGACGGGCGCAACAAGGGCACCAGCCGCCACGACCGCGAGCAACTGCTGAAGGCGATGTACCAGCGCTGGCCGTTCTTCCGCACCGTGGTCGACAAGCTGGACATGGTGCTGGCGAAGACCGACATGGGCATCGCCCATCGCTATGCCGGGCTGGTGACGGATCGCAAGCTGCGCGAGAACATCTTCGCCCGCATCGAGCGCGAGCACGACGAGACCCGCAAGGCGTTCTTCCTGATCACCGGCGCCAAGGTGCTGCTGGAGAGCAACCCCTCGCTGGCGCGCAGCCTGCGCAACCGCATCCCCTACATCGACCCCGTCAACCACCTGCAGGTCGACCTGCTGCGCCGCCTGCGCGCCGCGCGCGGGGACACCAGCGAGCTTCGCCGCGCCATCCACCTGACCATCAACGGCGTGGCCGCCGGCCTGCGCAACAGCGGCTAGGCGCACGCGCGCGTCCAGGACACTTGACCTCGCGCCCGCGGGCGGCGATTGTGCCGCGATGGAACTCGAAGACCTGAACGAAGACGAAAAGACCGCCCTGGTCGGGCTGGTGAAGGCAGTCATCCTGGCCGACGGCAAGGTGTCCGAGGACGAGATCGAGGAGGTCGACCAGATCGTCGCCGCGCTGGGCGAGGAGTCGTACCAGAAGCACCTGGACGCGTTCGAGTCACGGTTCACGGACGAGCTGGCGTTCCAGAAGTTCCTGACCACGATCACGCGCCAGGACGCGCGCGAGCTGATCTACGGCACCATCCTGAGCGGCGCCGCCGCCGACGCCATCGAGGGCGGCGAGTCCGAGCTGCTGTCCTGGCTGGCCGGCGCCTGGAACATCGAGATCACCGTCGCCGACTGACGTCCCCTCGCCTGGCAGCGCCCCACCAGGGCGCCACCGCTCAGTCCTCGTCGTCGCTGTCGCCGCCGGCGTGGCCCGCGCCAGCGGCCGCGGCGGCCTGCTCGACGTCGGCGCTGGGCAGGCGGCCCGCCAGCGCCTGCTGGGCCATCCCCGCCCATAGCCGCACCAGCGGATAGGCGTTGCCCGTCATCTCGTGCGCGATGGCGGCGGCGGCCGGCTGAAAGCGGCGCTCGCCCGCCAGCGCCATGGCGGTGGCCTGCTCGTGCGCGTACCCGCGCGTGATGGTGGCGACCAGCACGTTCTGCTCGCGCCCGCCGTACAGGCGCTCGATGGCGGCGGCGTCGTAGCTCTTTCCCCACAGGCGCGCCATGTCGTCCAGCAGCGCCCCCACCGTCTTGTCGCCGTGGCAGACCGCGCACTCGAGCGGCCGATCGCCCTCCACGCGCGCCTTGTCCGTGGGCGAGCCGATGCGGTGATAGCGGGTCAGCGCGTAGCCGAGGCCCATGTTCTTGCGAGGCATGTGGCAGGCGACGCACGAGCCACCCGCGCCCGCCGGATCGTGATGGGCGTGGCGTTGCAGCGCCGCCGGCGTGCCCAGCTCGCGATGGCAGCCGGTGCACACGCCGTTGCCGGCGGGCGTGGCCAGCTGGGCCAGGTGCTCGCGTGAGTCCTCGCGGTGCGGATCGTGGCAGGTGGCGCAGCTCATGGCGCGCGCGCAACCACCCAGCAGGAAGTCGCGCGCCTCGCCCGAGGTGATGTGGCTGCCGCCCGCCTGCTCGGGAGGCCGGCGCGAGCCGCCCTCCCAGGTCCGCCCGTAGCGCGAGAACAGCACCTGATGGCAGCGCGCGCAGGTGCGGTTCTGCCACTCGGCCTCGGTGGGCGGCGGCCCCGAGGCGGCCCGCACGTCCAGAAAGGCGGCGCGCGGGGCGAACGTCGGCACGCGATGCGGATCGTCGACGTGCTGGCGACCGCCGCCGTGGCAGGCCTCGCAGCCGATGCCCACCTCGACGAAGTGGCTGGGCTGAAAACGCCCCCGCGCCTCCAGCATCGCCCGGCGCAGCACCGCCCGCGCCGGGTCGGCGGCGCCCTGCGCGGCGCGCGTGGCGGCGCCCTGCCCGGCCCCCAGCACGGCGGTTTCGCGGTCCAGCGCCGCCAGCAACTGGCCGCTGTTGATGACGGTGTAATCGAGGCGCCGACTGGCCGGCAGCAGCCTGTCCACCACCTCGCCCTGGTAGCCCGGCCCCCCGGGGCCATGCAGCGCGCCCCACACGTCGTCGAAGTACGGGACGGTGTTGTGGCAGAAGATGCAGGTCTGGTTCCAGACACCGCCCGCGCGCATCCCCGGCCGCTCGCCGACCATGACCGAGTAGCCCTTCAGGCGGAACGCGCCGGTCTGGAAGACGTAGGACGTGGGCAGGATCAGCTCGGCGTGCGGATCGCCCAGCACCGGCGCGTCCGGCGCGGTCGAGGCGACCTCTTGCCCCGCGAAGTCCTCGCGATAACGACCGCCGATGACCTTGGTGACCCGGTACAGATGCTCGCCGCTGGTGGCCGAGTGCAGGCGCACGAAGCGGGTCGCCCCCACCTGTTCCAGCCGCGCGCTGTCGTTCTTGAACTGGAACGTCCGGGCGTCGAAGGGCGCGCGGATCTCCGTCTGCTCGGGCAGCCGGGTCATGCGGTGCATGGGCGAGTTGCTCCACACCTTGTAGACGTCGCCGTGGCAGGGCGCGCAGGCGGCGGAGCCGACGTAGTCGTCGCGCAGCATGTTGCTGGTGACCGCCGGCGCCTTCGCGGGCGCCGTGGCGGCCGGCGCGCCCGTGGAGCGACAGCCGTTCGAGGACGTCAGGGCGGCGATGACCACCCCGACCAGCGCCGGGGCGCCAGTGAAGCGAAGGCGCGCGGACGGCCCGGCGGTGTTCACGGGCCTGGAATCTACATCGTCGCCGTCGCGGGCGAAGAGATCGACGCTACGGTCCGACGGCCAGGGGATCCTGCCCGGGCCTGGTCGTGCCCCGCAACGTCGCGTGCGTCGTGGTGACGAAGCGCCCCTGCGACTCGACCTGCACCTCGATCTCGACCGGGCCGACGCCGGGGGCGAAGGTGGTGCGCGACATGCGGTTCGGCTCGCGGCGCAGCACCTCGACCACCACGCAGTTCTTGAAGTCGCCCCCGGGGCCGGACACCGTCTTGTCGACGGAGACGATCTTCGCGGACCCCGCCGTCACGTTCCAGGTGGTGCCCAGGACGACCGGGTTCTGCAGCACGAAGTCGCCCACGGTCCCCGCCTCCTTCATGGCGATCCCTCGCGGCGTCACCGCATAAGAGATGCGCTGGTCGCCCGCCTGGACGATCGCGCCGTCGGGCATCCGTTCCAGCACCGTGTAAACCGCCAGCAGGTGCTGGCCGTCGCGCTCCAGCTCGTAGGCCCACTTCCAGCCGGCGTCGAGCGGGAAGTAGTCCGTCGCCGACGTGGACCGGGCGGCGCTGGCCGCCGGGCCCGGCGGCGCGGAGGCACACGCGCCCAGCAGGGTCAGTACCGCGGCACCTACAAAGGTGGCCACGGTACGCGCGACCCCTCCGGTCTTCCCTGCATGCATCTGGCGATCTGTTCTTGGAGCCATGGGTGAACCAGCTTTCGCAGCGGCTTCTTCGGCGGAGACTACTTCGTACAACATGGCAGACCTCGGCCCCCCACGGGGAGTTGTGGTCCCTGGTTTGTCGGCATCATCGTCAAAAAACTGAGGCTTCGGGCCTCTCCCGGACAGAATCGACGCCCCCGGGGGCCCGTGCGACACTGGAATCGTCGCCGGGCGGGACGTGGGCCGGCGGCCGGCGCGGGCACTGGCGGATGGTATGGACGTTGCTTTTGTCCCGGCGAGACCGCCCTTTCATCACGGAGAATCTTCTGCCCACGTCTCGCCTCATGCTCCTCGCCACGCTGCTCGCCGCCACGGCCCTCGCGCCGCGCGCCTGGGCCGCGGGGGCACCGGCAGCGGCCGGGCAGGACGCGACGCTGGCGGAACGGGCGAAGCTGCAAGGGCAGCTGGACCGGGTGAACGCCGAGATCGACGGCCTGAAGCGGCGCCCCTTGGGTATCCGCGACGACTACCGGCTGCGCAGCCGCATGGCCGACGCCGAGGCGCTGGCCCGCCGCCTGAACGACATCGACGCGCGCCTGGGCCCGGCGGCGCGATCGGCGCCCCGCCTGGCCCCCCCCGAGGTCCACGCCAGCCCCACCGACGACCCGGCCGAGCGCGAGGCGAAGGCCGACATCCTCGCCGATCAGGCGCGCCTCCTGTCGAGCGAGGCCACCCTGCTGGAGGGACGCCTGACCACCCTGCGCTCCCGGAACGAGCTGAAGCGTCGCGCCGGCCAGCTGGAGCGCGATCCGTTCGCGCCGCTCGAGCAGGTGAAGAGCCGCGTGGGCGTGAACGGCACCAGCGCCAACCACGCGACGTTCTTGCCGCCCTCGACCGACGGCACGAAGACGTCCACGCCCGGACGCGGGGTAAATCCCGGCACGGTCACCGGCAACGGTACCGACGGCGCGGGAACCACGAGTGGCGGTGCCCCCAGCTCGGCGCCGTCCACGCCGAGCGGCGGCGTGCTGACGGTGATGCCGGCGGCCAGCCCCGTCACCCAGTCCGCCGACAGCGGGGCGTCGTCGCTGGCGGGCCAGCTTCGCGGCGTGCTGGATCCCACGTCCCTGGAGGAGATTCGCCGCCTGGAGACGCCCGGCGCGGGCCCGGCGAACCTGCAGGTGATGGAGCGGGCGCTGGCGACCCTGCGGGGGCGCGCCGCGCAGCTGGCGGCCGCCTCGGCGGCGCTGCGGGCCACCCCGGCGCCCTGAGGCGCGCGGCGCGCCAGCAAATGCTGGTCGGAGGGGGGCCTGCGGTACACTGGCGCCGCGCATGCGCCATCGACGTCGGGCGACCCTCTGCGCCGCGCTCGCGGTGACGGGCGCGGGCCTGTCGTGGTGCAGGCCGGCGGCGGCGACGGACGACCAGCAGGTCAGCGCGCGGGCCGAGGTGGGCGCGGAGTACGACGACAACGTCCACCGCGCCGAGCAGATCAACGGGGACAGGGTCACGATCGTCGCCTCGGGACTGACCCGGGCGGTGGTCGCGCTGTCGGCGGCCGACAGGCTGGGTGACCGCCAGGATGTCGCCTTCTCCGTCCTGGGCGCCGCGAAGCTGTTCGCCGCGCCCGCCGCCCGCAACGAGAACGTGGGCGTGGTCGAGACCGCCGGCGCGTGGAACCTGCGGCTGGTGCCGCGCACGCGCGTGGGCCTGGGCGCGACCTACTACGAGGCGCTGCAGGCTGGCACCGCCACCGAGCGCGCGCTGACGGCCGAGCGCGACGGCGTGCTGGAGGCGCGCGACTTCCGGTCGGTGGTGCCCTCCCTGCGCGCGCTGCAAGGGTTGGGGGCCGGCTCGACGCTGGGCCTGTCGGCCGGCTACCGCTGGTTCGTCTACAAGCCGCTGCGCGACTACGACTTCCAGGCGCCCGTGGTCACGCTGGAGCACCGGCTGACGTACGAGACCGAGGACGGCGGCGCGGAATGGGCGCTGGCCAGCGCCCTCAGCGGCGAGCTGCGCCGCTTCTCGGGTCCCCGCCTGCTGTCGGGCGGCGCCGATGGCTCGGGCGCCCGCCACGGCGATCAGTTCGTCACCGCTCAGGTCGACGTCACCCGCACCGGCGCCGTGCTGCTGGGCGCCGGGTACGCCGTGCAATGGAACCGCTCGAACAGCTACGGCGAGGGGCTGCTACGTCACGTCGGCTCGCTGCGCTTCGCGGCGCCACTGCCGCTGGGTTTCTACCTGGCCGCGCGCGGCGAGCTGGTCCTGGTCAGCTATCACGACCGGATTCCCTTGCTGGCGAACCCTTCCGGCGTGGTCAACGCCAGCATCGAGGAGGAGACGCGCAGCGAGGTGCGCGCCGAGCTGAGCCGCGATCTGGGGGCCCGGTTGCAACTAATCGGGCGCTACGTCTTCTACGCGAACGCCATCGGCCAGGGTCAATACCGCCGCCAGACCGCCACGCTGTCCCTGATCTTTTCGACGAACTGAAAAAAGCGAACGGCGCGGTCCCGAACCTCCGGGAGCCGCGCCGTCGCTGAAACCAGCGTGAGAGCCGGGTCGGTTACATCATGCCGCCCATGCCACCCATGCCGCCCATGTCACCGCCGCCCGCCGGGGCCGGAGGCGCCTCGGGCTTCGGGCGGTCGACGATCATGGCCTCGGTCGACAGCAGCAGCGCGGCCACGGAGGCCGCGTTCTGCAGCGCCGAGCGCACCACCTTGGTCGGGTCGATGACGCCCGCCTCGATCAGATCCTCGAACTCGTCGGTGGCCGCGTTGTAGCCGAACGCGCCCTTTCCTTCACGGATCTTGTTGACGATGATCGCGCCTTCCTTGCCGGCGTTCTGCGCGATCTGGCGGCAGGGCTCCTCGCAGGCGCGCTTGATGATCTGGACGCCCACCTGCTCGTCCTCGCTGACGCCCTCGATCTTGTCCAGCGTCTGCAGGGCGCGGATCAGCGCCACGCCGCCGCCGGGGACGATGCCCTCTTCCACCGCGGCGTGGGTGGCGTGCAGCGCGTCCTCGACGCGGGCCTTCTTCTCCTTCATCTCGGTCTCGGTGGCCGCGCCCACGCGGACCACGGCCACGCCGCCCACCAGCTTGGCCAGGCGCTCGCGCAGCTTCTCGCGGTCGTAGTCGGACACGGTGTCCTCGACCTGGGTGCGGATCTGCTTCACCCGCGCCTCGATCTCGGGCTTCTTGCCGGCGCCGTCGACGATGGTGGTGTTCTCCTTGTCGACGGTGATGCGCTTGGCGCGGCCCAGATCCTTCAGGGTCAGGCTCTCCAGCTTCAGGCCCAGGTCCTCGGTCACGGCCTGGCCGCCGGTCAGCACGGCGATGTCCTTCAGCATGTCCTTGCGGCGGTCACCGAAGCCGGGCGGCTTCACGGCGCAGATCTGCAGCGTGCCGCGCAGCTTGTTGACCACCAGCGTCGCCAGGGCCTCGCCCTCGACGTCGGCGATGATCAGCAACGGGCGGCCGGCGCGCGCCACCTGCTCCAGCACGGGCAGCAGGTCCTTCATGCTGGAGATGGCCTTCTCGTGGATCAGGATGAAGGCGTCCTCCAGCTTGGTCTCCATGCGCTCGGCGTCGGTCACGAAGTACGGCGACTGGTAGCCGCGGTCGAACTGCATGCCCTCGACCACGTCCAGCGTCGTCTCGATCGACTTCGCTTCCTCGATGGTGATGACGCCGTCCTTGCCCACCTTCTCCATGGCGTCGGACAGGATCTTGCCGATCGACTCGTCGCCGTTGGCGCTGATGGTGCCGACCTGCGCCACGTCCTTCTGGCCCTTGGTGGGCTTCGAGATCTTCTCCAGCGACTGAACGATCTTCGCCACGGCCTTGTCGATGCCGCGCTTCAGGTCGATGGGGTTGTGACCGGCGGCGACCATGCGGGCGCCCTCACGGAAGATCGCCTGCGCCAGCACGGTGGCGGTGGTGGTCCCGTCGCCGGCGGTGTCCGAGGTCTTGGAGGCGACCTCCTTCACCATCTGCGCGCCCAGGTTGGCGAACTTGTCCTCGAGCTCGATCTCCTTGGCGACGGTGACGCCGTCCTTGGTCACCGTGGGGACGCCCCACGACTTCTCGATGACCACGTTGCGGCCGCGCGGCCCCAGCGTCGCCTTCACGGTATCGGCGAGGATGTTCACACCCTCCAGGATTCGGGCGCGGCCCGAGGCCTCGAACATGATTTCCTTGGCTGCCATCTGTGATCTCCTTCTAGAATCGTTGGCGAACTACTTCTCGATGACGCCGAGGATCTCATCCTCGCGCAGAATGATGTGGTCGACGCCGTCGACCTTGATCTCGCTGCCGGAGTACTTTCCGAACAGCACGCGGTCGCCCTTCTTCACGTCCAGCGGGCGAACCTGGCCCTTTTCGTTGGCCTTGCCCGAGCCCACGGCGATCACCTCGCCCTCGCCCGGCTTCTCCTTGGCCGTGTCGGGAATGATGATCCCACCGCGGCTCTTCTCCTCCTCGGCAATGCGCTTCACGATGACGCGATCTTGCAGCGGACGAACCTTCATGACTGTCTCTCCTTCAAAGTGTGTCGGTCTCGCGGGTGTGCTTGGCACTCAACCAGCGAGAGTGCTAGCGGCAGAGGTTAGTCGCAAGTGCGCTCAAGTCAACGGGATCCAGGGAGCGCGCTGGCACTTCCGGAAAATGTCTGCCAGCGAAACAAAGCGTTATCTTCCCGGAATCATTATGTTTTCTTGATCTCGTGCCGATAAATGGCATAGGTGGATCATGGAGCTCACTGGATCTTTGGAGTCGTATTTCAGGGATGAAGTGGACCTGGCCTGCAAGCAGGAGGGGCTGCCCCCTGCCAGCCCCACCCAGCCCTATCTGGTCCGGTTGCTGGCCGCCTACGCGGCGCAGCCCATCGAGGACCGGCCGCTGGGCCTGCGGCTG